>Ga0105047_10009717_pt1 | contig 15798 bp, 3 predicted proteins | sample MAT04_FD_78384 | JGI IMG/M metagenome (GOLD analysis project Ga0105047, IMG submission 78384) | Freshwater microbial communities from Lake Fryxell liftoff mats and glacier meltwater in Antarctica - MAT-04 (megahit assembly) | ecosystem: Environmental > Aquatic > Freshwater > Ice > Liftoff... | reverse complement strand
ATGGCACCGGCTGCTTTATGCTGATGCACACTGGCGACAAACCCATGACGTCGAAGAATGGTCTGCTGACATCCGTCGCATGGAAGATCAACGGCAGAACTGAGTACGCTCTTGAAGGCAGCATCTTTATCGCGGGCGCTGTCGTGCAGTGGCTCCGCGACGGACTGGGAATTATCCGCAACTCCGCTGACGTCGAATCCCTGGCAGCGACCGTTCCGGACACTGGAGGTGTTGTTGTCGTGCCTGCATTTGCCGGACTTGGAGCGCCGCACTGGGATGCCTGGGCGCGCGGGCTGATGATCGGGTTGACGCGCGGAACAACATCCGCCCATATCGCTCGAGCGGCATTGGAAAGTATCGCATTTCAGGTCACGGATGTCCTCAACGCCATGCAGGCCGATACCGGATTGAAAGTGCGTGAACTGCGGGTTGATGGAGGCGCGGCGGCCAACAATCTGTTGATGCAGTTTCAGGCAGACCTGTTGGGCGTTCCTGTCGTCAGGCCGGTCGTCCTGGAAACCACGGCGCTGGGTGCCGCATTGCTGGCTGGACTTGCGGTCGGATTCTGGAAGAACACACGCGAAATTGATTCCCAGTGGAAAGCGGATGCCAGATTCACAACGGCAATGAAGAACTCAAACCGCGAAGCCAGAATGAAACAGTGGAAACTCGCACTGGAACGCAGCAAGGCATGGGAAGAATGATGTCTGGCTCCGACATCCGCCATATCTATTGAACCGGCAGATTCTGCCGATGAAGTGGCGATCTTGTACGCAATCGCAACCGCATTCTGACTGATTCGGCTTTTCCGGTTATATCGCCAATGCCGCAAGCTGCTATTCTCCGATAGTTGATTCGGAGCGCTGTTTTTCCATAACAGTGCAGTGTTTTGTTTGCTGTCACGATGTGAGTTACCGAAATGTCCACCCACTTCAGTCGAAGCCTTACTGGCGTTGTTATCGCTGCGATTCTGGTCGTTTGTCGAAGCGGCGTGGCGGCAGAGATTCGGTGGTCTACTGATATTGAAGACACACTCAGTCAAGCATCCGCTTCAAATCAGTTGGTACTGATTGAGTTTACCGCTGACTGGTGTGTCTTCTGCAAGAAGATGGAAAAGACGACATTCAAAGACCCGCAAGTAGCACAGCGAATCTCTCGCGATTTTCTCGCTGTGCGGATCGATGCGGATAAGAACAAGGCGCTGGTGAAGGATTTGGGCATCAAGGGGCTGCCAGCGATTCTCGTGGTTTCACCAGATCTCAAAGTCGTTGATCGTATCTCAGGTTTTCAAACTCCTGAAGCACTTGTCCCGAAACTGGACGCCATCACTGCGGCCCGCATGAGTCAAAGCCGTCCGCCCGCAATTGCCGGCGCACAGAATCCACAACGTCCTCCGGCGCGCAGCGCACCGCCACAGAATGCTATCGAACGTAATACTTACGGACCGGCTCCCGGCGAACTGCAATTCGAACCCCTGAGTCAGGAAGAGGCACCCAAAGTCGGAATGCGCCGACCGTCAACTCCGCCAAGAAAACAAGTTCCGGTTGAGCCTCACCGCGGTCGATCAGATCAAAGTGTGGCGCAGAATACCAATCCTGACAGTGAGTCATTCTTCAAAACGATCAGTCGCGAACGTGGCTCGCGGGATACGACGGGTTCCAGCCCGTCATTTGACGGACTCTGTGTCGTTAGTGCAGTTGACAATCGCGAGCTTGTACGAGGTTCAGCCAGCCACCAGATGAACTACAAAGGACGAACACTCTACTTTTCCAGTGCTGAGAACAAAGATCGGTTTAGGGTATCTCCGGCCGTCTACTGGCCAATGCTGGATGGCCTCTGCCCCATGACATTACTGCAGGATGAAGAACAGGTCGAAGGGAAACTGGAATTTGCTGCCATCTATCGCAAACGTATCTGGCTGTTTACAAGTTCCGCTGGAATGCAGGAATTCCTCCAGGATCCTGGTGATGTCGCCGAGGAAGCGTTACAACTTGCCGAAGAACTTCAACGCTGATTTGCGTACTTCGAACGGCGAGATATGAGAACCATAAATGAAACGGCTTCGACTGGGCGCAGCGATTCTGAATCAAACGCCGCTCGATTGGGAAGGTAACACGCACCGTATCGTGGAAGCGATTCAGCTCGCCCGACAGCAGAACGTTCACGTTCTATGCCTGCCGGAACTGTGCATCACTGGCTATGGCTGTGAAGACATGTTTCTGGCCCCGCATGTCTGGCGAACCGCGTGGGAGATGCTGCAGAAGATCGTTCCGGAAACGGAAGATATGATCGTATCTGTCGGATTACCGTTGTTTTTGACAAACGGCGTCTACAACACAGCCTGTGTTCTGTCGCACGGACAAATCGTGGGATTTGTGGCGAAGCAACATCTGGCCGGTGACGGTCTGCATTATGAACCTCGCTGGTTCCGTGCATGGCCGGCAGAAACGATCAGTGAGTTTCACGCCGACGGGCATTCGTGGCCGATCGGCGATTTGCTGTTCGATTGCGACGGAGTCCGAATCGGCTTTGAGATCTGTGAAGATGCGTGGGTCGCCGGACGTCCGGGCAATCGCATGGCAGAATGCGGCGTGGACATTATTCTGAATCCCAGTGCCAGTCACTTCGCGTTCGGGAAGCACGAGATTCGTAAACGCTTTGTCCTTGAAGGATCGCGTTCGTTTGGCGTCAGCTATGTTTATGCCAATCTGGTCGGTAACGAAGCGGGGCGAGCCATCTACGACGGCGGTGCGTTGATTGCTTCGGGCGGTGACCTGATCGCGGCGGGGCCGCGTTTTCAGTTTCGCGAAACAGACGTCGTGGCTGCCGATGTGGATATCGAACTCACCCGAACTCGTCGCGCGGGAATTCATTCGATGGCGGCTCATGTCGCCGAAGATGGTTTTGATCGAATTATTCAGATCAAGGGGCGATTCCGTCCGGCAGACAGTCCGTTGGAAACGCCGCGAGAGCTGCAAACGGAATCGAAAGCCGATGAGTTCACTCAGGCAATTTCGCTGGCACTTTTCGATTATCTGAGGAAAAGTCGTTCATGGGGTTTCGTGATCAGTATGAGTGGAGGAGCTGATTCCTCCGCGTGTGCGGTGTTGATCCGCAGCATGGTCGAACGAGGAATCTGCGATTTGGGACTCATTGAATTTAAGTCTCGACTCAGCTATATCCCAAAGCTGACTGACGCCGATACCATCGACCAGATAATGTTTCTGCTCTTCGCTGGCATGTATCAGGGAACGCGGAACAGTTCTGAGATTACTCGCAATGCCGCCGAACAGGTGACACGTGGTGTGGGTGGGGAGTATTTTGAAATCAGCGTGGATGAGATTGTCGAACGCTACACCGCAGCGATCGAACAGGCGCTCGGACGGAAACTTACGTGGCAGCAGGACGATATTGCGCTCCAGAACATTCAGGCTCGAACGCGATCACCTTCGGTCTGGATGTTGACCAACATTCGCAACTCACTGCTGCTTTCCACAAGTAACCGTTCCGAAGCGGCGGTCGGATATGCCACCATGGACGGTGACACGTCGGGGGGCCTGAGTCCCATTGCGGGAATCGACAAAGCGTTTCTTCGCGAATGGCTGAGGATCTTTGAAAAGCAAGGTTCGGCAGGTGTAAAACAACTCGCGGCGCTGCAACTTGTTAACGCACAGCAACCGACGGCTGAATTACGACCGTCGGAATACGAACAGACCGACGAAGGCGACTTGATGCCTTATCCCTTGCTCGATCACATCGAACGTCTGGCGATCCGCGATAAATTCAGCCCCGCAGAAATCATGGACACATTGAAACGGGAACACCCGGAATACGCAGCTGATCAACTCACCATCTGGGTTCGTCGGTTCTTCACGCTGTGGTCCAGAAATCAGTGGAAACGCGAACGCTATGCACCGTCGTTTCATGTCGATGATAAAAATCTGGACCCGAAGACCAGGTGCCGATTCCCGATTCTCTCAGGAGGGTTTCAGTACGAGCTTGGACGTCTGCCTTGAATGTGTACGCAAAGGCGAGCTGACGACGTCAATGCTCTGGTACGTAGTCCTCCTTTTTGCTTTCGAGATGAAAAGGAATCCGACCTGAGGAGAGGTCGGACTACGTTGATCACGCAAAGCCGCGAAGACGCAAAGTGAGACATCAACAACTCGGCACCATCGAATGCCATGATCGTCTGGGCGGATCGCTATTCTTCCCGCGATCCTGACTTGCGATACAAATTGTGCTCGGTCAAAAACATCTCAACAGAACGCGGTGTCAGAAAACGCAGAGAGCGACCAGTGCGGGCGCGTTCTCTGAGGTCTGATGCCGAGATATCTGTGCCAGGAATCTGCTGCGTCAATACGCGACCGGCGATTTCGGCACCTACCCATTCGATCACCTGATCAACCTGAAGTGCAGCCACGCCTGGTCGATTGCAGGCGACGAGCGTCGCCAGTTGTGATATCCGTTCTGGGTTTCGCCATGTCAGCAGGTCTCGCAATGAATCCGCCCCGACCAGAAAAAACAGCTCGGCATCCGGAAATTCCGTCGCATACTCCGTCAGCGTATCGACCGTAAATGAGGGGCCTTTGCGTTTGAGTTCCCTTCGATCGACAACAAACTCCGGATAGCCAGACACGGCAAGACTCAGCATATCCGCCCTTGCGTGGCCGTCTGAGATCCGATGGTCCAGTTTATGAGGCGGTGTCGCGGCGGGGACAAATCGTACCTCGTCCAGGTCCAACTGTTCCCTGCACGTTTCTGCCAGCACCAGATGTCCGTAATGCACCGGATCAAATGTTCCTCCAAAAATTCCAAGCCGCATCATGTCACCCGCTGTTAAGGTTTATCGCTGTTCAACGTACCGATCGTAACAGTTTTTTCGTTTCTTTCACCAACGCAGCCTGCGGCAGGTGCGAAATTGCGGTGACAGACTCCGATCAGCAGAACAGCAGAAACTGCTGAAGGTTTAACGCATGTATCGCCGAATCTATGGGTGTTGCTTCCCCACCTGCCTAACCGACGAAAGCCATCCTCGGAATGAATATTAATGAATCCAACTCCTGTGTTTCAGACGAATGGCACCAAAATCTGCTCGAAGGATGCAACGACGTCGTGAATCGTCTCATGAATGTGGTCGACATTCTGCGACAGTCTCATCTGAGTAACAGACCGACTTCGCATCGACTTCGACTGATTGGCCAATGCCAGGAAATCGTGGCCTCAACGCCAGCAAGACAATTACGTTGAGAATCCCGTGGTCCGACCTGTCTCAGGTCGGAATCCAGCGACCGGCGGTAAAGGAAATCTCGTTGGCGAATGGGTATGGCGGACCACCGTGGTTCCTTTGACTATGTTGAGGGATGCAGATCTGAGGACAGATCTGCCTATGTAGTCCGACCTGTCCCAGATCGGAATCCAGCGACGCGCGACGGAGTCTACTTCTGTGTCGCCAGAAACTGCTCCGTGATCGGAGGCAGCGTTCTGGGCCAGTTGCCTCGGTACATGACCTTGCGAACTCGGCAATTGTCTTTGTCAGCATATCGGAACAGTCCGAAAAAGCGTTCCGTCGCAGGTTCACTTACCTCGTGAGTCGCAACCTGCGACCCATTCACGAAAACTGTCAGTTGATCGCCTTTCAGTACGAGTCGGATCTGATTCCAGTCGTTTGCTTTCAGATCGATCTTGTCTGCAGCTCCGGGAACTGGCGACACATTGTCCGGTGCCAGGTCGCGAGTCTCGTACTGAGCGTCCGTCAGTATATGCAGTTTTGCTCCGTCCGGCTGAATCAGAATCGCAGATCGTCCGACAGACGGATGAACTTCCTGTTCTCCGGGAACCCAGAAAGATTCAAATTCAATCTCACCGTCTTCAAGCATCGGACGCTGATACATCAGCAGGGATTCAAGTGGTTTTGCTGACACATCTGTTCTGAGTTGCCCCACGATTTCATCTCCGGCCTTCTTCCATGACGTTTTTTCGTCGGCTGAATCGATCGAATGACTTTCGCCGTAGACATCCGACCGCCAGCAGGCCCAGCCGGACATATCGACCAAATCAATCTCTTCAGGGATCTCGGGTGTTCCCACGATTCGCAGATTGCTGATCATGGCTTCATCGGTGGCGTCCGGAGTCCGCAAAACAATCCAGGGACTGGGAGTTCCCACCAGAACTTCTTCGTGAATCGGAACGCCGTTGACGGATGTCGCAACCTTGTGACCGTCAACTGCGATCTGAAATTCCGCAGCTTCGTCCCAGCCTGGAAGTTCCAGTGTCTTGTCGCGATCATCGACTCCGGTCAGCGTCTTCGCGATGCGAATGGCTTTGAGGTCTTTTCGCGGAACAGCAGAAAATGCTCCCCAACTGATCATGAACTCACCATCTCTCGCAGAGTTCTGACTGGAAGAACGCTGTGCGAGGATTTCGAACTTGCCTCGAAGAGGCGACCGGAAAAACTGGTGAGTCGGGCGCGCACCCGGCACATGATGGGCCTGTCCCTGCGTCAGTCTCCAGGACGACGTTCGCTCTCCAAAGTTACGGTCGTTCGGTCGCAGGTACTGCACGGCGGCCCACTGCTTAGAGTCGTTTGTGGTCACTGAATTCGGCGATTCTGCGGCATCCGCGAAGTCTGACGCTAGCGGACCAAGTGCTCCCAAAGCGATTCGGGAATAACGATCATTCTTGTTGCGAAACTTTTCATCACGTTGCATCCGTCCCAACGCTGACGCGACTTCGGTGCCAAAATGCTGTGTTTCTTGTCGCCGTGCCGCCTGACAGGCAACCAGAATTTCGGCCGCTCGTTGCTGTAGCGGAATCAGCGGTGACAGGCCTTGCTGCACAGTCGCCGTGACCTCTTTGATCTTTGCAGCGATTTGATCCATATCGCTTCCCGACAGCAACAGCATTGTCTGAATGGCGAGCAGATTTCTGCTGTGCAGTTGTCCTGACACAGAGATCGTACTGACCTGATTCAGCAGTTCGTCAGTTCGATTGAGTTTTTGAGCCAATTGCACAAGTTCAAGTGCGGGGCTTTCGATGTCCGATGGAGATGCGGGCTGAGCATCGGTGCCGACTGCGATTGGTATTGCGCGATACGACAGCCGAATGGAATCGTGCGTGGCCGACGGTAACACCCAGTCTCTCAGCACCTGAAACGCTTCATCGTCGGGAAGCGTTCTGACGTGTGCCAGCAATTCGGGAACCTGCACTTCGAAGACTTGTTCGGGCGTCAGTTCGGCAAGCATCTTTTGATCGCCCGGCGACAGTGTCTTTTGATTCATCAGCATGTTCCTGCGAAGTTCCTCGCTGAGTGACTCCGGCCACGGCCCTGTCAACACCGCATTCCGAATACGCGATTCCTGCCGCTGATAGCGAAACATGCCGACGCGCGTATCAGATTCCTCAGGCACTGGGCGTTCGAACACAAGTGTGCCGTTGAGTGAAATCAGGGCTGAACCATCTTTCAAAGTCAGTTCGACTGTGTTCCAGTCTGACGGCTTGAGCGGCAACACACTCGGGCCTCGGCGACAATCCGGTTCTGCGATTGCATTATCGAGCAGAATTCCGCTGAAGGCGTCATCCCAATCCGGTTCAGCCAGCCAGTGAGTCATCACACCGTCCGGCTGCAACAGCATCGCCAGCCGACCGATCATCGGATGGGCGACAATCGATTCCGGTTCGTAGAAGAATTCGTACTTAAGCGACTCGCCGTCCCTCAACGGCCGGCAGTATCGAATGCGACTCTGACGGTCTACGGCCGCATCGGGATTCGGCTGACTTGTCAGAACGCCGTTCTTGTTAGACCAATCGGGTTTTGTCGGCTCCTGCCGTTGCTCCCAATATCCTGAGTCGTTCTCGCTCTTTGGCTTTCCGGCCATTACGCGCGGCGACGGACGGCGATCACCAAATCCCGGGCAGCTCCAGCCTTCCATACTGGCGGCGGTCAGCAGCCGGACTTCCTTCGGGACTGACGGTGTTCCCGAAATTGCGGGATTCCGAAACATAGACACCCGGTTCTGCGAAGACGCCAGCGTGATCCATGGACACGTGCCAGTCAAAGTCTCTTCGTATGCAAGGTGCTCATTCAGGAAATAACGAAGTTTGCCGTCAAGTGACTGAATCCTGACCTTGTTCAAATTCGGAGTATTTCGCTTCAGGCCCACCGGACGCCGAACGGAATCTTCACCTGTGAAGCTAAGGACGGAGCCGCTGTCTCCGAACGCCTGGGAAAGCACAGCGACTCCACCATACCCGGCATCACATTCGCCCCAACTCCGCTGCAGGCAATCGACTGTGAATTCAAAGTTCCCTTCCACGGGATATGCAAAATAGAGTAAGTCAGTGCCGTCACCTGCCAGATGAAACAGCATATTGTCCTGTGCCACCCACCACGGTGGGATCGATGGATCGAAAGCGGTATTGGCTGATGCTGGCAGCCAGTCGGCAAGTCCGGTTTCATCTCCGGGCTTCAGTTGGCCTCCAGTTCGCGAGGCCAGCACGTCCGAGAAATCGACGTTCAGATGGGCCATTGTCGTCCCCGAAATGAGAGCCTCCAACATTATTCGCAGAGAGGTTTGACCGCTCGACGCAAAGAAATCTGCGAAAGCCGGTGACTGCAGGCTGCGTCGATAGATAACGTAATCAGCCATCGGAGTGCGCCTTTGTCGGCCATTGTCGGATTTGTTTCGCTCCTCCATCGAATCCAACATCTGCTGCACCGCCGGAATTCCTGCCGTAGTGTCACCTGTTTCAATCAGATACAGAACATGCAAGAATTCGGAATTGGGCAGTTTTTCATCTCTCGCGTGATTCACGGCGTCCTTCAGTTCATCCAGCGCGCCGCACTTCGCAGCGGCCGCAAGCAACTCGGTCAGGTTGCAGATCAAGTCCGTCTGGTGAGGCGTTCCGGGAATCGGGTTCAACTGCAGAAACGGCGTCGGGATGTTTGCTGGTTTGACAAATTGTGCAGCGAGTCGCACGGTTTGACGGTCGTTGACGGGCATTGTCCAGTCGCGCCAGGCTTCGAACTGCGCGCGGGGTTCGAGCGTTGAAAAATGACGCGCGACGATCGACAGCGGCATAGAAAGGTCCGGCGGTGAATACTGTTTTGCGTCGAAGTCGGCAGCACGACCGAGATAGTCAGCCGCGATCGAAGGAATTCCGTTGCGAGCCGCCTCGGAAGCGAACCCGGCAAGGTCGTTCCATTGGCGATAGAGTCCATAGTCTCCGCCGTAGCGACTATACATCAGCGCCTTGGCAGACTGCTGCGTGTCGAAATACTGGCGAACGCCTTCGATATCACCTTGCTGTGCCATGTAGCGATTGACCATTTGGTCCAGCTTGCCGGATGACACCTCGCTGTTGCCATTATCATTCGGATTCCACGGCGTCTGTATCGCCAGTTTTAGAACCGAATACGCGATAGCCGCAAGCTCCGGTTTTTCCACCGCCGGAATCGCTGCATGACACGCCAGTTGAAGCATCTCCGGGCCTGGATTCGTCTGCACCGCCTTCAATATTTCATTCAACGCGGCTGCTGCCGCATCGGTTCGGGATTCTTCGAGCTCCAGCGTTGTCAGCAGTACCTGTGACGCGACGAGATTGGCACCCTGATTGCGATTCTGAATTCGCTCCTGCAAATCCGTCTGCTGTTTCGCCTGCCGCGCCCATTCGACAATTGTCGGTGCCAGGCTTTTCGGGACAGCATTTCGCAACTGAGAATTGTCCGGATACAGCAGCGTCTCAGCCGGTCGTGATTGCGGAAACACCAAGCGCGTAAACAATGTATAAACTTCTGCCGCCGGATACTTTTCACCGTGCCACTTGGCAATTGTTTGCTGCAGTGACGTGACGATTTCCTGATCGAACTGACTTGCGGCCGTCGTTGGCGCTTGACCACTGCGAATGACGCGGCGATTGGAATTCTGGTCCGTCGATGCCGCGACATCCGGCACCGGCGTACCACCCAGCATCGCTTCTCGCACGGCCTTCAGAGATAACTCCGCCATGTCATTTTCCGCCGCGATTTTTGCCACGCGCATTGCCACTCGAAACTGTGAAATTGTCAACGGCGGAACGATAGTGTCATCCGATGTCTCGTCAGTCTGCAGTGAAGTGAGGACGTAATGTGGATCCCGCCTGCCGGGCGGGATCCGGGTGGCCGGCGTTGGAGAGCGCCAGCTCGAAACCCCGGGGCTTCCTTCGCTACGCTCAATCCAGCCCCGGCCACCCCACAGAGTTTCACGCATGGCGCACGGAAGGATACTTTCCGGCAGAAAGGAACTACCAAACATAGTCCTTTCCGGCAGACAGGACCTACGTCCTGTCGCGTCTTTCAGTGTCTCAGTTTTTGCTTTCCGCGTCGGGCGTTCGGTGGCCAGTTTCAGCAGCTCCGTCAGACGGGCCTCGGCTTCGTCTTTCTTTCCCGCATCGCGCAGCAATTCGCTCCATTCGAACAGGATCGTTGAGGACGCTGAAAAACCTGTTTGACGGCAAGCTGCCTGCAAGGCCGCTTCCGCGATCTCGGTCGCTGCCTGCTGGGGCGTCGCATCCTTCAGACCGGCTTTGGCGACGATCCAGATTGGCAATCGCTCGGCTGCCTGCCGGCGGTGTCGAGAATTTGGACGACGCCCCTCCGCGATGTCATCGAGCGGCTGCGATTTCAGTAACTTCGCGAGCGTTTCGATGCTTTCGGGAAATCCTGAGTCCTTCATCTGACCGTGATAAGCGGCGACGGCTATCGCGATCGACAAATCGTCAGGATTCTCTGCCACCAATTTTGCCAGTTTTTCTTCAATCAACGTCTTCACTTTTTCGTCAGTGGAAATCGTGACCAGCAACTGCACCAATCCGCTGCTGATTGAATCGAGGGTTGCTTTTTCTGAACCAGAATTGACTGCTGGAAGACTCGACGGCACTCGCACCAACAAATCCAACAGCGAATGTCCCTTCGCCGATTTCTCGTCCTTGTCATCCACCGATTGAACCGCCAGCAACTGATCAACCGCCTCCGCCGCCTGCGTGCTGTCGAGCGACTCGATTGCCTTCGACAATCCAGCCTTCGCCTGACTCAAGTAGTAATCTTCGTTTCTATTAACCTGCCCCGCCAGCTTCAGATCGGCCTCGTTGTTCAACAACCGCTGATAGACTTTCACCGCATCGACAGTGAACTTCATTTCCTGAAACAGTTTCGCCCCATTCAGGGAATTCTGAGTTCGTCGGTACGCATCGTAGTCGGGCTGGTAACCATCCGATCTGACATTCTGCATGGATTTCACAAGCAACTTCCGAGCTTCCTCGCGGCGACCAGCCGCGACGTACGCTTTGATCAGTATTGGCCCCGGCGTGTACTGAAATTCATTCATTCCGTTGTCTCGCGTCATCGCTTTTTCCAGCAAGGTTTGAGCGACGGCAGCAGTCTCCGTGAACTTGTACAACTCCTGACCAATGATCCAGCCTGCATCCGAAGTGATGGTTTTGATGGCATCCTCATTTCCGACCAAGGCTTCCAGTGCTACACGGGCTTCATCCTTTTTTCCGTTGTGCAGGTCGATCAAGGCGATCATCGCTTTGCCAGTGTACCAGGTAGGATGTTCCTCGCACGATGCCTGGATTGCCTGCTCCAGATCATCCAGCCGAGGCGACGACTGGAGACCTCGCAATAGGTTGTGAAAATGCGTATCGACCGTCCCGTCCTGGGAATACGAATACACACTCAGTCCCGCCCATGGATTGGATTGCAAATCCGCTTCAGTTGGCAGTATCATCTTTTTGCCGAGTTCGAAAAAGCCTTCTGACTGCCAAAGCTTTGGATTTCGAATGTTCGAAAGGGCGTTCGCTCGATAGTGTGGGAAGGCATCAAGAACCTTGTCAAGAATCTCCAGCGCTAGTTTTTCGTTGGCTTCATCGTTCAGCAGATCGCCGACAAAATCGACCACGTAGTATGGCTGACGAATCTGCTTCAAATTCATGGTTTTCAGCACAGCAACGACATCCGCATTTCGTTTTGTGGCCTGGAACAGGTTTCGAATTTGATAAAAGTCTTCGAACACCCAGTCGGGTTTCCGTTTCATCAATTCCAGATACTGATCGCAGGCTTCGGATTGCTTGTTCGTCTGCTGATAGTGCTTTGCCAGTTGCAGACGCAGTGCGTCGTCGTCCGGACGTTTTTTCAGGGCGGCGATTAACAACGGAGCGACTTTATCCCGTTCGCCGGCGACGCCGTAAAACTCAATCAGTTGCTCGGCGAGCCGATTCGCATCCGGAGATCGCGTTAGTTGTTCCTCAAGCTGGGCAATCAGAGATTTCAATTCTCCCGTCTGCTGAAGCACCTGCAAGGCCTGCGTCCGGGATTGATCGCCGCCGGAATTGTTTCGAAGCGGATTGCGGCCGGAATTGGCCATCATTGACATTGAGCTGACAGTTTTGCGAAGCAGCATGTGAGCCAGTTGCCTGGCATGATCGGTTTTGCCCTGACTCTGATACAGCATCATCAGCGACGCCAGCGATGTCGGCTGATTGCCCGCCTGCCGTTCTGTCCGAGCGATCACGGCGTCTGCCAGATCGTTCAGCCCAAGTCGTTTCATGGAACTCACCAGCGACAACTGGGTCTGCGCATCGAGACGCAGTCCGAACAACCGCTCTGCCGCCGCTCGCGCGCGATCATAGTCGGCAACCCGTGCAGCCAGATCCAGCGCCATCAATTCGCGTCGCTGCAGCAGTTTCTGATCCCGTGCCGGAATGGAATCGACGATCGTCAGTGCATCGTCGAAATCGCCTCGCTGCATTCGCAATTGCGCCAGTTCGAACTGTGCATTCGGATCATCCTTCTGACTGGCAGTGACTTCGGCAATCAGTTCAACAGCATCATCCTGTTCGTCGGCCCACCACAGTGCCGATGCAAGGTACATTTTTTCAAAGATGACATCTTCCGGTGCCGCTTTCGCGACACGTTCTCGCAAGCGAGCGGCAAGGTCCGACAACACATCATTGCGTTTGAGGACTTCATGCACTTCGCGGAGCAGCATCAACGGGACTTGTTCAAGATACAAACTCGGCGTGGGGTATTCGATCTGAATATAATTTCGGTTTTCTTTTCCGTAGTACCAACTAAAAGACATCTGCGACGAATTCGATCGTGCCGCCGAGGCCGCTCGCAGTTTCTTCGGATCAGAGGTCGCCGCAACCCGCTGCCGCGCTTCGATTGTGGCGAGATCGAGCGACTGAGCAAGCAGATCCAACACCCGCACATTTTCTTCTTCGGCACCCAGCGTCCCCATCCACTGCATAATGGAGTTGCTCATTTGCCCCAGCACCACGCGACCCTGACCTGGCCGCCGCGTTGACGCAGAAGCTCCGTCGTCGGGCTTGCTGAGCTCTTCTTTTGCCAGCGATATCCAGCGATCGAACGTCGCTGGAAGTGCATCGGTCTTTTCCATTTGCGTGTACAAGGAAAACGCCGCTTCGGCATCGGCTGCTGTTTTGATGTCAGACACCGCAGCATCAAACAAGACATTGGCTTCGGCTTCTCGCCCTGCAAGTTTCAGTTCATTGACGACGGTCATCACGAACATTTTTCCGCCACCTCGGATACCGCCAAGCATAACCCAGGAACCACCAACATTGATGTAGGCGTTACCGTCGCTGGAGTAGACGATCTGACCACCGGCAATCGGCGACTGTTCCTCGCCCGTTGGTTTTGAAAGTTCTTCGTAACACTTCAACATCAGTGCGATATCATCGTCAGACAGCGGCTTCCCAGTTGGCTTCTGATTGGCATTGTTATTGTAGCGAGTGTTCTCCGTCTGATTCCGTGTCTGGATCGATGTGAGGAAGTAACGCTGCTCGTCAGCACCTCCGGTCTTCAACAGACGACGAGCCATTTCGAACTGCCCGGCGTAGTCGCTTTTGAGTCCTGCGACATACAGACGATCGTAGATGGCATCGCGCGGGGCATCGTCTGTCGCAATTTTCGCCACGACTCGATTGACCACGGAAGGGGTTGCTGACGTTTCGATCGTTGTGGCTTCACTCGCCGTCGCTTCATTCGCCGTGTTGTCCGCAACATTTGATGCGGCATCCTCTTCAAACTTTAGCATCCAGCCGAAGCACGCCATACGCGCTGTTCCGAATTCACGCGGAGTCCAGACCTGCGGCATCGAGCGGCCTCCGGAATTGTAGTAGCTGTTGTCCGCGCGCAGCCCGACGGCAGTCTGTACGGCATTGGAATTTCGCGACAAATTCAACGGCGATGTTTTCTGCGGACCCTGCGTTTGATTTCCTTTCAGGTTCTCGGACTTCGCTTTTGCCGTCGCTTTCTTGAATTCCTCACTTGCAAACAGTCCCTGTGAATCGTGGGGCAGAGTCACACTGAGAATGCGTTCAAAGCGATTCTTCGCTTCCTCGGGCTTTTCGAGTTTTGCCCACGCCACGCCTTCACGGTACAACAACTCCCAATCATCTCGCTGCTGACTCAACAGCGGCTCCGTAATTCTGATCGCAGCCTCATACGCGCCCTGACTCAGCAGCGAATCAATACTGCGCAGCAACCGCGCGGGATCGTCTTCTCGTGCTGTCAGCTTCACAAGGATTTCAGTCGCTTCATCGCGATCACCGCGGGTCTGAAGCAGTTTCACCAGCGGAAACTCGGTCTCATGTCCCGGTGCGACGGCAATCAACTGACGCTGATAACCGATCGCCGCGTCGAGATCACCGTTGGCTTCGCAGAGTTTTGAAAGTTGCTGCAACAGATTGGTGTCGCGAGTATTTTCCCCCAGCAGTTGTTCCAGTTCCTGCCGTGCCGTGCCAAGATCGCCCGATGTCTGCCACGCCTGAGCCAGACAGATTGTCATCTCGCGGCGTTTCTCTTCTTCCCGGCGCTCGCGTTCAAAGCGTTCGATGAGCTTGTCAAGCTGATTGATCTGTTCATACAGCGGCACGAGCTTTTGAGTCAGACTGGTCTTGTCATCAAGCGTTTCTGATTTATCAAATGCACGCCAATAGACTGCAATCGCCTCGTCCGTTCGCAACTGATCGGCCAGCGCACTGGCCAGTGCCATGATAAGATGCGGCTCATTGGGATTGATTCGTACGGCCTTGCGAAGGGCTTCCAGACCTTCGTCCGACTTGCCGAGACGAAAGCACATCTGAGCCAGAAATTCGTAGTTGTCGGTGTTGCCCGGCGCTGACACGATCAGTTCGTTTGCCGCCGCAAGTGCCTGAGCAGATCGCCCCATTTGAACTTCCAGACGAGCGACATTCATCAGATGATCGCCGCGCGAACGACGATCCGTTTCGGCCAGCCGCCGACTGTAGTCGGCTGCCTGACCAAAGTTGCCGGACGATTCCGCAATGCGGGCGGCAACGATCAGAGTTGGAACAGATTTTGGATCAAGCGTGAGTCCTTTTTCAACGGACTCCGTCGCTTCGGTCCATTGTCGATTCGCTTCGTAGTATCGAGCCAGCAAGGCCCAGTCGGCGGGCGTGACTGTTGCGTTTGCCTGTATCGCTGCAACCAGCTTTTGAATCTCATCTTCCATCCGCTGACTGGACTGAAACACTTCAATCCGCTGTCGGATCAGACTGTCCCGTTCATCGTCGGTCTGGGCGAGCATTTCAGCGGCAGAAAGGAACGTGAGTGCTTCGTCATACTTCGCCGCCCGCTTGTGATAGTCCGCCGCCCGCATCTGAAGAATAAATTCTTTCGGAGCCAGTTTGCACGCATCAGTGATTTCCTTCACGGCCTGATCGAGATACCCGAAGCTGTTGTAAACCTCCGCCAGCCGCGCTACGTTGTCCGAT
>Ga0105047_10009716_pt1 | contig 15799 bp, 14 predicted proteins | sample MAT04_FD_78384 | JGI IMG/M metagenome (GOLD analysis project Ga0105047, IMG submission 78384) | Freshwater microbial communities from Lake Fryxell liftoff mats and glacier meltwater in Antarctica - MAT-04 (megahit assembly) | ecosystem: Environmental > Aquatic > Freshwater > Ice > Liftoff... | reverse complement strand
TAGTACGCGCAGGTGAGCGTGGGGCCCCGACCCCCACCCGACGACGACCACGACGCGATCGGCCCCGACCGACCCATGACCACCACCGCCTCCGGACTCCCCCCCACGATCCCCCCGCCCGGGCCGGTTCCACCTCCATCACCCCCGGCCAAGACCGAGGACGCGGATCCAAAGAACAACCAAGTCAGAACGAACCCGACGACGACGGAGACTGTCACCTTGCGCATCCGTCGACTCCTTCCCATGCCTCCACGACCTCCCAAGTCCTGACCCGCCAACCTGATTCCCCGCGCACGACAGACGCCGTGATTCGCCGACTCTCGACGGCATCGTTCAGGACCGCGCCCGAATCACGAGAAACGAGGACTGCGTCGTCGATTGAGCAGTCGGCTACAACGGCCTCGTCACCATCGACGGCGATCCCGGTGACGACGTGGCGGTAGAGCGGGACCGATGCCATCCGCATGACAATGCCAATTGCCCGGCGTTGGGCGATCTGGTCACGACTCCAGACGAGTGCTGGCCCGTCGGCCGCCAGGGCAAGGGCTGGGTGATCAGGATCGGGTGGGTTGTTCGCGGCTACCCAAGCAGTCCAGTAGGCCGCGTACGCGACAGCGACCTCCTCCTTAACGGAGGGAACCGTCGTCGCGCCAGTGGACTCGGCGCTCGTGATCGGGGGCGGCGTGTCCGCGGGCGCCTCGACCGTCACCGGGGTCGCCGCCGGCGACGCGCTGCCACCGCCGCAGGCCCCCGACAGCAATGCCGCAACCAGAACGAGACAGGCCGGTCCCGCGCCCCGCCAGTCGCGGGACCGGGTGCGGTCACCGCGCACCACCGGGTTGCGGCCCGCTCGCCTGTCTCCCACTCGCTCATCGACCCCGACCGCAGTCGGGGCGCGCTGGACCAGATCGTCCGCCATCACCGTTCCTCGCCTTCTCGCCTTGGTTCGAGGGTGATCACTCACCGATCGAGCCGCCACCGGTGACCGTAGACAACGGAAGTCGCGATGACAAGGGCCCCCCTACCGTGCGTCAGAAATCGGGTCGTTCGGCCCAAGCCCGACCATCGATGAACCGGCTCACGACCACGTTCCGTCGGTTCGCCCCCGTCAGCACACCACGGTCAGGGCGCCGCCGACCGGGACAACGAAGGTTTGCCGGCTCAGGACTTGTCGAGGAGACGGTCGGCCGCCGACCAGGGGTCGAGGCGACGGGCCAGCACGGCGGCCCGCAGCTCGGCGAAGTCGGCCCCGGAACCGACCTCGGTGGCCCGGGCCATCAGCCGGGCGGCCAGGATGCGATGCAGCTCGGAGGTGACCCGTTGAGCCCGACGTTCGTCACGTGCGCCGGTCGCGACGGCCCACTCCTGGTGGCGACGAATCGCCAGCCAGAGCTCGTCGACACCCTCGCCGGTGGTGGCCACGGTCGACACGATCGGCGGCCGCCAACGGCCCCTCTCCGCTCCCCCGCCGTCGGCCGCCGTGGCCCGGGCGGCACCCGACAGCGACAGCATCGACTCGAGGTCCCGGCGTGTCTCGGCCGCACCCGGGCGATCGGACTTGTTGATCACGAAGACGTCGGCGATCTCCATCAGCCCCGCCTTGTTGGCTTGTACCGAGTCGCCCCAGCCGGGGTTCACCACGACGACGGTGGTGTCGGCCTCACCGGCCACCTCCACCTCGACCTGGCCCACACCGACCGTCTCGAGCAGGATCCACGGCCAGCCGGCGGCGTCGAGCACCCGGACGGCCTCGGGAGCGGCCAACGACAGCCCGCCGAGATGGCCACGGGTGGCCATCGAACGGATGAAGACCCCCGGGTCGAGGGCATGGGCGTCCATGCGCACCCGATCGCCGAGAATGGCCCCACCGGTGAACGGCGACGACGGATCGATGGCCAGAACCGCGACCCGGTCGCCATCCGCCCGAGCCCGCGTGAGCAGCGCCGAAGTGAGGGTGGACTTGCCCGCACCGGGAGAACCGGTGAGGCCGACGGTGATGGCCTCACCGCTCTCGCCGTGCACCACCCGCCCGACATCATGAGCGGGCCCACCACCTTGTTCGACCATGGAGAGCAGCCGGGCCAGCGAGCCACGGTCGCCGGCGCGGGCGGTGTCGAGCAGGACCGACGGCTCGGTGGTGCGGGAGAGAGCCACAGACCGAGCCTACGAGTGCACTGCGGGGTGACCGGTCATGCCGGCTCCCGGGCTCGTTCGCCTCAGAGGGTGACCGCGGTCTCGCCGATCTCGTAGGCGGTCTCACCGGAGTTGATGACCTCGGTGACGCCCGGGACGCGGTCCATCAGGATCCGCTCGAGGCCGGCCTTGAGGGTGACCGTGGACGCCGGGCAGGTGACGCAAGCGCCGATCAGCTCGACGGTGACGATGCCGGTTGCCTCGTCGACGTCGTGGAGGATGACGTCGCCGTTGTCGGCCTGGATGGCCGGCCGGATGACCGTGATGACCTTCTCGACCTGCTCTCGCACGTTGCGCAGTCTAGGGATCGCGAGCCGCCAACCCACACCGTGGTTCGTGACCTCGACGGACCGGGTCAGGCCCGCTTCACGACGGCGCCCAGACCGGTCAGCTTCTCGACGAAACGCTCGTACCCCCGGTCGATGTGGCCCGCACCGGCAACGACGGTCTCGCCGTCGGCCCGGAGCCCCGCCACCACCAGCGCCGCGCCGGCGCGGATGTCGGGGGCGCGCACCGGTGCCCCCGACAGCTCCGCCACGCCCCGGATCACGGCGTGATGACCCTCGGTACGGATGTCGGCTCCCATACGGACGAGCTCGTCCACGTACCGGAAGCGACCCGAGAACAGGTTCTCGGTGACGATGCCCACCCCTTCGGCCGTAGCCAGCATCGCCACGAGCAGCGGCTTGTAGTCGGTGGCAACACCGGGATACGGCAGCGTCGCCACGTCGATCGACCGCAACCGATCGGGTGCCCCCGCCACCATGCCGCCCTCGGTGGGTTCGATCTCCATCCCCATCTCCGCCAGCTTCGCCACCAGCATGTCCATGTGGTCGATCCGCGCCCCGGCGAGGGTGACCCGACCCCCGGCCATCCCGACCGCGGCGAGGAAGGTGGCGGCCTCGATGCGATCCGGCACGACGGTGTGCTCGACGGCATGGAGCTCGTCGACGCCCTCCACCTCGATGGTCGAGCTACCGGCACCGCAGATCTGAGCGCCCATCGCGGTCAGGAACGACGCCAGGTCGGCGATCTCCGGCTCGCGAGCGGCGTTGTCGATCACCGTCGTCCCCTCGGCCAGCACCGCGGCCATGAGGGCGTTCTCGGTGGCCCCGACGCTGGGGAACTCGAGCTGGAGACGGGTGCCGACGAGCCGCTCGGCGCGAGCCTCGATGTAGCCATGGGCCGTCGCGAAGGTGGCTCCGAGCTGTTCGAGAGCCTTCACGTGCATGTCGATGGGACGGGGTCCGAAGTCGTCCCCGCCGGGCAGCGCCACCCGGGCCCGGCCGAATCGGGCCACCAGTGGGCCCATCACCACGATCGAGGCCCGCATCGCCTCGACCAACTCGTAGGGCGCCTCGGGCACCAGCCCCGGGGAGTGCACGATCACCAGTTCGTGGTCGCCGACGGCGTCGACGGTCATCCCCATCGATCGCAGCAACGCAGCCATGCAGTCGACGTCGGTGATGTCGGGCACGTTGCGCAGCACGTACCGGCCCTCGGCCAGCGTGGTGGCGGCCATGAGCTTCAGCACCGAGTTCTTGGCCCCGCCGACGACGACGGTGCCGGACAGTGGTCCGCTGCGATGCACGATGATGCGGTCCACGGCGGCCCAGTATGGCCGCCACCCGCCTCACCCCGTCCAACGCCCGCCCCACCCGCGCCGGCCGCCACCCACGGGGGTCCGTCGCCTCCGGGCAGGAAGCAGAACACCACCGTGCCCCTTGTGGTGAACCGCCATCGGGTCGACCGGGACCACGTCGAAGCCTGGCACCAGCCCCGCAACGACGTGGTGCACGAGCTCGATCCCGTCGTCGACCCCGACGGGACATGGCACTTCACCATGCTCCGCGGCCCGTTCCACCACTGGGAACGAACCGTCGGGTTGGCGCCACGAGAGGCACCAGGATCCGAGGAGGGTCCGACCTCGGACGCGAGGCCCGCCGAACTGACCGTCGTCGAGACGGTGCAGTACCGCTTGGCCGTGCCGGTGTGGGGCCCCGTGTTCTCGTGGGCGCTGCGCCGGCGCCTCCGCCACGGGCACGCGCCCACCGCGAAGCCACCCTGGTGGGCACCCCCGGACGTGCTCGACGCCCGCGCCGCCACCGTCTTGTCGCTGCTGTGCGCGCTGGGCATCGCCGCCGGGTACCTCGGCACCCTCATCACCCAGACGATCACCTACGCGGCCGAGCAGTTCGACGCCTCGACCACCGAACAGGGCACGCTCCTGGCGGTGGTGCGCGTGGGCGTCGTGCTCTCCCTCGTCATCGTGTCGATCGCCGATCGACGCGGCCGACGGTTGGTGCTGCTGGTCGCCCTCCTGGGGTCGTGTGCCGTCACCGCCCTCGGCGCGGTCGCCCCCGGGATGGTGTGGCTCGGGGCCACCCAGACGCTGGCGCGCTCGTTGTCGACCGTCGCCGCCATCCTCATCGCCGTCATCGCCATCGAGGAGATGCCGAAGGGGGCCCGGGCTTTCGCCGTGTCGGTTCTGGCGATGACCGCCGCGCTCGGGGCCGGCGCCTGCGTCGCCAACCTGCTCTACGTCGACGTGAGCCCCGGCGCCTGGCGGGGCGCCTACCTGGTACCGCTGCTGGCCCTGGTGCCGATCGTCCGGCTCGGGCGCGATCTCCCCGAGACCCTCCGATTCGAGCTCCACCGTCCCGAGCTCCACCATCGCCAGCCCGCCACCCACGGCGCCCCACCATCGCATCCACCGACGATTGCGGAGAGGTTCGCGTGGGGCCGCTTCGTGCTGCTCGCCGCGTCCGGGTTCTGCTGGAGCATCTTCGTGGCGCCGGCCGCGCAGTTCCTCAACGAGTACCTGCGCACCGAACGAGACTTCTCCGGAGTGCAGATCACCGCCTTCGTGCTGCTCACCAACACCCCCGGCGGAATCGGGATCATCGTCGGCGGCCGACTGGCCGAACGTCGGGGCCGGCGGCTCATCGGCATCATCGGCGTGAGCGGGGGCGTGGCGCTGACCGTGCTCACCTACCTGGTCTGGGGCTGGCCCCTCTGGGCGGCCTCGGCCGTGGCCGCGGTCATCGGAGGGATGGCCATCCCCGCCCTCGCCGTGTACGGCCCGGAGCTGTTCCCCACGGCCCAACGGGCACGGGCCAACGGGGGCCTCCAGGTGGTGGCGGTCGCCGGGAGCGCCGTCGGGCTGCTCGCGGCGGGCTGGCTGGCCGACCGACTCGGCGGGCTCGGCCCGGCCATCGCCCTGTTGGCCGTCGGGCCGCTGATCCTCGTCGTGCTGGTTGCGACGTTCTACCCCGAAACGGCCCATCAGGAACTCGAGGACATCAACCCCACCGACCGCATCTGAACCGGCCGAACCGGTATCCTTCCGCCATGCGCACCCGTCTTTCGGCCCTTGTCGTCGCTTTGGCCTTCGTGCTGGCGGCGTGCGGAGGCAGCTCGTCGAGCACCGCCTCCGACACCTTGCCCCCCATCTCCGCCCCGGCCCCCACGGCCCCTGCGACCACGCTTCCCCCAGGGTGCGGGGCCGCCGCCACGAAGTCCATCAGCTACACCGCCACCGCCAAGAACCCCGGTGAGCTCGCCATCTACGAGACGCCCGCCGCCCCCGAGCCGGTGCGAACGATGACCAACCCCAGATACATCAACGAGGACCCGAACGCCCCGGTCGACCTGCTCTTCCTGGTGAAGGACGCCCCCGTCGCCGACGCCTGTCAGTGGGTCGAGGTGTACCTGCCGATGCGCCCCAACGGATCCTCGGGGTGGGTCAAGCGCACCGACGTCACGCTGGCCGCCAACCCGTTCCGCATCGAGGCCGACCTCGGGTCGTTCAACCTCACGGTGTACGAGAAGGGCAACGTGATCAAGGAGATCCCGATCGCTGTTGCCGCCGACAACACCCCCACCCCCGGTGGCCTCTACTTCATCACCGAGCTGGTCAAGACCCCGAACCCCGGCGGCGTGTACGGACCGTATGCCTACGGGCTCTCGGGCTTCTCCGAGGTGCACCAGACCTTCAACGGGGGTCCGGGCCAACTCGGCATCCACGGCACCAACCAGCCCGAGTACATCGGTCAGCAGGTCAGCAACGGTTGCCTCCGCATGACGAACGAGGACATCACCGAACTCTCGAAGATCCTGCCCCTGGGCGTGCCGGTCGAGGTGATCGCCTGAACCGGCGGACGGTCTCGTTGGCGATCGGCCTGCTCGCCGTTGTCGGCCTCACCGCCGGCTGCACGAGTGACACCGCCACCGAGGCCGGCCCCACCACCACGCTGACCGGCCCGGCCGCCACGATCGCCACGGCCGCCGCCAAGTTGCCCCCGATCTCGCCTGACCAGACCCTGCCCCCGCAGGACCCGAACTCCATCCGCCAGATCTACGAAGAGGCCTTTGCCACCATGGGCCTCAAGTTCACTCGAGGCGCCCTGGTCGATCTCACCGGAGGCCGTTACGAGCCGTCACCGAACGGCAAACATCTGGCTCTCTACGTCGAACCGATCGGCGGCCGCACCGCCGACGAGTACACCGAGGCGGCGTGGACGCTGTCGGCGCTGATCACCCCCGATGTCTTCGCGCGCTGGTCGGGGCTCGAATCCTACGACATCTGCCAGGAACCGCTCCCCGAGGTCGACCCTTCGCCGGAGCCCAACCCGGTGACCCAGCTCAACCTCACCCGCGCCGCCTCCGACCGGTTCGACTGGGCCAACGGCGACCTCACCAGCCTGCTGGTCGCCACCCGGGGCAACCCCGACATGCGCCTCTACGTGAACCGCGAGGTCCGCGGGACCCAGGCCTACATGGCCGCCAACGACGAGGCTCGAGCCCTCACCGGCGGCGGCCCCGTGCTCACTGCGCCCCCGGCCTCCACGATCACCCTGCCCGGCGACTGACGCGAACGGGGGACAACTCTCCCGGAAGCCATGCGCCTCGAGGATGAACAAGGAGAACGATGACCACTGAACCTGCGAGGCGGCCCATCGCTCCCATGCTCTCCCGACGGCGAGTGCTCGGGGGGGCATTCGCGGCCGGCGCCGCGTTCGGCCTGAGGGGACCGCTGGGATCATCCGGCGCAGCAATGGCCACGCCGCTCATTCCGGAGGGGCCGCCCACCGACACTTCGGGGACGACGTTGTTGCAGGAGATCACCGCCTTCGCCGACCGGGCCGCCCCGTATGTCCCGGGCTGTGCAGTGGCGTCGTTCGATGCAATGACGGGCGAGTCGGGAACCTACGCCGTCGGATGGCGCGACGTCGGCGCCGGGCTGCCGTTCGAGACCTCGACCATCTCGTACCTCGAGTCGGTGAGCAAGGCCTTCACCGGGCTCATGTTCTCCCAGGCCGTCACCAAAGGCCTGGGTCGCGACGGAGCCCTCGAGCTCGACGCCAAGGTCTCGACGTTCATGGCCCCCTACCTCGCCAGCTTCGGGCTGGTGATGCCACCGACGCAGTCCGACATCACCTTGAGCCAACTTGCCAACTTCTCCTCCGGCTTCCTCGAGGAACCGTCTCCGTACCCGACCCCCTCCAAGAACGCCTACCAGTACACCCAGGCCGAACTGGCCACTTGGCTGAGCTCACCTCTCCCTGTCGATTCCACCGCCTCGTCAGGGCTGTACCGGCACGCCCAGCCCGGGCAGAAGTACTTCTACTCCGATGTCGCGGTCGACCTGCTGGGGTTCATCCTGTGCGACCAACTCGTGCTGCCGTCCAGCCCCGGCAACCCGGACTTCGACACGTTGGTGCGTCAGATGCTCGTGGGACCCGACCGCCTCGATATGGGCGACACCTTCGTTCGACGACCCGGGGTGGCTGCCGACCGGGCCGCGATCGGCTACGCATCGCGCCCCGATCCCACCCAGCCCAACGGCCCGTACGTGCCCGCCGACGATGCCAACGATCCTCCGTTCTTCTTCGGTGGGGGCGGCGGCTTGAGCTCCACCGCTGACGACATGGTCCGCCTGCTGCAGGCGCTGGTGGTCCCGACGGCCCGCGGTGGGCTCGATCGGGCCGTGCCGTTCTCCCTCCAGCACGGCTTCGCGCAGACTTCCGGAGCCACTGGCCTCGGCTGGGACCGCGTCTTCCCGCAGGCTGAGGTGACCATCGTGTTGAAGAACGGTGGCGGCGCCTCGGGCGCATCCGCCCTCCTCGGGTTCTCTCCCGACACCAGACGGAGCCTGTTCTTCATGACCAACATCGACGGCTTCTTCGCCGAAGGAGCATCGGTGGGACCGGGGACCGACGTGGAGACGGTCTTCAAACGGTTGCTCGGCGAGACCAGCCCGATGCCGGACGCAGAGCTGAGCCCTGCCCGCCCGGCGTCGGCCACCCCATCGTTCACCGGTTAGCCCTTCCGCCCATCACCGGGACGACGGCCGACCAGGGGCCACAGGCGTCAGCAGAGGGTGGCCAGCCAGTCGCGGACCGCGCCCACGATGGCCTCGTCGGCGTTCTTGGGGTCGTGACCACCCGGGAGCCAGACGAACGACACCGGACCGGGAATGGCGGTAGCGGCGGCCTCCAGTTCCGCCGGTGAGGCGAACGGGTCCTTCTGGCCGCTCACGAACAGACAGGGCCGTTCGAGCAGCCCGAAGTGCTCGGTACGCAGTTTTTCGGGCCGGCCCGGAGGGTGCAGGGGGTAGCTGAGCAACACCAGACCGGCGGCGGGCAGGCCCTCGGCCACCGCCATCGAACACATGCGCCCCCCGAAGGATCGGCCGCCGAGCACGAGCCGGGTGGGATCGACGCCGGCGTCGCCCACTGCAGCCGTCGCCTCCTCGACGACCGCAGCCACCGCGACCGGAGCGCGGTCGGGGGCCTTGCGGCCGGCCTTGCGGTACGGGAAGTCCATGCGGCGCACGGGGAGAGGAGCCAGCGCCTCCTCGATGGCCAAGAGGGTGTGGTGGTCACGGTCGGCCCCGGCGCCCGGTGCCAGCAGCAGCGCTCCGGGAGCGAACGGGCTCCGGCGCGACGCAAGAGTCACGACACACCTCCGGCGGCCGCTCGCCGTTCGGCATCGGTGTGCAGCTCACCCTTGGCCACCTTGCCTCCCGACGAGCGCGGCAGCTCGTCGAGCACCACAAGTTTCTCGGGAAACCATTCTGGCGACACTCCGCGTGCGGCGAGATGGGCCACCAGATCGTCGAGCGTGAGCGTGCACCCGGCCCGCAGCTCCACATAGGCGCAGACCCGTTCGCCGAACACCGGGTCGGGCCACGCCACGGCGGCGACCACGGCCACCGCCGGATGGCCTCCCACCTCGGCCTCGACCGCCGGCGCGCTGATGTTCTTGCCACCCCGAATGATGAAGTCCGAGGTGCGGCCGACCACCGTCAGGTAGCCGTCGCGATCGATCTCCACGATGTCGCCCATCAGCATCCACCCATCGTCGGTCAGCAGGGCCTTGTTGGCGCCCTCGTCGGCCCAGTACCCGAGACACGTCACCGGACCCCGGCAGGCGGGCCGACCGGGTCGACCCGAGCCGGTGATGTCGGCGCCGGTCTCCACATCGAACAGTCGCACCTCCATGACGTCGATCACCCGACCGGCCGTGCGCAGACGCTGGTCCCGGGCATCGGACGCGGTGGTGAAGCTGAGGGCGCCGGTCTCGTTCGACCCGTAGAACTGCAGCACCGCCGCGCCTGTCGCCGCCTCGAACTCGGCCGCCCGCTCGTAGGGCACCGCCTCGCCGCCGGTGAACATGCACCGCAACGACGACAGGTCACGAGCGCGTTCGGCCTGGGCGTTGAGCAGCATGATGAACTGCGTGCTCACGCAGCACAGCACCGTCACCTTCTCGCGCTCGATGAGGTCGAGGGCCCCGTGGGCATCGAACCGGTCCATCACCACCGTCGGGCAGGCGAGCAGGGCGGGCGTGAAGTGCCTCGTCCAGAGACCGAAGCCGAAGGGCGCCGGCAGCAGGCTCATGAAGATCTCGTCGGCGCCGAAGCCGCCGGCGACCATGGCCAGGCGGTGGTACGCGATCCAGCGGTTCTGGGTGTGCATGACGCACTTCGGCAGGCCAGTGGTTCCCGACGTCGAGTTGAGGAGGAACAACTCATCGGGGCCGAGCGCCGAGCCGGGGTCCAGCACGCCGGCCCGACCCGGTTCGCCGTCGACCAGGATCGGCGCACCCCCGAGACCCCCGTCGTCCGGGAGCACGACGTGGTGCTCGAGGGGCACCCTTGCGGCGCGCACACCGTCCACCAGGTCAGCGGTGGACCGCCCCCGCCGTTCGGCGACCGTGATGATGGCCCGGGCTCCGGCCCGCCCGGCGAGGTGCGCCACCTCGGCGTCACCGGCTCTGATACCGATGCCCATGGCCACGAGCCCGGCCCGGGCCAACGCGTGCAGGGCGACATGCACGACGGCGGTGTCGGGCAGCAGCACTGCCACCCGGTCCCCCCGATAGAGTCCCAACCCGGCCAGGACCTCGGCCAGAGCGGTGGCGGCCGAATCGAGCTGCGACCACGACACCGAGCCGTGGGCGGACACGAAGGCCGATTCGGCTCCCCGCCGGCTGGCGTTGTCGGCCAGAACGTCGCCCAGACTGCGCTCGCCCCACCAGCCCGACGCCCGATACCGCTCGACGAGCTGAGGGTCGGCCCGAGGCACCGACCCGCTCACCGGACCCCCGGCCGGCCCGCTCGTGCGTTCATTGCCGGGCACCGTATCCGACGAGGTCGGACCCGGGATGGCCGACCCCGAGCGCGTCCTGATGGGAGACTGGGCCGGTGGACGGTGCAACCCCTCAGACCGCCGACCAGGGCGGCGGCCCCGATACCCGGGCCAAGCTGAAGGTCGAGCTCGGCACCCGTACCGTGCTGGTGACGCTCGCCGCGATCACCGCCCTGCTCGTCTCGATGGGCCTGTTCAGCTCCGCTCCCAAGGAGCTCACCCTCCTGGCCATCGGCGGCTTCCTCGGGTTGGCCCTCGACCCGGTGGCCGAGGCCACGGCACGCCTGACGAAGCTGTCGCGGCGGTGGGCCGGGGCCATCGTGCTCCTCGTCCTCACGGTGGCGATCGTGGCCTTCGGGACCATCGTCGCGCCGCAGCTCGCCAGCCAGACCGCCGAGCTCCCCGAGCAGGTGCCCGAGGTGGTGAATTCGCTCACCTCACTACCCCTCATCGGCGAGCAGCTCGCGACCAACGACGTGCCGGCCAGGGTCCAGGACTTCATCGGCACCATCCCGGAGCGGTTGGCCGGCTCGACGTCGGAGATCGGCGACGTCGTCAGCATCGTCGGGTCGGGTGCCGTCCAGACGATCGTCGTGCTCGCCGTGGCCGTCGGACTGGTGATCGACGGGCCCACGTCGGTCCGCCGGCTCCGGGCCCTCATCCCCTCGGAGAACCGGACGAGGGCCGACGACCTGGGCCGGGTCAGCTATGCCGTGCTGGCCAAGTACTTCGTCGGCAACCTGTTGCAGGCTGCGGCCCACGGAGTCTGGGTGGCGATCTGGGGCGTCACTCTCGGCGTACCCCTCACCCCGGTGCTGGCCGTATGGGCCACCATCACCGCCATGATCCCTCAGGTCGGTGGGTTCCTCGGTGGGGTGCTCATCGTGGCCGTGTCGCTCACCCAGGGCCTCACCACCGCCATCATCATGGGCGTCTCCTTCTTCGTCTACATGACCTTCAGCAACAACGTCATCCTCCCCGTGCTGGTGGGCCGGGCCGTCGACGTGTCGGCGCCCGTGACGATGCTCGGGGCCATCGCCGGCTTCGCCGTCGCCGGTGTTCCCGGAGCACTGTTGGCCATCCCGGTCATCGGCGCCAGCAAGGCGGTGGCCCAGCAGATACGGGGGGAGTTCCAACCCCCGGGCGAGGCTCGCGGAGACCGGGGTTCGCCTTCGCTAGGCGACCGGTGGCGCCGACTCGAGCACCGCTGGCCCGGTCGACACCGACACGGCCCCTGACTCGACGTCGGTCGGTGTCGGCTCGACGACGACCGGAGCTTCACGGGCCTTCGGGGAACCGACCGACGCAGAGGCGAGCCCAGCCCCCGGATCGGGGACCTCGCCGTCGCGGATGGCCAGGCTCTCGTCGACCACGGCGATGAGGAAAACCGCGGCCACGACGCCGAGCAGGAGGCCACGAGTGCCCTCGACCGCCCAGCCCAACATGGCCGAGACCAGCAGCGGCAGCGACCCGACCGCCACGGACCGGGCTTCGATCCGGCGCTGGAGGAACGTCGCGTCGAGGGCCTGCAAGCCCACGGCGACGACGAGGACCGGGATGACCAGGTCCGGTGAGCGCAACGCCGCCACCACGGCGACGGGCAGGGCCCCGATCACCACGCCGAAGCGAGGGATGAAGCTCAGGAGGCCTACGACCAACGCCAGGCTGGTGGGTACGCGCAGGTCGAGTACGAGAGCCACGAGGTAGACCAGCGCGAACCATCCGACCGCCCGCAGGGCCATGAAGCCGAGAAAGGCGGCGGAGCGGCCGTGGGCCACCCGTATGACATGGCCCACGCGACGCTGCGTGACCGGCGAGGGGAACAGCGCGACGAACGACCGGACGAACTGGGGACCCGACGCCAACAACATCACCGCGAACAGCCAGATCACGAAGACGTCGGCCGACAGTGTGGCCAGGGTGGGAGCGAGCTCCGTCAGCCGGGATCCGTCGATCGCCATGTCCTCTCGCAAGCCGCTCGTGAACTGCTCGACCCGCGACCGCAGATCGAGGCGCTCGACGATGTCGCCGTAGCGAGAGCTGGCCTCGAGCTGGGCGACGGACTCGTCGATCGATGTGGCGAACGTGGTGATCTGGGCGTTGACCTCGTCGTAGATGCGCACTCCGACCAGTCCCACGACCACCGCCACCAGAACCGACACGACGACCACGGCGACCCATGTGGGCATCCGGCGGCGAAGCCGCACCACCAGCGGATAGAAGACCGCGGCAGCGACGAACCCGAACACGAAGAGCACGATGGGGCCTCGCGCCCGAGCCAGCACGGTGAGGGCCAGCATCCACCCGGCCACGAGCAGCACGGCCCGCACGATGGACCCTGGGGTGACCACCAACCTGGGAACACGATCGGCCAACCGGTCCACCTCCTCGGGCCCGACGCTACCGGGCCGGTCGGGCCGTATCGGGGAGTGGCGGTGAGGCGCGAACCCGAACCTCGATCGTCGGCTCAGCGTCCGGTGAGGATCCGGCGGGCCTCGCTCAGGTCGGCGATGCGCTGAGCGGCACCGTCGTTCTGGGCGCCGTGATCCGGATGGGCCTTGCGGAGCAGCTCGCGGTAGCGGCGCACGACGTCTGGCGTGGGCGGGGCGGCGACGGCGGCGGCGCCCGTCGCCACGAACCCCATCACCCCGAGGGCCCAAGCGGTGGGGTTCTCGACCGCAGTGCGGTTGAACGAGGTGCCGCGCTTGCCCCCGGCCACCACGGCGATGAAGTCGTCGCCCACCGGGCCCGCCCAGCTCGTGGCCTTGCGCAAGGCGGCCATCACTACATGGATGACGTGCGGTTCGAGGGTGCCGGCGGCGTAGATCGCGCCGAGCACCTGCTGCTCGGGCGCCCCGGTGTCATCGAACTCGAACCACAAACGCTCCCCGTCGCCCAAGAGCCGGTGGTGCGCCGCGCTCAAGCCGACGGTGTCGACCTGGAGCCGATGGCGCAGGCGGGGTTGGGGGATGGGCTGGCCCTGCTCGAGCTCTCGGGTGAGAAGCTTGATGTCGGCGATGTGGTCGGGATCGATCTCGGCCACGTGCTCGGCCACGATCCCCGCCAGCAGCACCCCCCCGAACCCGGGCGCAGGTTCGCAAGGGAGGTCGGAGTCGCCGAGCGCCACCCGCCGCGTGGGCGCGTGGGCGCGGGAGCAGAAGACCTCGAGTTCGGCGAGCACCACCACGGTTCCCGAGGTTATCGGGGGTCAGACGAGCGGCCTCAGCCGCGCCCGGAGGTCGTCGGCGAGCGCTTCGATCGCCTCGGCGCCGACATCAGCCTCGTTGCCCTCGTCGGCGGTGAGCGCCGCCGCGAGCACTCCGACGGCGCCGACCAGGTCGGCCCACACAGCCTGGTCGAAGCCGAAGGGCAAGCTCATGGAGGCCACGGTGTCGGCGAGCTCGACCAGAGCCAGCACCCCCTCGGGGTCGTTGGCCCGTCGGCGGAGCCGGTCCGCGGCGATGAACACCCCGCCGAGCACCTCCTGGGCGTCGACGCCGTCGTCCCATTCCTCGTCCCACTCCCCGTCGGCCACGTCGATGCCGCGACCGACATCGGACGTGGACCCCTCCGGTTCCACCACGACACCATCCTCGACGGCGTCGATCAGCTCGTCGACCACGAACTGCGAACCGGCGGACACCACCAGCACCGCCCCCTGCCAGGTGTGGGGGATATCCTCGCCGATCAGGAGCTGGTCGAGGAGGGCCCGGTCCTCGACCGCCCACTCGTCGAGGGCGAACTCGGTTCGCGTCTCGTCGACCGCACTCTCGGTGGCCACGCCGTCATCGGGCTGCGCGGCGTCGCCGTCGACGTCGACTCCGGGAGCGGGATCGAGGCCGGGTGGCGGCACGCGGCGTTGATTCTCGGCCATCGTAGAAGTATGGCCGCACCGGCCCCGCCGGGTGCAGCCATGGGTCCAGGGCAAAGGCCGCACTGTCGCGAAGGGAACTACTCTTCCCTGATGGCTGAAACCCGTGAGATCCCCGACCGCAACGTGGCCCTCGACCTGGTCAGGGTCACCGAGGCCGCGGCGATGGCGGCGGGCCGATGGGTGGGGGGCGGCGACAAGGACGCCGCCGACGGCGCCGCCGTCGACGCCATGCGCCTCGTCCTCGACACCGTGCCCATGGACGGCGTGGTGGTCATCGGCGAGGGCGAGAAGGACGAGGCGCCCATGCTGTACAACGGCGAGCGGATCGGCGACGGCACCCCGCCCGCCGTCGACATCGCCGTCGACCCCATCGACGGCACCACCCTCACCGCCAAGGGACGAGGCAACGCGCTGGCGGTCATCGCCCTCTCCGAGCAGGGGACGATGTTCGATCCGGGGCCGTGCGTCTACATGGAGAAGATCGCTGTCGGCCCCGACCTGGTCGGTGTGATCGACATCACCGCGTCAGCCACCGAGAACCTCCAGGCCATGGCCCGGGCCAAGCGCGTCGAGGTGGCCGAGCTCACCGTGGTGATCCTCGAGCGCGACCGCCACGACGACCTCATCACCGAGGTCCGTCGAGCCGGCGCCCGCATCCGACTGATCCCTGACGGCGACGTGGCCGGAGCCATCTCGACGGCCTGGCCCGATTCGGGAGCCGATGTCCTGTTCGGGATCGGCGGCACCCCCGAAGGGGTCATCGCCGCCGCCGCGCTCAAGTGCATGGGTGGTGAGCTCCAGGGCCGTCTGTGGCCCCGGGACGACGCCGAGCGGGCGGCGGCCGTGGCCCTCGGGTACGACCTCGAGCGGGTGCTCCACACCGATGACCTGGTGGCCGGCGACAACTGCTTCTTCGCCGCCACCGGCATCACCGACGGTGACCTGCTGAAGGGCGTCCACTTCGACGCCGGGGGCGCGACCACCCAGTCGCTGGTGATGCGGTCGAAGTCGGGAACGGTGCGCCTCGTCAACGCCCGCCACCGCATCGACAAGCTCCGCGCCCACGGCGCCCATCTCT
>Ga0105047_10009711_pt1 | contig 15809 bp, 13 predicted proteins | sample MAT04_FD_78384 | JGI IMG/M metagenome (GOLD analysis project Ga0105047, IMG submission 78384) | Freshwater microbial communities from Lake Fryxell liftoff mats and glacier meltwater in Antarctica - MAT-04 (megahit assembly) | ecosystem: Environmental > Aquatic > Freshwater > Ice > Liftoff... | reverse complement strand
CTGAGCGCCCGTTCAAGATCTGGGTCGGCGACATCGAGGCCGAGCCCACCTATCTGGCCGATACCGTCATCGTGGCCACCGGCGCGCAATCGCTCATGCTCGGCATCGAAGCCGAGCGGCGCCTCATCGGCCACGGCCTGTCGACCTGTGCCACCTGCGACGGGTTCTTCTTCCGCGATCACGACATCTGCGTGGTGGGCGGTGGCGACTCGGCCCTCGAAGAGGCCACCTTCCTCACCCGTTTCGCCCGCTCGGTCACGGTTGTGCACCGTCGCGACACGCTTCGGGCCTCCAAGATCATGCAAGACCGTGCCATGGCCAACGAGAAGATCCGTTGGATGTGGAACTCAACGGTCACCGACATCATCGGGGAGAACTCCGTCAAGGCCGTCCTGATCGAAGACCTCCTCACCGGAGAGACCACCGAGCATCCGTTCACGGGAGTCTTCGTGGCCATCGGGCACCGTCCCACCACCGACATCTTCGCCGGCCAGTTGGCCCTCAAGGACAACGGCTACATCATCACCGAAGCCAAATCGACGGCCACCAGCGTCGACGGCGTCTTCGCCTGCGGTGATGTCCAGGACGACTACTACCGTCAGGCCATCACCGCAGCCGGCTCCGGTTGCGCGGCGGCGATCGATGCCGAGCGCTGGCTCGAAGCCCAGGGCAGCTGAGCCCTCCCCCCTGCCCGTCTAGCACCGCCCCGAGAGAGAGTTCCCACCGTGAGTGAACCCACTGGTACCGACGCGGCGCGTGACGTCGATGACCTCATTCGGTACGACCTGACCGACGGCATCGCCCGCATCACGATCAACGCGCCCAAACAGGGCAATGCGCTGGCCGGCGACATGCGCGATCGCCTTGCCGACCGCTTCTTCGAGGCATCCGAGGACCTCCACGTCCGGGTGGTGGTGCTTCGGGGAATGGGCGATCGGCACTTCTGCACGGGTGCCGCACTCGGTGGACCACAGCGACCGACGCCACCGAGGCCCGAAGGAGCACCCGACCGCGCCTCGGGCGACGCGGCACGACTCATCCGTGGTGGTTGGCAGCGGCTCATCGGCTCCATTCTCGACTGCGAGAAGCCCGTGATCGCCGCCATCAACGGCACCGCGGCCGGTGGCGGCGCCCAGCTGGCCCTCGCGTGCGACCTAGTGCTCATGGCCGACACGGCCAAGCTCATCGAGGTGTTCGTGCGCCGGGGCATCATGCCCGATGCCGGCGGTTGTTACCTGTTGCCCCGTCTGGTCGGGCTTCACCGGGCCAAAGAGCTGATGTTCCTCGGAGAGGACTGCGACTCGGCCCAGGCCGACCGGATCGGTCTCGTCAACCGGGTCGTCCCCGCTGCCGACCTCGACGCCGAGTCCGACCAGCTGGCTGCCAAGTTTCTCACCTTGCCCACCCGGGCTATCGCGCTCACGAAGCGCCTGACGAACCGCAGCTTCGAATCGAGCCGTGAGCAGGCCTTCGACGACGAGGCCCTCTTTCAGGAACTGGTCACGGGCACTGAAGATTGCAAGGAAGGCCTCGCCGCCTTCAGCGAGCGTCGCACCCCGCAGTTTCGGGGCTGGTGAGCCCGACCGGGGCGCGCCGAGGGGAATGCCGTCGGGTCGACCGCTGTTGAATGGTCTACCCCCACCTGAAAGGAACACCAATGGCTGAGGGAATCTCACATCTCACAGAAGCGACCTTCTCCGAGGAGGTGGCATCATCGGACATCCCCGTGCTCGTCGACTTCTGGGCCGAGTGGTGCACCCCCTGCAAGATGGTCGCCCCCATTCTCGAAGAGATCGGCAACGAGAACGCCGGCAAGATCCGGATCGTCAAGGTCGACGTCGACGCCAACCCTGGTCTCGCCCGTCAGTTCGACGTCATGAGCATCCCCACCATGGTGCTCTTCAAGGACGGTGTGCCCGAACAGCGCATCGTCGGGGCCAAGGGCAAGGCCCAGCTCGTCGAAGAACTCTCGGCCTACCTGTAGTCTTGCCGTGCCGTCGGCCGCGAGGTCGGCGGCACGCAGGAGCAGAGGTAGTCGATGATCTTCAGCCAACTCGTCCTGGGAGATGCTGGCTCCGAAGTCAGCGAGCTCCACAGGCGTCTCGAGACGCTGGGGTTCATCTCGACGCCGTCGGGTGTCGTCTACGACGACGAGACGGCTCAGGCGGTCAGCGAGTTCCAGCGGTCCCGCGGGCTCGATGCCGACGGAACCTGCAGCCCCCAGACGTGGCGAGCGCTGATCGAGGCCGAACACCAGTTCGGCGACCGCCCGCTCTATCTCACCTCCCCCATGCTGCGAGGCGACGACGTAGCCAATTTGCAGCTCCGTTTGGGCACACTCGGTTTCAACGCCGGCCGAGTCGACGGAATCTTCGGGCCCAGCACCCAAACCGCTCTGAAGGAGTTCCAGCGCAACGTCGACCTCATCGTTGACGGCGTCTGTGCGCGCGACACGATCTCCCAACTCGACCGTCTGGCGTCTCGCGGTCCCACCATCTCCATCGCAGGGATCCGAGAACGCGAATCGTTGCGGTCACGTTCCAAGGAGTTGGCCGGCCTTCGGGTGTCCGTCTGCCATCAATCGAGCGATTCGGTGCTCCCAGGGGCTCTGGGTGCGGATCTTCACCTGGCCGAGGCCGTGGTTGCGATCTCCACCGACCCCGATTGGTCCACGCTGGCGGCACTCACCAACGCCTTCGAGGCAGACGTGTGCATCGCCCTCGAGATCACGGAGGCTGCTGGGCTCGACATCGCCTACTTCGGTACCAACGGCTTCGAGTCCGAGGCCGGGCGGTTGCTGGCCGAGGAACTACTGCGCCAGCTCCCCCATCCTCCGGGATGGGGGCCAGGCGTGAGCCATGGCATGAGGCTTCCGATCCTGCGCGAGACCCGCTGTCCGACGGTCCGGCTCCGTGTGGGGCCTGCCGCCGATTTGAGTGAACTTCATTCACTCATCGTCGCCGCTGCCCACCGAAGCATTCGCTCCTGGGTCGATTCGGCCAACTAGCCGTTTCAGCAACTGTCGCACCCTTTCAGGGCTCTCTCGACGTCATTAACAGGTCGATATTGCAGCCTCTACCTTCAGTTGGGGTTATCCCCACCTTTAACCACAGGTTGTGGATGAAGTACGACACTCACGCGCGACCACAGGTCGAGGTGGTCGATGCCCGCTTCAGCTGGAGCCGATGATCCGGTAGATCCGCTCCAGATCCTCGAGATTGGCGAACTCGATGCTCATGTGGCCCTTCTTCGCGCCCATCTCCACCTTGACGCGGGTGTCGAGCCGAGCGGACAGCAGCTCCTCCAGCTCGAGAAGACCGGGCGGACGAAGCCGACGCGGTTCTGTCGGCTCACTCGGCGATGGGGACAACTGCTGCTCGATGTCTTCGCGTTCACGAATGATCTGTTCGGTGGCGCGTACCGATAGATCCTCGGACACGATTCGCTTGGCCAACGACTCCTGGTAGGCGCGGTCGGGCGTCGAGAGCAATACCTTCGCGTGGCCCGCAGACAGGGAGCCATCGCTGACCAAGCGCTGCACCGAAGGGGGGAGCTGGAAGAGGCGCAAGAGATTGGCAATCGCACTACGGCTCTTGCCGACCCGCCGCGCCACTTGATCCTGGGTCAACCCGAAGTCCTCGTGCAGCTGCTGATAGGCAGCCGCCTCCTCCAAGGGATTGAGGTCGGCACGATGAAGGTTCTCCACAACGGCCTGTTCGAGTGCACCCAGCTCTTCGACGGACCGCACCACCGCCGGAATCGTCTGAAGGCCGGCCCGGCGAGCAGCGCGCCAGCGCCGCTCACCCGCTATCAGCTCGAATTGGCCCGTCTCCCCCGACGGCCGGAGCAGTACAGGCTGAAGCACCCCAATCGACCGGACGGACTCCACCAGGGAGTTCAATGCCTCCTCGTCGAACACGGTCCGAGGCTGATGACGGTTGGCATGAATACTGCTGACCGGGACCTCCATGAGGCCCTCCGTGGCGCCCGTCGATCCCCCTTCCGTGGGGATCAGGGCGCCGAGGCCCTTCCCGAGTCCGCTACGTCGAGACACGATGTACCTCCCTCGCGAGCTCGCGATAGGCGACTGCGCCGCGCGAGCTCGGATCGAATGATGTGATGGGCTGGCCGTACGAGGGGGCCTCAGACAACCGGATGTTGCGTGGAATGACGTTCTTGCACACGACGTTCCCGAAGTGCTCTCGAACCTCGGTGGACACCTGTTCCGCAAGTTTGGTGCGCCCGTCGTACATCACGAGCACGATCGAACTGAGCTCGAGCGCTGTGTTCAGGTTTCGTTGCACCAGGTTGATGTTGCGGATGAGCTGCCCGAGCCCTTCCAATGCGTAGTACTCGCATTGGATCGGGACCATCACCTCATCGGCGGCGGCGAGTGCGTTGACCGTCAAGAGCCCGAGAGAAGGGGGACAGTCGATCAGGATGTAGTCGTAGTCATCCTTCACCCGATTGATGGCGTTGCGCAGTCGCATCTCTCGACTGAAGGCGGGAACCAGCTCGATCTCGGCGCCAGCAAGATCGAGACTGGCAGGGGCGAGGAACAGATTGAGCACCGATGTCGACTCAATACAGTCCTCGAGGGGTACCTCTGCCAGTAGAACGTCATAGATCGAATAGTCCAGCGACCGTGAATTGATTCCCAAACCGGTCGTGGCGTTGCCTTGCGGGTCGAGATCGATGATCAAGGTCCGGTGATCATCCTCGGCGAGCGCCGCTCCAAGATTGATCGTGGTGGTCGTCTTGCCGACGCCACCCTTCTGGTTGGCCAGAGCGATCACTCGTGGGAGCGGGCGGGACTTCGGTGGGAGTTCGACCTCGGCGGGGCCTTCGACATCATCGGGCCCTTCGGGTTCCTCCGCTCCGCCTTCGACCACCTCGGGTGGGTCCTCGTCCGAGGGTTCGCCGTCCAGCTCCCCGCCACCGTGTTTGTCGCTCGCAGCCGCCTCGACCGGCGCGTGCCCCGGTGGGTCATCGGTGGCCCGGCTTGGTGTCGGCCCGGCGTCCACTGTCGGTGGATCATCGATGGTCGGTACATCCTCGATGGTTGGCACGTCGTCGACGGTCGGGGAGTCCGAGAACTCCCGAGCCCCTGAGGCCCCTTGCGGAGCCTGCGATACATAGGTCGGATGAACTACACCGGTCGCGTCCTCAGCAGGCCGCTCCATCGACTCAGACGCTGCGACGCTCGACTCCGTCGAAACAACATCGCTCTCACTCGGAGTCATGCTGTCTGGCTCCGGAGCGGACGCGGCCGCTGTGTTGTCGGTAGGTACAGCCGGGTCCGTGAGTGCACTCACCAGCCCTGATGGCCGATCGGCGGGCATGGGATCCGGTGTCGGGTCAGGAGACCAACCCGACTCGGAGATTGCCGACTCTGTCTCGCTCTCAGGCCGCTCGGAGATCGGCGACGGCTCCCCGGAGCGATTCGACCGTCCCCAAGCGCTCTTCCACCCATAGTCGGATCGAGCCTCATCGTTGTTCACATCGACTCCATACCGCAGGCCCTCTACGGGCCGCACGGATCATCTTCACGGCTCCTCGAAGGGGAGTCAAGGATCCACCGGGCTGTTGTTCCACGTGGAACACCAGCGGGTCGGGCCTTCTCCCTCGCTTCGACGGACGACACTTGAACCAAGTGTACCGGCCCCTCCCGACATTCTGGTGATCCCCGACGACCATGCGTCATCGAGCCGCCCGGTGGCCGGCTTCTTCCCACGGCCTTCAAGCCTGGCACCTTGAGTCGCATGTTCCACGTGGAACACAGGCGGTGAGTCGGTGCCACGGCTCACGGCCTGACCACCCAACCTCGTCTCCTGAGACTCGGCTCCACCCCAGGCGACCTACCCGCGCTCCGCCTCGGCCATTCACCGTTCGGCTCCCGCCCATTGACTGTGAGCCGTGGGCCACATTTCGGATCCGGCCCGGTGTGCGGGCCTCGGCATGGGGGCCTCCGTGTGGGGTGGACGGCCCCACGTTGTCGCTCTACGACACCCGAGAGGAAGTCTGTCTCGCAGCCGATGATCTTCGGGCGCTTTCGGGCGATCGACCATGTCAATGCGACCGCGGATGCTCCGGCGGCAAACCCATCGACGGGTCTTGCGACCGATGATGCTCCACTGCCACGGCCCTTCAAGACCCTCGCACGCAGGCACGCCGTCGGCTGGACATTCCTCAGGAGCATCAGGTAGCCGGACTCGGTCCCACGAGGGGATCCACGCTCGACCCGTCCGCCATGACTTCCGACGATGCTCGGACATACGACCCAGTTCCTGAGCGATCCGCCATCACCGTCGCACCAGGCCAGATCTCATTCCTCGCCTATCCCTCCCGGTCTCGTTGCTGCTGCAATCGCAAGTCCGCCGACTCTTCACTGCTGCCACCGGCTTCAGGATCATCCGTCCCCACCACCCAAGCAATGACCACCAGACCATCGAGTCCGGGCTGCAATCAGCCCCCCAGGTACCCACGTCGCATCGCGGCCGACGCTCGGATCACAGCACCGACGTCAGCGATCTGGGGGTGCGCTCGTCATGGGCGTTGCTTGAGTGGAGGCGATCCGTCGGCAACCCGGTCTTCACCTCGCCGGCGTCGTGGTGGGCACGAGCCCTGGACTCTACCGACACCGAGCGAATTGCCAGCGAAGGCCGCCGTCCGTGCCGACACCATCCCACGAGTGGCGACTCCGTCGGCAAGGCGTGAAGCAAGGCGTGCAACATGGCGCCTCACCACCGGTCAAGTACCGCCGCCGCTTGGTGGTGGTTGCACCCCCCAACAACGTGGACACGCCCTGGAACCCCATTCTGATCCTGGGCGATGTGCGCTGTCGTCGGTGCCGCCCGGCCGAGGGAAAGGAAGGTCGCAGACGCTCGATCCTTCCGAGAGTCTGGCGACATCGCCTCCGCCCCACAGTGACCAGCGGTGGGAGCGGCTGCTCAAGCAGTAGTCCGGATTGGCCGCGGCGTGGCGTGAGTCTGGCGGCTGCCTTCCGCGTCACGGAGAACCCCGTCACTACGGCGCCGCAGGTGCGGCAGTGACCCGCGGATCACGGACCATCCGCGGTGGGCGGTGCAGCGTCCGAAGCCGACCAGGACCCGCGGCCGACAACTTGTACAGCTATCGCCCCCTTGCAAGGGCTCCAAGCCGCTCTGCCCTCGCAGTCGCTCTTCGTACTACGCCGCTTGGGGCCCGGCGGCCGGCGCAGCCAACGTCAGTCGATATCGCCGCATCCACTCAGGGAAGCCCGGCTTGGCGATGACGCCCTCGACTCCTTCGCTGTGCAGTCCACGCAGCTGTCGCGACGGAACCCCGGTGTTCCACGTGGAACACTGCGGACCACTAGCTGTAGAGCGGGCGGCGACCCGGGACGCCGACGCGGCGAGGCACGTTGGCCATCCCGACTTCGACTCGTCGGAGCTCCCGGATCGTGGTGTCATCGAAGCGATGCAGTGGGCCCGGTTCCAGTCCGACGGTTGCCAGCTCGAGGGCGGGCCAGCGGTCGGACGAAGCGGCTGGCTCACTCACCAAGAGCTTCCCATCGAGTCGAAGGAAGCCCGCAGCACACTCGGCGGTGACCGCTGGGGCACCGAACGATCGCGCTACGACGGTATCGAACTGCTCCCGAAGCTCCGGATTGCGGGCCAGCGCCTCGGCGCGCCCAAGCTGCACGTCGACGCGACCTCCGATGCCGAGGTCCCGGACGGCCGACCGCAGAAAGGCGACTCGACGCTCGCCGGCATCCAGAAGAGTAAGACGCAGGTCGGGGCACGCCATCGCCACTACCAAGCCGGGGAGCCCACCGCCGGATCCCAAGTCGAGAGCGATCCTCGACCCGCTCAGGAGTTCGGCAAATCTCTGGGCGTTGGCGATGTGGGTGCCGAGGTCCCCAGGACCAAGGAGCCCCAACTCCTTGCTTCGCTCGAGAACTTCCACAAGTGAGGCGTCAACGTCCATCTGCCTACCGTACCGGTCGTGAACGCGACGATGCCCCGTCTCGGGGACGGGGCATCGTGGTGAACATCGGTGCCACGAGACACACGTCGTGGGGCTACTCCGCAGGAGTCAACATAACCCGGCGGACCGGGTCCTCGCCCTCGGAGTGCGTGTGAATGTCCGGTGCCTGCTCGGCCACACGATCGTGAACCAGCTTGCGTTCGCCGGCGAGAACCACATCGAGGATGTGCGGTTCGCCTGTGCTGCGAACCCGCTCGATGACATCGTCGACGAGAACCTCGAGGTTGGGGCGGCGTGACGCACGATAGTCGCCGATGTCGAGCTTGAAGCGAGGCGTCGAACCGCCGGACGCGACGTGCTGAAGGCGAGTGCGGGTGAGTTCCTCGATTGCCGAGATGACTCCACCGCGGGGCCCGATGAGTCGCCCGAGGTCGTTGCCCGTGATGGAGGCGCTGAGCTCGCCGTCTTCGTCGACCTCGATCGCTACGTCGCCGGTTGCCTCGAAGCGCTCGAGGATCCCGTTGAGGAACAACTCGGACTCGCTGCGGGCGACCTCGCTGTCGAGGCGGGGAGCGTCGTCGTCACGCTCCGGGCGCGGGGCGCGGGCCGGGCGCTCTTCACGGGGCGGACGCTCTTCCCGAGGAGCGCGCTCGGCACGGGGTGCGTCTTCCTTGGGCGCTGCTGGACGATCATCGGCGCCGGTCTTGGCCTTGGCGGGACGGCGGCGGCGATCATCGCGCGATGGCGGACTCTTGGGACGGACGCGCGCCCGCACGCGAGCCTGGCCCTTGGTACGGCCGAACAGGCCCGGCTTCGGCTCCTCGAGAATTTCGAACTCTGTATCGGTGTCATCGACGCCGAGCTGGTCAAGGAGAAGTTCCTTGGCCTCCTCGATCGTACGTGCGGTGGTTTCGACCCACTCCATGCTGGTCATCCTCTCTTGCTGTCTGAGGAGCCGGAGCTGCGAGGGGTTCCACTCGCTCTTGGTGTTCCGGACTTCCTGCCTGCCCGCGGGTTGGTTGGACCGCTGGCTTTCTTTTGAGCTGCCGCGCTGCGCGCTGATTTGGGCGCCGACGCTGTCGATGTGTTGGATTTCGCGGGCTGAGCAGACTTGCTTGCGATGGTGGGCTTGTCGACATCGTCGGCCCCAGCCTTGTCGGTGCCCGTCGTATCGATGGGCAATGTCGCCGTATGCGGTGCGTACACCGCCTTGGTGATGTAGCCCTGCAGGCCGATGCGGCACAGGCCCTGCACGAAGTAGTACAGACCCAGACCGGCCGGGAACTGGAACGAGAAGATCGGCAGCATGAACGGAAGGAACTTCATGATCGCCTGCTGCTGCGGGTTGATGTTGGCGCCGGTGCTACGACCCTGAATCTGGCGGTTCTGCACGATCTGGCTGAGGAGCATGAAGATCATCAGCACAATGAAGGGGATGGAGGTCACCAGACCGATGCGCACTGCGTCAAGAGGGCTGATGGCGAGGTCGACCCCGAAGAAGCTCATCTTCGTGGTGTTTTGAAGCGCCTGATACATGCCGTTGGAGGTATCGAGGTGCTGAGGCCGGAACACCTGATCGTGGAGTATCCAGGGCCTGAAGTCGTTGCCGAGGGAGAGGTTGCCGGCTACTCGGCCGATTCCGCTGGCGCTACCGCCTGACCGTGTACCGATGCCCCGGAGTACTTGGTAAAGAATGATGAAGATCGGCGCCTGCATCAGGACGGGGACACAACCGCTGAGCGGGTTGATGCCATTGTCCTTATAGAACGCCATCATCTCAGTGTTGAGACGCTCGCGATCATCCTTATATTTGGTCTGGAGCTTCTTGAGCTCGGGTTGGTAACGCTGCATCTGCAACATCGACCGAGTGCTCTTGAGCGTCAGCGGTGCCGTAACCGCCATCACGATGATGGTCAGGAGGATGATGGCCCCGCCATAGCTGTCCGTCAGCTTGAACAGGAAGGCGAGAACCGACGCCACGGCACTGAAGAATCCCTCAAACATCTAGCTGGCCTCTCGGGGGGGGAACGGGGTCGTATCCTTGCCCGCCCCAGGGGTGACAGCGGGCCAGACGACGGATGGTCAATCCGGTGCCGCGCCACGCACCGTGGGTCGAGATGGACTCGAGTGCGTACGTCGAGCACGAAGGATCGAAACGACAGGGGGAAATGCGACCTGCCATCACATACCGGTACAGCCTGATGACCAGGAGTAGAGGACGCGATGGCAGGGTTGTGTTCATGAAATCACGCTGCGGTCAAACGTTGCAGATGGTGACGAAGATCATCGAAGGTGGCCGTCGACGCATCGGGCGACGCAATGATGAGGTACCGGCCGGGCGAGAGCCTCGACTGGTGATCGAGATCTCGCAGGATTTCTCGTAGGCGACGCTTGACCCGATTTCGGACCACGGCGCCGCCCACTGAGCGACCGATTGCGAAGGCGACATGCACTCCGGGGTCACTGCCATGCTCGGACCTCACGGACAGAGGCCCGCTCCGAAGGTAGCGACCACGTTGCTTCAGCAGGTCGAACTCCCATCGGTACCTGATCGACTCGATCAAGCGCTGAGCTTGTGCCGACCCTTGAGCCGCCTGGCACGAAGCACATTGCGGCCGGCGCGGTCGGACATGCGCTGACGAAAGCCATGCTTCTTGGAGCGGCGTCGGTTGTTGGGCTGAAACGTGCGTTTCACAGGGGGCCTCCTGAAACAGAGTCGTGGGCCGTGTCGTTCTCAGACGGTGAACACCGACACGAAGATGGCCACGCTGTCGCGGCAAGTTACTCACCCCGACACGGATACTCCAACGATAGCGGGCCTCCTGCGAAGAGAGCAACTGACGGCGCCCGCCGCCACGGCCGCACTGGGCAAGCAGACGGTCGAGGGCTGTCCAAGGACGAAAGACATCCACATTGAACCAAACCACCGACGTGGTAGTGTCGTCGGCTCAGCGGCCCCGCTCCACCACGGTAACCAAGAGGATTCATCATGGTCGATCTCGCCGGACGGGCCCACCTCCCAACGTTTTCCACAGCTGTGGATTCTCCTGTGGACGGCCGGAGGGTCTCGCGCACATGACCGTAGTAAATCCGGCAGAGATCCTGTGGACTGCTGCAGGTCGAATCTTGAGCGAGCAGGTGTCCGAAGGTGTCTGGCTCGCGGTATTCAGCGAGACCGACGGCCTGTACCTCGACGAGAACTGCCTCACGGTGTCGGTGCCCAACTCGTTCATCCGTGATCGCATCGAGCAGCGCTATCGCGGACTGGTCCTGGCGGCTATCGCCGACGTCGGCCATCCCAGCCTCGGTCTCGAGTTGCGGCTGCAGGATCCCCGCCCCGGCGAGCACGACTCCGGCTTCGAGAGCGATCTGTCCAGCCTGGCCTCTGACGCCATTGCGGCGACCGCCCCGCAACCGCTGCCGGGTCCCGACAACCGTGACCGCAGCTCGTCACCGTTGCCTCACCACGATCGCCCCACCAATCTCAACGCCAAGTACTCCTTCGAGTCCTTCGTCACCGGCCCCTCCAACCGGTTTGCCCTGGCTGCGGCGCTCTCGGTAGCCGAGACGCCGGCCCGTTCCTACAACCCGTTGTTCGTGTACGGCTCCGCCGGGTTGGGCAAGACCCACCTGCTGCAGGCCATAGCCCACTACGTCAACAAGAACTACCCCACCTACCGGGTCCGTTACATCTCGACCGAGACCCTGCTCAACGAGTTCATCGATGCGATCCGCAACAACAAGCAGGCCGAGTTCAAGCGGCGCTACCGCGAGATCGACGTGCTGCTCGTCGACGACGTGCAGTTCATGGAGGGTAAGGAACAGCTCCAAGAGGAGTTTTTCCACACCTTCAACACGTTGCACGAGGCCAACCGTCAGATCGTGCTCAGCTCCGATCGGCCGCCCGATGCGGTGGCCACCCTCGAGGACCGGCTCCGCAGCCGCTTCAAGATGGGTCTGGTCACCGACATCCAGCCGCCCGACTTCGAGACCCGGCTCGCCATCCTCCGCAAGAAGGCCGAACAGGGCAACACGCCCATTCCCAGTTCGGTGCTCGAGTTCATCGTCACCCACGTGACGAACAACATCCGCGAGCTCGAGGGCGCCCTCAACCGGGTCACGGCCTACGCCGCACTCAACCAGACCGATCTGGCCATCGAGGACGCCGAGCGCGTGCTCGGCGACATCATCCAGTCCCGCAAGCGCCAGATCACGCCCACGCTGATCATGGAAACCACTGCGGCCCGCTTCAACTTCTCGGTCGCCGAACTGCGGGCTCAGGACCGGCGGCGTCCGCTCGTGATGGCCCGCCAGATCGGCATGTACCTCTTCCGTGAGCTCACCGATCTCAGCTATCCCGAGATCGCCAAGGAGTTCGGTGGCCGCGACCACACGACCATCATCTACGGCTTCGAGAAGATCAAGGCCCTCATGAAGGAACGTCACTCCGTCTATGACGACGTGACGTCACTGATCCAAGAGATCAAGAGTGGCTGAGATTGATCGAAACCCTGGGTACCAACCGGTGTACAAGGAGCGAACAACGGGTGGACAAGCGGGGGACAACGGTTCCGTCCTCCCCACCCCCTCGTGAAATTACACCGTTGTCTGGTGATGAGGTCGAATAACCCAGGGAGAGAGAAGGCCCGAGTTTTCGAGGGTCCGGCTAGGTTCTCCACAATCCACAGGCCCTACTACTACTAGTGCCCAGTGATACACATCGAAGGTAGAAAGAAGCAGCCAACATGAAATTCCGCTGTGAACGTGACGTCCTCGTCGACGGACTGGCAACTGCGAGCCGTGCTGTCTCGAGTCGGGGTGGCGCACTTCCCGTGCTCTCCGGTCTGCGGGTCCACCTCGAAGGCAACCAGCTGCGGCTCACTGGTAGCGATCTCGATCTGACCATCACGGTCGATCTCATGGTGTCGGGCGATACCGACGGCGAGATCGTCATCCCGGCCAAGCTGGCGGTCGACATCGTCAAGGCACTCGAGCCCGGCGCCGTGACCATCGAGACCGAGGGCGACGAGGCCAGCATCAGCGGTGGCCGATCGCAGTTCTCGGTCAACCTGATCCCGGCCGAGGAGTTCCCGCAACTGTCGTATCCATCGACGGACTCGGTCACACTCAGTGCGGTCGAATTCTCCGAAGGGCTCCGCCAGGTGATCTCGGCCGCGTCGACCGACGAGTCCCGCCCGATCCTCACCGGCGTCCTGCTCGCAGCGGAGGGCACCGGCCTTCGGCTCGTGTCCACCGACTCGTACCGGCTCGCGGTTCGTGACCTTCCCGGTGCGTCGGTGCTGGCCGAGGGCCAGACCGTGCTGGTGCCGTCGAGGGCGCTCAACGAGGTCGTTCGTGCCCTCGGATCCGCCGACGAGCTCACCTTGGTGCTGGGCGAGCGTGAGGCTTCGTTCGTGACCGGCGGCGTGCGGCTCACCACCAGGCTCATCGACGGTGATTTCCCGAACTACCGCGGACTCATTCCCCAGAGCCAGCCCAATCGCCTCACCATTGGTCGCGGACCGCTCATCGACGCGGTGCGGCGCGTGAAGCTCATGGCCCGCGAAGCGACACCCGTTCGCCTGACGATGCGCGAGGGCAGCGTCGAGCTGGTCGCCATCACCCAGGACATCGGCCAGGCCCACGAGGAGCTGGACGCCGTGTACACCGGCACCGAACTCACCGTCGCGTTCAACCCCGAGTACCTGCTCACCGGCCTCGAGGTCACACCCGGCGACGAGATCTCCCTCGAGACGGTCGACGCCCTCAAGCCGGCGTTGCTGCGCTCCAACGAGAGCGCCGATTTCCTCTACCTGCTCATGCCGGTCCGGGTGTCGTGAGGCACCGCAACCGGTGATTTCGGTACGCCGGTTGTCGTTGCACGACTTCCGGTCGTACGTGAATCTGCAGATCGATCTGTCTGCCGGGCTCACCGCGATCGTCGGCGAGAACGGCAACGGCAAGACGAACCTGGTCGAGGCCATCGCATTCCTGTCGCGATTGCAATCGTTTCGGGGCTCGCCCAACGAAGCACTCGTGCGGGTGGGCGCCGAGGCGGCTGTGGTTCGGGGGGAGGTGTTGTGCGGCGATCGCGACGTGCTCATCGAGGCCGAGTTGCCGGCGCAGGGCCGTATGCGGGTCCAGGTGAACAAGCAGAAGCTGGTGCGGCGTGGCGATCTGGCCGAGGTGCTCACCACCACGGTGTTCTCGCCCGACGATCTCGACATCGTCAAGGGTGGTCCGGGTGGGCGCCGCGATTTCCTCGACGACCTGCTCATCGATCTGCATCCGAAGAACGAGGCCGCGGCGATCGATTTCGCCAAGGTTCTCAAGCAGCGCAACGCGCTCCTCAAGCAGATGGCCGGCCGACGGTCGACGGAGGCCGAGATCACGCTCGACGTTTGGGACATCCGTCTCGCCGAGGTGGGCGAGCGTCTGGGGGTGTTGCGATCCAAGCTCATCGAGCAGCTCCAGCCGTTGATCGAGGAGGCCTACGCCGCGGTCGCCGGCACGGCTGGGTCGATAGGGCTGCGGTATGTGACCTCGTGGCGCGACGCCGGACTGGGCCGCATGCTCGAGCAGAGTCGTGTCGACGACATCCGTCGCGGGGTCTCCACGGTTGGACCCCATCGTGACGATCTCGAACTCATGATCCACGCTCTGCCGGCGCGGACCCACGCGTCGCAGGGTGAGCAGCGCTCGGTCGTGTTGGCCTTGCGGTTGGGCGCACACCGTCTGGTGACCCAGGCCCGCGGCGAGGCACCGGTGCTGCTCCTCGACGACGTGTTCTCCGAACTGGACGCTCAGCGCAGCGCGGCGCTGCTGCAAAGCCTGCCCGAGGGACAGAAGATCCTGACCACGGCGTCGGTGCTTCCGGCCGGGGCCGACGCGGAGTCCGTCATCACGATCTCGCACTCGCGGGCTACGGTGACTCGATGACGGTCATCCGATGACATTTCCGGAACGGTCCGCGACGCCGCTGGCGTCCAGCATCAATCGGTTGCGGCGCCAGTACGGCCTGGGATCGACGGATTCGATGAGTGTCATTGCCGAGCGTTGGCCCGAACTCGCCGGCGAGGAGGTGTCGAACCGTTCGAAGGTCATCGACCTCCGCTCCGGCGTCCTTACGGTGGATGCCTACGACCCTGGCACCGCCGAGCTGCTGAAGTGGTCGAACCAGCGAATTCTTGCGGGAATCCGTGAGTCATGCCCGACCGAGAACATCGGTCAGATCACGGTGCGCGTCCGCCGCGCCGAGCACCGGCGAAGCGCTGAAGAACAGTCGTTCTGATGGTACAATGGGGCCGTGCAATTCGAATCCGGTGATGCCTGTTGTGCAAGGCGCCCGGCGGTGTCGCAACAGCGCCTGACGTGCTGACCGAACCCGCCCGTCAGTACGGATTCCCCCGCAGATAACCTTGTCCGAAAGGGCGCGTCGTGACTCAGCAAGAAGGCTCCTACGGAGCCGATCAGATTCAAGTCCTCGAAGGCCTCGAGGCCGTCCGCAAACGTCCGGGCATGTACATCGGCTCGACCGGTCCCGCCGGTCTGCACCACATGGTCTACGAAGTGGTCGACAACTCGGTCGATGAGGCCATGGCGGGCTACTGCACCCGCATCGTGGTCACCCTCCTCGAGGGCGACGGCTGTGAGGTCGTCGACAACGGTCGTGGCATCCCGGTCGACAAGATGTCGGGTCAGGGCGGCCTGTCGGCGGCCGAGGTCGTCATGACCGTCCTGCACGCCGGTGGCAAGTTCGGCGGCGGGGGCTACAAGGTCTCCGGTGGTCTGCACGGTGTGGGCATCTCCGTGGTCAACGCCCTGTCCTCGAGCGTCGAGGT
>Ga0105047_10009710_pt1 | contig 15809 bp, 10 predicted proteins | sample MAT04_FD_78384 | JGI IMG/M metagenome (GOLD analysis project Ga0105047, IMG submission 78384) | Freshwater microbial communities from Lake Fryxell liftoff mats and glacier meltwater in Antarctica - MAT-04 (megahit assembly) | ecosystem: Environmental > Aquatic > Freshwater > Ice > Liftoff... | reverse complement strand
TTCGAGTGCCAGCCAGCGTTCTTCGCCTTCAGTTCCGGGCTGAAATTCACGTGGGGCGCGATTCGTTGAGGTTGCGAAAGCTTTGTTGCCACGGCCGCCACGACCACCCTTCGCGGCGATCAGCTCATCGCCGTTTTCGGTAAGATCCTTGAGGATGTTGCCACGCTCTCGGTCACGGATGATCGTTCCCGGGGGGACCAGGATTGTCAGGTCTTTCCCTCTTTTGCCATGACATAACGATGTGCCGCCCGGTTCGCCCTTCTCAGCTTTCCAGAATCGGCGGTGGACGAGCGGGGCGAGATTGTCGGCATCCGTATCCGCCTGGATGATGATCGAGCCGCCGTCACCGCCGTCACCGCCGTCCGGTCCGCCTTTGGGGACATATTTCTCGCGCCGAAAGCTGCACATGCCGCGGCCGCCGTCGCCCGCTTTGACAAAAATCTCGACACGATCGACGAACATAAAATCATTCCGGTTCTAGGGCGGTTGCAATGAGATACTTGCTCACGCTCTATCTTACGCGATTTTCCTGATCGAAACAGACGCGGCGAAATTGAAGGCAGTTCTGGGAATTCGCGGTAAACTGGTATTTCAATCCGAATGCGTCAACTTATAATACAGGTTCAGCACGATCCGCATCCAGGGATTGACTCGTCTATGCCAGCACCTGTTTCCACGGCTCGTTCGCAGCCAGCGAAACCAAAACCCAAGCCGCGTTCGCGACCGGGTTGGTTGGGGAAGATCGTTCGCGCCGTTCTCTTTGTTCCATCCTACGCTACTTATTTGCTCCGCGTCATGGGCTGGAAACAGCGTCTCATGGTGGGGTTTTCGCTTGGTTTAGTGGCGGGCATTGGGCTGTTCATCGTCTTCTCGTACCGGGCCAAGGAACGAGTCAACGGTGAGATCACGGCAGAATGGAAAAAATACGACGGGTTCGCAAATAAGCTTGATACCGAGGGCATGAAATCCTGTCTTGATCGCCTGGATGGCCTGAAGCCGGGAGATCCGCTTGTTACGTCCCGACGCAAGGCCCTCGAGAATGGCGAGGGTGATCCGACGGACGGCCGGATGGTGTCCTACTGGATGAATCGGCATTGGACTGAAAAACGTTTCGACGCGGCGGCACGAGAAGCTGCCAAGATGACTGTGATCAATAAGGAAGATTGGCTGGCCCGTTGCATCTTGGCCGATCAGGCCTTGCAGGCCAAAAAGAAGCCGGAGGCGCTCGCTCACCTCGATGCGTTGCCTTCGCCCCTAGTTGCTAAGCCACCGGTCACTCCGGGATTGGTTGCCTACAGTTTGGCGCTTTTCCGTCACGCTGAGAAAGATGACAGCTCACTACGGCAGTATCGGGTGACACGAATTGTGCCCGTCTTGCGTTTTCCGGATCTGCGAAAAGAAGATCCGCGACTCGCACTACAAATCCTGGATAGCTACGCCAACGCCTTCGAAGACTTGCAAAAATTCCCTGAGCTGACGAAATATCTTTATGATGCGCTCAACGTTGCCGAGTTCATTGTCGATGATCCGAAAATGGATACCCAGAGCCTGATCGGTCTTGGGAAGATTCAATTCCGACTGCTCGCCATCACCGACTATTTAATCACCAAAGAAACGATCACTGCCGAGACAGCCAAGGCGCCGGTCGAGAAGCTGCTCGAAGCACAGATGCTGCTTTGGGCGAAGGTGCGCGAACAGAATCCCGCAGTGCCCGAAGGATACATCGGCCCTGCCTTCGTCGAGAATCGGCGCGGTCAGGCGCGCAAGAGTCTTGAATGGCTCGATCAGGGAGCACGTGCAACCAATGACAATCTCGAAATGCTCCGTGTCCAGCAATTATTCCTGCAGCAGATTGATCCCAAGGCGGCTTTCGTGAAATTGGGCGAAGCGGTTGATCGCAATCCAAAGAGTGAAGCCGTTTGGCGGATGGTTGCCGATACAGCGATGAAGTCGCAACGTGAAGATCTAGCGTTAATTGCCAGCCGCGAAGCGCGGAAATTGGCTCCGAATGAGAGATGGGCGGCAGTCCTGCAAGCTCAGCTTTGTCTCGATCGCGAAAAGTTTGGCGAGGCCAAGGAGGCCCTGGCGAACCTCAAGCATCTCATCATGAAAGACCCAGAAGTGACGGGTCTGCACGCACGCTATTTGTGCCAAAGCGGCCTCAGGTCCGAAGTAGGTCCTTTCCTTGAGCAACTAGCTGACGAAACGCCGAGCATAGCGGTCGCCACCCCCGCCATGCGTGCCTGCCTGAATGCTGGCCACACCGTACTCGTGTCGGAAGCGGCTCAAAAAATCGACGAGCGATTTCAGAAATATGACCATGATCTAAATATGATTCTGGGCGATTGTTACCTGACCATGGCGGCGCCCACGGCGGATTCGCCTAAATGGAACATCGAGCGAGCTCGCCTTGCTTTGAACGCTCTAAACCGTGTCCAGCAGGAAAAACCGGACGTCCTGGCTCTCGCCAATAACATCTCCTGGTTGTATCTGAAAGCATTCGGGGCAGTTGATGAGGCCGACCGTACGGCAGAGGTGCTCCGTAAGGCCGAGCGTGATGGCCGGCTCAGCGAGTCCATGATGGGCACGCTCGGCATGGTGGAACTCGCGAAAGGCCGTTACGACGAAGCCCGTAAGTTGTTGGAGCGCTCAATTGCTAAAGGCGCGACAGCAGGTAAATGTGCCGAATTGGCGATCGCCTTTTATCATTTAAACAATCGGGACCAAGCACGTGCTTGCCTGGATCGTGGTTCGGGGCTGCAACCGAACCCAGGCGAGACGTTGGAACTCTTGAAGGCTCAAGCTCTCCTAGATGGAAAGAAACCATGAAACCAAGGAATGTGCGTTTACTGTTCGGCTCACTGCTACTGGTGGGTTCGATGTTCGTTTTGCGGGAGGCGTCGGCGCAACCGGTTCCTTCCGACACCCCGGACTACACGGAGCAACTCAAGAAGGCTGGCGAATTGTTCGGCAAGGGCGACCTTGATGGCTGCCTAAAAGAGCTGCAAGTCCAAGCGGAAAAGACCAAGACGCTGCCGCCGGCGCGCCTGATGCTGGCGCGGATGTTGCTCGCCACCAACAATCAGCAGGCCGTGCAGGCCGGCCGCAATAATCTGGAAGTTGTTCTGACCGAACAACCCAACCACCCGGAATGTTACCTGACCAATGGCACGATCGCCCTCAACGAAGGTCGATTGACGGAAGCAGTTCTGAACTTCCAGGCCGCACTTGGTCTGGCGGAACAAGACACATGGACGGCGGCTCAGAAGAAGACCTTCATGCGCGAATCTCGCGCGGGATTGGCGACGGCCTTCGAGAATCGCCGCGATTGGCCTTCCGCTCGCACGGCCCTGAACGGGTGGCTGGTTCTTGATGAAAAGAATGGTCAAGTTCGGCAGCGTTTGGCGCGAGCCTTGTTCTTCATGAAACGTCCGGAAGACGCCCTCGCCGAACTGGCGACGGCTGTTCAGAACGATTCGAAGCTTGAGCCGCCTGAAGTGACGATGGGGCTGCTCTTTGCTTCGCAAGAAGATCGCGAGAAGGCCAAAGAATGGTTCGAAAAAGCCATTGCGAAGTATCCGGCCAAAGCGAAAGTGCATCAGGCCTACGGAGGTTGGCTCCTTGATACCGGCAAGCTGGAAGAAGCTGGCAAGCACATCAAAGAAGCGGAAAAGCTCGATCCGAAATCTCGCGAAACGCTCGGTCTTCTCGGTTTGCAATCCCGATACGAAGGCAATCTGACGGAAGCGGAGAAGAACTTTGAGGATTGCCGTCGTCTGGCCGTGTCCGATTTCTTTGCAATCAACCAGCTGGCGCTCGTGTTCATCGAGAGTCAAGATAAAGACAAACAGGCGCTCGGCATCCAGTATGCCGAACTTAACGCCCAACGCTTCCCCCGCAACGCGGAGGCGCTTGCCTCTCTTGGCTGGGCTTACTTCAAATCCAAGAAGTATGATGAAGCCGAGAATATCTTGGCCCGGGCGACCAGCGGTGGTCAGGCGAGCCCGGATACTGCTTTCTACCTCGCATCCGTGCTCAACCACCGCAGCAAGTATGATGAAGCCTTCAAGATTCTCTTTAGCGCCGGCAAGAGCAAGGGCGTCTTTGTGAATCGCAAGGCGGCGGCGGTCCTGTACAAGGAACTGAAGACGAAAGTGCCCGCTGACGCGGAAGAAAAGTTGATCAAGGAAGAAAAAGAGAAGGAAGCGCCCAAGAAATCAGACGAACCGATGAAGGACAAGGATGAGCCAAAGAAATCGAAGCAGCCGTAATTAAATGAAGGGGAGCGTTTGAGCGCTCCCCTTCTGCTTTCCCCCCCCCCTAAATAGTGAGTCGGCAAGGCGACGGATCGCGCCGATGGCCGAGATCCTTGATGGAAATGCGTAGTGCGAAAACGGTTCCGGTCGCGGTTGCAGTCGGAGGGCTGGCCCTGGTCCTGTCGGGCTTGGCGGTCTTGCTCGCTCTCGCCAAATATTGGGGCGCCAATAGTGAATACGCGGATCGTTTTTTGATCATCCTTGGCTCCGGCTGGTTAATTGGCCTGAGCCTTTCCACTTTGCCTCACGCTCGACCGACTTGGCTTGGTCTTCCCTTGATTCCGCTCAGCTTGCTGCTGGCGCCTCCCGCTTATTACTTGCTAGCACAAGTCGGTCCGCGGAGCATTCTCCTGTGGTGGGTGCTATTCGCGTGGGAACTTGGACTCGTCGGCTGGATATTGTTGGTTGGCGGTTGGCCGTGGTTGCGAGTCCTTTCCTTCCCTCTGGCTTTTCTCTTTCTGGCATTGCCGATTCCGGAACGGATTGAAGGTCCACTTCAGGCACGGCTGCAGACTGTCACGACCACGTTGGCGGAACAGGGTTTGACCCTCGCCGGGGCCAAGGTAACTCGCCGAGGTTTCGAGCTTCACTTACCGAGCGGCAGCCTGGAAGTTGTCGAAGCTTGCAGCGGTGTGCGTTCCGTGACCGCGTTGCTCGCCATCGCGGCATTCGTCGCTCACGTGCGAGGATTTGGACTGTTCCGCGGACTCATGCTTATCGGACTGGCGTTGCCTGTTATCGCCTTGATTAACGCGTTACGGGTGATGATCACCGGCGGTTTGCAGGAAGGGTTCGGGCCGGAGGCGATCACCGGGACGCCCCATGAGATCCTGGGAATCCTGATGGTGCTCGTCGGTTTGGGGATGGTGCTGTTATTGTCGCAATTACTTCGGCCGCGAGCCCCGGAAACCCCTGCTCAAGCCGAGTCGACGCCGATCGTTTGGCACAAGAAAAACTGGAACTGGGTGCCGGCCGGCTTGCTGGCATTTGGTTTTGCGAGCATCGCGATCGCTTTCGTCGCCGGCCGGGACCGCGTGGTGCAAATCGAACAGTCGGCGCCGATCGATCAATTGCCGACGACGATCGCGGGTTGGAGCATGACAGAGTCGACGCAGCCATTGGCTGACGGTGAATCGCGAGCGAAAGCCAAGGAGAAAGAGCAGCGGATCTTCGATGAGATCGCGAAATTATTGACTCATGATAAAGCGGTGACGCGCGTCTATGAGACCTCGATCGGCCGCAAAGTAACAGTTTGGGTGATCTTCTGGCAAGCGAGCACATCGATCCGCGGCTACCACCATCCCGATATTTGTTTCCCGAACCGCGGATATAAGACTCTGCACAAATCGACGCAGATTCTGAAACTGAGCGATGGGGCGTCGATTCCCATGACGATCCGGCAGTTCGAGCAGGACCGTGAAAAATTGTGGGTCGGCTATTGGACTCAAGAGGGGTCGCGGATCTGGACAGAAGAGGACGACCTTAATGCGGACCATTCGGGTCCGGGCCACAATTGGATCCGGGATCGACTTGTCGCTATGCCGCCGGACCACACCGCCCGAATGACAGTGCAAATTTGCACAGATAATTTGGATGAAGAAATTCTGAAGTTTGCACGTACACTCGCAGAAGAGCTGTATACCATTTGCCCGTGGGGGCGACCAAAAACCGATGGAAAGTAGAATATTCCGATTTTCAGGTACGGGTGTAACCCCTCCAATAGATAATACGCTTGCGATCTGGCGATTTTTCCCTTGTGAAACACGCGGAAATACCGTTCAATAAAGCAGTCTCGTCACTGCCCAACTCCGATGTTCGCCCCTGATTTTCTCTGAAAGTCTCGAAGATACGTATCGCGGCTTCCGACCGCGGCGTTAGTGTTATTATTGCCAGAATGTGGTCAGGGACGACGAGTACTCAAGGATGATCGGATCGGATTCGGTGAAGCCGGAACTCGCCGAAAGTTCTGACCCGTGATCGTCGAGATTGAAGTCTCGGCGAACTACCAAGGGCCGGCTGTTCATTCCGCAAACGTTGAGTGTCTTGGCGGAATCGCAGCAGCCAGTCACGTTCCACGAGCAGGAATGCCGCTGTGTTTGTCATAGACTTTTACAGTTTTGGAACCGTAGTCGGCCTGGCATTTCTTGTCGCGGTGATTCTGACCCCTGTCTTCCGCGACATGGCCGGGTGGATTGGTTTGGTGGATCGGCCGGACGGTCGCCGTAAGCATCAGGCCCAGGCGATTCCCCGTGCCGGCGGCTTGGCTGTATTCATCGCCATGTTTGCGGGCATCGCGGGACTTGGCCTTATTGGCTTTGACTTGCGTGAGATTTTCGAAGTCGAACCTCGTCTGGGCAGCCTATTGGGAGCGGCCTCGATCATCGCCGCAGTTGGGTTTCTCGATGATGCCTGGGGGCTCCGCGGCCGACATAAACTTCTCGGTCAATTCCTCGCCATCAGCTTGATGGTTTTCCATGGGCATTTGAATATCGATTCGATCTCGCTTTTTGGTGTTCAGATTGAAATGGGACAATTTGGAGTTGTCATCGTTTATGCCTGGATGATTGGCATCATCAATGCCATCAACTTGATCGATGGCATGGACGGCCTTCTGGGTTTGATCGGGATTATAGTTTGCTTGTGCTTGGCGGTTATTGCCGTCATGATTGGCAACGCGTATGTCGCGGTGGTCACGCTGGCCCTTGCCGGCGCCTTGGCTGGCTTCCTCTGCTTCAATTTGCCGCCCGCGACGGTGTACATGGGCGATTGCGGCAGCATGTTGATTGGTCTCGTGATTGGGTCGCTCGCGATCCAGGGTTCGATGAAGGGTCCGACGGCCATGACGTTGGCTGTCCCCATTGCCATCTTGATTCTACCGCTGCTTGACACTCTGGCGGCGATTGCGCGGCGAAAGTTGACAGGACGCAGCATCTACACAACGGATCGAGGACATCTGCACCATTGCTTGCTTCGCAGCGGCATGCGGCCTCCAGTCGTTTTAATGTTGGTGCTCATCCTTGGGTTGATTACGTCGACCGGGGCAATCGCCACCATTGTGTATCGGAACGACATCTACGCGTTCTCCGCCGCGGCCATTGTGGTTGTTTTGCTGATGGCGACACGATTATTCGGTCATGCGGAATTCATGCTGGCGAAGGGAAAAATTACTGCCTTCCTGACCGGCATGCGACATCGGGGGCGCGCCGATCATAGCCACCAATTGGAAGTTCGCTTGCAGGGGTCGGTCAAATGGCAGGCAGTCTGGGAAGACCTGATTGCGGCCGCCCTGAGGCATCAGCTTCGCGCGGTCTGGCTTAACGTGAATGCTCCCGCCCTACACGAGAATTACCATGCACGCTGGGACCGCTTTGGAACTCAGAATCATGAAGACGAACCGCAGGAGTGGAAGGCGGAAATGCCGATCACGGTCAACGGACAAGTCATCGGCCGAGTGACGGCAATAGGCGTGTGTACGAACGTTCCGATCTGGATCGTTTTACAGCATCTGGCTGAAATGATCAAGAATACAATCCGCCAAGTTCAGAACCTGACGGATCATTCCACCCAGTCGACGCCGATCAACGAAATCATTGTTCCCGTGCCCGCGACCGCAAAAGTCGTTGGCGTCAGTAGTTAGTTTGAACCGAACAGACATCATTCATTGATATTCTTTGAGGCAACACCGTGGCGACCGCATCTTTCGACGATCTCGACAATTCGGAAAAGGCACCTGTCACCACTGGCTTTTTCGTGGCCTTGTGGCGACATAAGGCGCTCTTGTTCTTCGGCTTGGCCGTGGGGCTCGGCATCGGCTTCGCGTACTATCTGAACAAGGCGCCGACGTACCAGTCAACCGCCCAGATTGTGGTGTTCAAGCGGCGTGCCGACATGAACCCCATGGGTGGCGGCGGCGCCTCCCTTCAGGGTTTCGTCGAAGATTACGTGGCGACCCAAGAGTCCCTCATTCAGAGCCAATTAATCTGGACCCGTGCGGCGAAGAAGCTTGAGGGGCAACCACTTTCCGAGAACTGGACGCAAGAACAATTGGTGGCTCTCATTGGCGCCTCCCTCAAGGTCTCGCGCAACAAAGATGCGACGAGCGGCATGAATCAGAATGTTCTCAATATCTCCATCAGAGGTTCCAATCCGGACGATTGCAAAAAAATCGTAGACGCCATCATTGAAGGATACAACGAGTCGGTCTCTGGCGCCCTTGGCAGCGTAACCGACGACAACTTGAAATTGATCAACACGAGTCTTGAGACGACCCAGAGGGAATTCGCCGAAGTCGAAGCGGAAATGAAGAAGAAGAACTCGGAGATCGAGAAACTAAATCCGGTCGCTTTGACGGACATCAAGGCGCGAATCAACAATAACGAAAACAAATTGACCGAGCATCGCGCGCAGAACCGCGACATGGATAGCAACCTGGACTTGATCCAAAAAACCATCTCCAGCGGCGGCGACCGGACTGCGTTGGAAATCATGTATCGCCTAATGCAGCCTGGCCAACGCCAGCAAGCGATGCCGGGTGAGGCGCCGCGAACACCGCAAGAATTCGTCTTCAACATCACGTTGCAGGAAGTAGAACTTTCCCAACGTTTAGGGCCTGGCCATCCCGACATGGTAGCCCTGAAGCTGCGCAAGGAGATGATTGTCGACCATCTCACGAAACTTCAGGCCAGAGACGCGACCGCCCAGGAGCCGAAGGCTGAAAAACAGCAAACTCAAGATCTATTGGCAATGTACCGTGACGTTCTCAAGGCCCAGAAGACCGCCAACGATTATAAGATCACCGACCTGGAAAAGATTCTCGTCTCGGATCGCGAGTCTGTCAAGAAATTGGAAATTCATGCGGGCCAATTGACCCTCTTGAAGGACCAATACGATTCCCTACGCCGACAACTAATGAACCTTCGCGAGCGCAAACAGCAGAACGATATCAGCCGGGACGCGCGTCTGTTCGATGTTCAAACCATCACCCCGTCGACTGCCGGCATCAAAGTGAGCCCACTTTTGCCGACGACTCTCGGACTGGCAGGTATTCTTGGTTTGCTGCTTGGCTCGGGCCTGGCTTATCTTGCGGAGGCGACCGATCGAAGCTTCCGCTCGATTCAGGAAGTGCGCCAACGTTTGGGTCTCACCGTCTTCGGTCAGATTCCGCCGCTAACGGCCTTCGAGCCAACGGTTATTACCGATAACCCGCTCGACGCGAATCTGGTGGTTCATCATGCACCGAAGTCGGTGCAGGCGGAAGCTTATCGCGGTGTCCGCACGTCCTTGTACTTCAGCACTCGAGGCAAGGGTCATCAAGTGATCCAGGTGACCAGCCCGAACCCGGGCGACGGCAAATCGACGTTGATCTCCAATCTTGCCTGTGCGATCGCTCAATCCGGCCGCAAGGTGATTCTCATTGATGCCGACTTCCGCAAGCCGCGCGTTCATAAGATCTTCGGTCTCGGCTATGCCGAAGTCGGCCTCGCATCGGTCATCGCCGGTGAAGCGGAATTGGAATCAGCGATTTATTCTTGCGACGTGCCCGGTCTGTCGATTCTACCCTGCGGCCCGCGTCCGGCCAACCCGGCCGATCTGCTCACGTCCGTTCTCTTCTCGGACATTTTGAACGAGATCAAAAAGGACTATGAGTTCGTTCTGATTGATACGCCGCCCATTCTTGCGGTCAGCGATCCCGCTGTCGTCGCCCCGCGCGTCGACGGAGTCATCTTGACGATCCGCATGACAAAAAACAGTCGGCCGCTAGCCGAACAAGCGAAGGAAAGGCTCACACTCCTGGGTGCAAATGTGCTTGGCGTTGTTGTTAATAGTACCGAAGACATGGCAAAGGGCGGCTATGGCTACGGCTATGGCTATTCCTACCAGTATGCCTATGGCGACGATGAGGAAGACGAATCGCCCATCGCCGAGCCGATCGAAGAAGCGACCACACTAACACGGACGCGGTGATCTGGTGCTTCCCTTGGCGGATCTTCACGTTCACTTGCTGGCCGGTCTTGACGATGGGCCCCGCACGATGGATGACGCCCTGACGATGTGCCGCATGGCTGTCGATCAGGGCGTTGCCCATAGCGTCGCATTGGCCCACCAGAACGACGCCTACCCGGAAGTTACGCCTTCCCGCATCCGCGAGGCCACGGCACTTCTTGTGACCGCCCTCAAGGAAAACAGCATTCCCTTGAACGTTTATCCCACCGCGGAGGTGATGGTCCATCCCGACGTGCTGCCTGATTGGAACGACGGCAAATTTCTGACGGTGGCTGACCGAGGGCAATGGTTGCTCATCGAGTTTCCGCATAACTTCTACACGGACTTGCGTTCGATCATTCAGGAGCTTCGCAGCGCGGGCGTCCGTGCCATTCTCGCCCATCCCGAACGAACGCCTGAGTTGCTTTACGAGCCTGGCGCCATTGAAGAACTCATCAATCTGGGTTGCTTGGTTCAAGTTTCGACCGGCAGCCTAACCTCCCCGAATAGCGCTCGGGAGCAAAAAGCCCTGAAGGATTGGGTCAAGCGCGGCATCGTTCACCTGGTGGGCACGGACGGACACTCCGTGCGCCGCCGGCCTCCGTTGATTGCGGAGGCGGCCAAACTGGTTACCCGTTGGGCCTCAGCGAGCTTGGCTGAGATGATCCTCTCTTCGAACGGCTTGGCGGTCCTGCGCGGCCAACCTGTACCCATCGTTTCCCCTGCCCGGCCCACTCGTTCTTGGTTTGCGCGGCTTTGGTCGTGAAGTGGTCATGAAAAAAAAGAGAGGGGGACAACGTCTCGCGATGTTGTACCCCTTCATGTTCTTTCAAACGACTTCGATCACGGAACGTTGATGGTGTTGGTCAGATTCGCATCCGGTGTACTCAGAATCGTTCCAATGAAGTTAAACCTGGATTGCTGAGTAATGTAGCGGACAAACGCTTCGCCCGGACGTTCCTGCAAGACGAGGATGTCGCCAGGTTGAACGATGATGCGTTCACGCGGGTCATACATCGCCTTATTGAGATCGACCCGGATCGGCAGTTGCTTGCCATATGCGGTCTTGCGCAAGATGGTGACGAGGCTGGGCGACGGATTGCCCAGTCCGCTGCTGACGGAGTTGGCGTTGAATTGAGCCTGGCCGAAGCCGCCGTTGAGCAATGGGCCGCGAACCTGAGCGATTGCCTGGACAATATCCAGGTCATAATCGCGCGGAAGCGGGAACTGGGCCGAGCCAAGCAAACCCGCGGTATAGAAGACCTCGGCGTCGCGCGATTCCAGGAAGACAATGTCGCCGTTGTCGAGGACGACGTCCTCGGGCTTGAACGGCGGCGGTTCACCGTCCTTGAGACGCAAAGGAATGCGCATGACGGCTTCCGGGTTCTTCGAATTCTTCTTGTGGATGATCACCTCATTCTTGGCGTCCGTTCCGGGTAGACCGCCGCTTCGGGCCAGGGCGTTGAGGATGTCATTCTCGCCGATCGGGAGGTCAAGATTGAAGCCCGATCCTTTGCGGCTCGTCCCGATGATATTGCCGTTGGTGCCGAATTGCGGGATCGCGTTTACGCCCGGGCTGCCGCCGTCCTCACGCATGACGAGGATGTGATAGCGACGTGCCTGGAGGAGCGTCACAAGGATTCGCGCCCCTTCCGGCTTCAAGATTTTCTTGCGGACCACATATTCGTCGATGATCTTGTTCTGAACTTCGATCAACGTCAGTCCGGAAACTTTGATCGGGTCGACATATGGGAGCGAAATCGTGCCATCTTCCTGCACCAGAATCGGGAATCCCAGCGCCGGGTTCTGACCGCCCTGTGCGTCAAAGCGGATGGGCGGGGCGGAGTTCTTCTCGCCCAGAACGTTTTCGATAAAGATGCCGAGTACGTCACCGACGTCAACTTTATGAATCGAGATTGGCTTCTGCCGCAGCAGGGTGAGGGAGATTGGTTTAAGTTCCTCGCGTGACTTGCCTCGAAATTCCTCCGGCAAGCGATTGACGGGGATGCCGTCGGCCACCGGATTGGTGACTGCCGCGCAGCCGGCACTGAGAATGAGGAAACCCAGGAGCATCAGAGGCGCGCACCACGGACGGAAACGCCAGCGCGGTGCCAATCGACGATAGTATTCAGACATGAGCGCTGGTCCTCCTAGGATTCAAGGCGATTCCGACTCTGGCGACACCGTTACCGCGCGGACGGCCCGCCTTGGTTCTCAATTTGGAATTCTCGGGGCAAGCGAGGATCCGCCCCAGAGCCGTTCGGCATCGCCGGCGACCCAGTTCCTGGGGGATACATCAAAGGATCGGGAGCGACACGTGAGCGAATCGTCGGAACGTCGGGCGCGATCTTACGCGGTTCTTCAACTTCATTCGAGCGTACAGCGGGCATTGGGTACATCAATGGTTCTGCCGTTTGCGGCGAGCGCGGCACTGGAACCAATGGGTACTTGGGCCTTGGTTCTGGAACATTCGGCGCCAGCCCTGGTTCTGCCGACTCCCGGATTCGCGAGGTCGGGGCATACGGAGAAATCCGTTGATCCACGGGGGGCGCAAACTGTTGGGGCGTCATTGGCGCCGGCTTCAGGGGCGGGTTAGTCACGAAACGGGGCGCGGGCATCTCCGAGGCTGGATGAGACATCGGCAACGGTCGGAACTGCGAAATCGCTTTGGGAGGCACATCCTTCGGTTCAATCAACAAGGGCTTTTTCGGAAGGTCATCCGGCGACATGTCCTTCACTTCCGGCAATTTCATCGGTGTGGCGGTTACCTTCTTGGGTGGCGGAAGCGTTTCCATGGGCTGTTCGTCATTTCGATTAGTCGGTGTGGAAGGCGCGATCTGTTTCCCATAAGGCGTTGACAAGGGGATGAGGAAGTACTGGCGTAGACCGCTCGCCTTGGCTTGAGCGGCGCCGGCGGAGAAACCGAGATAGAATTCCTCGATCGCCGCGTGGCCATCGGGATCCTGATCGCGTTTGCGACGCATGTTGGCTGGCGGCAGCGTGGGGGGCGCGCCATTCCCGCCATTGTCGAGATAGTCGGCATAACCTTGAATGAATCCAACCTGGAACGGAGATTCTTCGTGGTGACCGCCGTGCATCACGCAGTATTCGGCATAGGCTTCCTCAGCTAGTTTCACGGCGCGATGATGCAGGCCGCCATTCGAAACGGTCAATCCTGGTTCATTGGCGATGTTGTACAACGCCAGCTTGAACAGCATGCAGCCGCTGCTGAACGGAAGCGAAAACACGACGAGTATTAGCATCCCCCGCATGGCGGGTACCTCGTAGAATATAGAGCGACTCTAACGGTCATCTCACTTCTCATCGACTTGCGGGTTGTGCCGGGTTTAATGGTTTTGCTGAGAGAATTCGTTCAAATGGATGAAGTTTTGTTGTAGAAGTGGTCAAAAGCTGTAATTTGGCATCGATCTTTGTAGACTGGGCAATTCGCGGGAGAGCGGTGATGTTGCATTTACTGACAGCTTTAAGTCTGTTCGCGTCCGCCGATCCCCTGATCGACGAAGCAGGCCGGGCGGCCGCGGCGACCATTCAAGTGCGCTGCCTGGATACGGGGGTCACCGCGACGGGCGTCGTGATCGGTCGTCAGGCAGGGTATTACTTTGCTCTCACCGCTGAACACGTCATTCGTAAAAGCAACAAGGTTGAAGTCGTTTCGTCTCGTAGCGGCGAGAAAGCTGATTTCGTGACATTCAAGAACGCGGAAATACTCTGGATTGAAATTGAACCCGATCTGGCGCTGATTCAGTTTCCTGCTGGGGATGTGGAAATCAAGCCGTTGCCTATCGCTCAACGCGGCGGAACACTCAAAAAGGTCCCGCTTCTGGCGGCGGGAATCGGCTGGCCACCCGAAAAAGCGAGGACAATGGAGCAAGATCAGGCCCTCGCGAAGAAATTAGTCAAACGATCAGACGGTGGCTCGGCTTTCTACTGGGAGACGAAGGGCATACCCGAGCAAGGTCGATCAGGCGGGCCGTTAATCGACGTAAGTGGAAAACTGATCGGTATTTGCAGCGGATCACAAGAAGGAAAGGGCTACTATACTCATCTGGATGAGATCGTCTTCGGCCTCAAGCGTTATTCCAGCTCAAAATGGCTTGTTCCGGCTGATCTTAAATGACGAAAATCGTGTGAATCGCCTATTTTCCAGAAGACAAGGCGATTCCGATCTGTTATCTTACTTTTTAGGTCCGTCTATTCCTTTTTGGGGAACCGTTATGGCTCGTCAATCTTCGAAAAATCGCGGTTGGACTGCGATGGTCGTTTGCTCCTTGGCTGTGGTTCTTGGGATCGTGGCGATCGCTTCGACTTCGACCTCCGTCAGCGCAGGCGATCGGCCTGAGGTGCCGATGTCTGATATTTCAGGTCCAATTTCCGCTCAAACTGTCAGCTCTAACGAACAGCCACAACATGTCGCTTCGTTATCGGTCGTCATGAAGGATTGGCGGCTCAGCCGGAAGCCCACTGCAACACGACAGTGATAATCATGAAAGATTGGCGGTTCAGCGCACTGCCAGTGGGCTCAAATACAGACTAGGTCATTGAGAAAACTAAGTAATGGCCCTTGGTGTAGGCGACATAAGGCAGACCAAGCAAGCGCCCCTGCGTTCCCCGCTTGATCGGTGGTTAAGCGGTGTGATCGAAGGGGTTTTTCTTCTCTTGTTGATTGTTTCTCCTTGGATCTTTGCCGATTGGTATCTACTCTGTGAGCTGATCACAAGCGCGTTGCTCGCCGTACTTTTCACATTCGCCGCGATCCGGCTCATTCTCGTTCGAAAGGTACTTCCGCGCGGTCTAAATCCCTTCTTTTTTCTGGCTGGGCTGGTGCTTCTCGCCTGTTTGCATCTTCTACCGATTCCCGCTCCCGTCTTGCGAATGATTTCACCGAACACTGTCGATCTTTTAGAAGAGAATCTGCCCAAAAATCGAGAGATCCTGCCGGGTGAGAGCGATGCTCAGCCGTTCTTGACGAACATTTCGATCGGCGTGGAACAAAGAGGCGCGCGAAGCCGTCTCATTCACTTGCTTGGAATCTGCTTGCTCTACTTAATCATCACTCAGCATCTGGCGACGCCGGAGAGTTTTTATCGTTTCACCTGGGCGTGTGTGATCAATGGGACGTTGCTGAGTTTGCTGGGGCTTGCCCAGTATCTCTCCGCGCCGCGCGATCAAATCTATTGGACGATCGATACGAATCGTCCCGTCGTCTTCGGGCCATTCGTCAGCCGAAATAATTTCGCCACGTACATCAATTTCTGTATCGGCATGGGCTTGTCGCTCTTGTTGATTGCCTCGCGGCGCAAAGCGGGAATTCTTCAGAATGCTCGTGGCATTTGGTTGCTCGCATGCGTCGCGATAATGTTGACTGGCCTCATGATGTCGATGTCGCGAGGAGGAATTCTTGCGTTCGCGGTCGCCCTGATGCTTGTTGGAATCGTTTGGGTGGCGGAGAAGCGTCGCCAATCGTTGTCCGTGGGATGGCTGTTAGCCGTG
>Ga0105047_10009709_pt1 | contig 15810 bp, 7 predicted proteins | sample MAT04_FD_78384 | JGI IMG/M metagenome (GOLD analysis project Ga0105047, IMG submission 78384) | Freshwater microbial communities from Lake Fryxell liftoff mats and glacier meltwater in Antarctica - MAT-04 (megahit assembly) | ecosystem: Environmental > Aquatic > Freshwater > Ice > Liftoff... | reverse complement strand
GCTCCCCCGTTACCACTGGTTCCTGTAACGGTTGCTCCGTTCGAGTAGCTCGTAATGATAGTGTTTGCGGCATTAACATTATTGCCGATCAGTCCTCCTGCATAGGTTGCGCCACCAAGGCCACCAGCACCACCGAGACCTCCAGCGCCACCAGCGTGATTTCCAGTACCAAGCGAACCATCCCCACCAGTTCCGGCAGTTGCACCAGCAGCACCATTACGAGCTAATGCGGTAACTGAGCCCGAGGCAAACGAACTAATTATGACACCGGTTGCTGAGTTATGTGCAGTCAGGCCACCAGCAAAACTGGCACCACCAGCGCCACCGAGACCACCAGCGCCACCAGTTGCGGCCGTAGATCCTGAAATATTTCCGCTGGCGCCACCATTGCCACCAGCGCCCGGCGTTCCTGCAGATCCGCTGGTTGAGTTTACAATTCCTGAGGCCGATGAGGCTGTTTGTATCGTTCCTGTATTAAACCCAACCAGTCCACCGGCATAGCTTAGGCCACCGGCAGCGGATGCACCACCCACACCACCTGTACCTCCGAGAGCTCCAGAACCACCGGCACCACCATTAACTCCAGCTGCACCATTACCGCTTGTGCCGCCAGTTGCGGTGACATTCTTTGTCGAGAGGCTAGTCGTGATCATGACGAGTCCAAGTTCCTGACCAATCAACCCACCAGCAAACGCAGCCCCGCCAATACCGCTGGTTCCAGCAGCCGAAGATGCACCACCCGCAGCGCCGGATCCCCCAGTACCAGCCGCACCTGCACTTCCACTATTCCCGCCAACTCCGCCCGAGGCTAGAACTGTGTTTCCTATTGCATTGCTAGTTAGATAATTTAGCGATCCAGTAGTAACACTCGTATAGGCGACAAGTCCGCCAGCATCAGCCTCACCACCAGCCCCGCCAGCTCCACCGGCACCACCAGCGCCACCAATGGAACTTACTGCTCCATTAGCACCAATACCACCGATACTTCCTAAGCTTCCTACGCCACCAGTTGCACTTACCGTCCCGGTTGCAAACGAGTTGATAACATCAATATTACCGGGAGTCGTGGTTATGATATTTTTACCTAACAAACCACCGGCAAAGGCTGCGCCGCCAGCTGCGGCAGCGACGGCACCGCCGCCCGCACCACCAGTTTGAGTTGTTCTCGACGCACCACCATTACCCGAGGTACCAGCAATACCCGCATTTCCACCTAAAGCAATTACATTTCCGGTTGCGTTACTATTTAACACATCACTGTTACCGGTTGTGAAGTTATTTAATCCAATTAATCCACCGGCGTTAGCTTCGCCTCCGACACCTGCTGCGCCGCCCAAAGCGCCAGCTGAACCGACATGAGTTAAGCTGCCGGCCGATCCATCGCCACCATTGCCTCCAGTCGCGCCTGTCCCACCATCGCCACCGGTGACTGAAACCGTACCAGTTGCATAGGAATCTCGAATACTCAAAATTTGGGCCGTACCGATCATGTAAGCAACCAATCCGCCGCCATATGTGAGACCGCCAGCCCCGCCAGCCCCGCCGGCCCCGCCGGCTGCTGCTATCCCAGATGAGACACCCGTTCCTGAAGTACCGCCATTGCCACCAGTACCGCCGTTCCCACCGTTGCCACCAACTGGCGAAACCGAAACGGTTGAGTAAGAATCTGAAACGGTGCCGGTATTTTGGCCGACCAAACCGCCGACTGCGCGTACACCGCCACCGCCACCAATACCTCCCAATGTACCTGTTCCGCCGACGAAACCGGCAGCACCCGTTCCACCATTACCACCATTACCACCATTGCCGCCGAATTTCTGACCTGGCGAAGAGGTAATTGCTTCACTATTGGAGTACGCAATAGTTCCCGTGTTAAAACCAATCAAGCCTCCAATATACCCATCACCAGCTAGGCCTCCAATGCCAGCCGTACCACCGGCACCACCGGCTGCACCTACGCCAGTGCCACCGTTACCGCCATTTCCACCATTTCCACCAACCTTATCATTCCCCGACATTGCCAAATTATTAGCGTATGAGTTCTCGATCGCTCCTGTCGAGTAGCCGACCAATCCACCGCGGTAGCTTATGCCTGCTGCGCCGCCGTTACCTCCAGCTGAGCCAGCTGCACCGCGCACACTATCTCGTCCATTGGCACCATCTGCGCCGAAGCCAGCTGCCGAAAAAACATCCATTTGGCTGTATGAATTTGTTTGAATGACCCCCGTGCTATAACCGACCAGTCCGCCAGCATACGCCGCACCACCAGCACCACCAACACCGCCATTACCACCAAGACCATCGATCGCCGTACCAGTACCAGTTCCTCCAACGCCACCTTGCGCGCTTGCTCCGCCTTCTCCTCCGGACGAGGAAACTATTCCAAACTTGGCATAAGAAGTAGTAATCGTACCTAGAATATTTTGCCCAACTAAACCACCAACTGTTACCGTAGCACCCAGTGTCGTAGCTCCAGCACCACCTGCACCTCCTACCCCACCAAGACCTCCGATATGGTTCGTACCGGCCGATCCATCGCCACCGTTACCACCGTTACCACCGGCGCCACCGGCGCCACCAATTGAGCTAACATTTGTCGTTGCAAATGAGTTATTGATGACCGAGGTAATGCCTGTGTTCGAACCAATGAGTCCACCGACGTATGTTGCGCCACCAACACCGCCAGCAGCACCAACACCGCCAGCAGCTGCGCTACCGTTCGCGATACTTCCGCTCGCACCAGCGTTACCACCGACACCACCGCTACCACCGTTACCACTATTTCCTGTAACTGCTCCTAATGTATGCTTTGAAGTTTGTATCGTCGCACCGGTATTAATTCCGATGAGCCCACCGGCATTACTCACGCCTCCAGCACCACCTATCGCTAATATTGCACTTCCACCGGCGCCACCCAGGTTAGATGATCCACCGGCGCCACCGTTACCCGCATTTCCGCCAGTCCCACCAGCACCAGAAGTGCCTATAATGATACCCGTGCTATATGAATCAATGATTTTGCCTGAAGTCACAAATCCAACTAAGCCGCCAGTGTATCCGATAGCTCCTACAGTGCCGGCAACACCGGCGGCTCCGGCGCCACCAACAGCAACATTTCCAGAGCCACCGTTACCGCCAGCCGCTCCAGCTCCTCCTCCCCCGGCAGTTAGTGTGACATTGCCAGTTGTGTACGAGTTTCCTATGTACACCGTTAGGTTCGTAAAACCAATAAGTCCTCCAGCAAAAGTTATGGCACCGGCTCCTCCTACCCCGGACGTAGCTCCTGCACCGCCAGCCATACTGGTAGCACCATTACCGCCATTGCCACCAGTACCAGCAGAACCACCAGCGCCACCTGTTACTGTTACATTTCCGGTTGCATTAGAACCGGCTATAGAAGCTGCCGCTGCAAGAACATTGCCTATAAGACCCCCAGCATAGACTGGGTTCGTACCGGCCGATCCACCATTACCACCGGCGCCGCCGACAGCACCGACGGTTGCATTAACGCCGGCACCACCAGCACCACCAGCACCACCAGAGACAACCACATTGTCTGATGATGATACATTTGTAAATGATACAGAAGCTACATTCACCAATCCAACAGCACCTCCAGCGTATACTGCCCCCGATGCACCACCCACACCACCCGCACCACCGGTACCGCTCCTTCCACCACCAGCGCCAGCCGTGCCGCCAATTCCACCAGTCGCACCAGTACCACCGGCACCACCTGTAGTCACCGTGATAGTACCTCCACTCGATGACGAGTTACTAATATTGCCGTTACCTTGACCGGCCAGACCACCGATATACAGAAATCCACCAATTCCACCAGCTCCACCGGTACCAGCAATACCTCCAGTGTGCCCACCAGTACCGGCACTTGCATTACCACCGTTTCCACCGATTCCACCGTTACCACCGTTACTTCCGCTCACCGTTATGCTCCCCGAAACTGATGAGCGTGAGATTACCCCTGGGTTATCACCGGCCAGACCACCAACAAAAGTCTGACCGCCGTTGCCGCCTGCACCTCCAGCTCCAGCCGTGGCGCCAACTCCACCCGAAATATTTCCTGACGCACCACCTATGCCACCTATGCCACCGTTAGCGCCAAGTCCACCAGCGACAGTGATCGTCGTAATGACGTACGTAACGTTATCAATAATACCTGTATTCGATCCAGCGACGCCTCCACCAAAGGCTGCGCCACCCAGACCACCAGCCGCCGCAAGACCGCCAGCGCCACCAATTGCTCCAGCCGTACTACCCCCAGTTCCGCCAGCGCCACCATTTCCGCCTACCCCACCGGCACCACCGGATGAAGTAACTGTACCGAGCGTATTTACTGAGCTAATAGTCGATCCAAGCACACCATTAAAGCCCGTAATGCCACCGGCAAAAGAAGCGCCACCGGTAGCACCAAGACCGCCGCCAACACCAGCTACTCCAGCGGCGCCTGCACCACTTGATCCGCCAGCCCCCGCATTTCCACCAATACCCCCTATTCCACCAGTTGCTGCCGAATTACCACGCGCATAGGAGTCAGCACTTATGATGGCAACATTGTAGCCAACCAAGCCACCGGCTGACGCAAGTCCACCGGCACCACCAGCACTTCCGACTATGCCAGCACCACCTGCAACTGCGCCGCTAGAGTTACCGCCATTTGCACCATTTGCACCGCTCGCACCAATACCACCGAAAGCTGATGCGCTTCCTGTTGCATAAGAAATTCCTTGAATAGCACCGTTAGCTAAATTATACCCGAGTAACCCACCAGCAAAGGCTGCGCCGCCGACACCACTAGTCAAACCGTTTGCACCGCCGGTTATTCCTATAGAACCATTGCCGCCATTGCCGCCGTTATTCGAAATTCCACCAGTTCCGCCGGTTGATGAAACCGCACCCGTTGCGTAGGATCCGTCGATAACACCGTTATTAAGACCGACTAAACCGCCACCATAACTGATAGCACCGGTACCACCACCGGCACCACCGGCACCACCAATTGCCCCAGTGCCTCCAGCAGCACCGACGCCACCGTTGCCTGCCGAACCACCAGTACCTGTGACCGCAATCGTTGCACGTGATCCGCCATTTATAATACCGGCTGAATTACTCCCTACTGCACCACCAGCGTATGCTATTGCCGATATGCCAGCTGCACCGCCCAAGCCACCGGCGCCGCCGAGTGCTCCCGAACCACCGATACCAGCCGCCCCTCCATTCGCTCCATTTCCTCCGGCGCCTACAGAAACTGTCAAAGAGCCAATTTCAATATAACTATTACTGATTGTCGAGGTGTTCAGGCCAGCAATACCTCCACCAAATGCTACAGCGCCAGCACCACCGGCGCCGCCAGTTGCTCCAATTGCACCGGCGTGGCTTGAACCGCCAGCTGCACCACTGCCGGCGACACCAGCTGCGCTCCCATTTCTTCCAGCTGGAGTAATGACAGTTATAGTACCGGCTGCATATGAATTTAAAATAGTGTTTGTATTATTACCTACCAAACCGCCACCGTATGCGATAGCTGCCGCACCACCGTTGCCACCGATACCACCAGCAGCAGCAACGCCCGAGTTGAATGTCGCTGTTGTAGTACCACCGTTGCCACCGATACCACCCACACCGGGTGTTCCGGAAGTTGAAGTGACATTACCCGTGTTATACGAAATCGATTGAATAACGCCGTTACTCTGTCCGACCAGTCCACCAGCAAAAGCTGCACCGGCTGCTCCACCGGCTGCTCCGCTGCCACCGATACCTCCGATAGCATTCGTACCACCGGCTGCGCCGTTACCGCCTAAGCCACCCGTACCGCCGGCGCCACCATTGACGACGGTATTGCCCGTAACATATGACGTAGTTACGACACCAGTAATAATTTGTCCGACCAAACCGCCACCGTATGACGCACCACCAACACCACCGATGCCGCCGATAGCACCAGCACCACCAGTGGTAGATGGTGCACCAGTGCCACCCGTACCACCGTTACCACCGGCACCGCCGATGCCGCCGTTCGCGGTGATAGTTCCGCTTGAATAAGACGTTAAAATATCTCCGTTGTTATGATAACCAATCACACCACCGACATACGCGATACCGCCGTTCGCGCCAGCGCTTCCGGCAACTCCAGCCAAACTTGTACCACCATTGCCACCGGTTGCTCCCGCACCACCGGCGCCTGCTGTTCCGGTCACTGCACCAGTTGCGTAAGTATTGGTAATTATCGCACCATCATTACGGCCAGTAACACCACCTGCAAAAATAACTGCTCCGATTGAAGCCGTGCCTGAAGCACCAGCAAGACCACCAGCTCCACCGACTCCACCAGCTCCGGCAGCACCACCGTCACCGGCTGTTCCTATGACAGTACCCGTAGTCCAATAGCTATCCGTGATGGTGGCCGTGCTATTTCCAGCCACACCACCGACGTAAAGAATACCGCCGGCACCACCTAGTCCACCAGCCAAACCGGCAAGACCAGTCAGGCCTGCGACCCCGGCACCGCCGGCACCGCCGGCACCGCCGGCACCAAGCACTGCATTTTGGGAATATGAACCTTGAACAATACTTGTGTTCGATCCAACCAAGCCTCCACCGAAAGACGGTGTTGAGTTTCCAGAGCCACCCGTACCAGAGGCGCCGCCGGCTCCACTCGTGCCGGATGAACCTCTCGCGCCACCGGCGCCGCCTGTGCCACCAGCACCTCCAACACCACCTGTAACAGTGACGAGCCCAGTAGCGGAGTATGTCGTGTCAACAGTTCCGGAGTTCAACCCAACCAAACCTCCAGAATAACCTGCACCACCGATGCCACCACTACCAGCTGCACCACCGGCTCCTCCAGTGTGTGCCGTGCCTGCAGAACCATTACCACCTATACCACCGTCTCTTCCGATCTTCCCAGCTGATCCTGTAGCCGTCACTGCTCCGGTCGCATAAGTCAGGCTGGTTACTCCTGTGATAATTCCCGCAATGCTATTTTGTCCGACCAGTCCTCCCGCATAAGCAATCGCACCCGCACCACCGCTACCGCCAATGCCACCTGCTGCTGCAGTTCCGGTCGTTGCAACTGCGCTCGCACCGCCGTTAGCGCCCGCAGATCCATTACCAGATGCGCCACCGCTAGATTGCACTACTCCGGTTGCATTTGATGCGTTTTGAATAATACCCGAGTTGCTACCTACAAGCCCACCAGAAAAGTTTGTTCCACCGGCAGCTCCTGTATTGCCGTTACCGCCAAGTCCACCAATGTTTGCGCCACCACCGGCACCACCGGCACCCGCTGTTCCTGCGTTACCGCCGGCACCGCCAACTCCTGTCACATTCCCTGTGGCAGCCGATAGATTTACTGTGCCTGTGTTCACCCAACCGACAAGCCCGCCGACGTAACTCACACCACCGGCACCAGGCAAACCAGCGCTACCGCCGGCACCGCCAACCCCAGTTGCACCCGTGACATTACCATTGCCGCCGGCGCCGCCATTACCACTCGCACCACCGGCACCCCCATTACCGATCACGGCCATCGAGGAACTTGATGAGTTAACAGCTCCTTGCGCAGAATAGCCGGCCAATCCTCCAGCGTAGACGAGCCCACCGACAGACGCAGCGTTGCTGACCGAAGTGCCACCCGCACCAGCTGTAGTGGCGCCACTGGTTGTATTACCTCCATTGCCAGCGTTACCAGCTGCACCACCAGGACCACCAGTCCCTGTCAATGTTCCTGCAACACTTATATTCGTTAATATGCCGGTGTTATATCCCACCAGAGCTCCGATGAAGAGCGTACTACCAGCAGTACCTGCGGTGCCTGTACCGCCAGCAGTTGGGGTTGCGCCGTTGGTGCCGCTTGCACCAACGGCGCCGTTGGTGCCTGCAGTACCGATAGCCGTAATTGATGCCCCGGTTAACGTCACATTCTGTATTTGGCTGGTCGTATAGCCGAAGAGACCAACGTAGTTTATCGTGGTGGTATTGATAAATAAATTACTAATGTTGTAAGAATTACCTTCGAAGTCACCACTGAACGGAACAGCCAGTGTGCCAACTGGCACGAAGCCGGAACTTGAGTTCCATCCGGCAGTGACTGTGGCGTCGATGTTATTTGCTAATGCATAGGAACTCGCTAGGTTCGACCTCATCCCCTGCAATCCATAAACATCATAGATGACGTACGGGTCAGCACTATTACCGATGCCGGTATACCGTCTAAATGAACCAGCTGTGAATGAAAAACTGCCTGTTGCAGAGAAGGTATTCGTGCCTGGGCTATTAGCCGTGAATGTTGCCGCCGATGTCTGGGAATAGTCACCTGAACGCCCACCAGAATTCGTTATAACTAATGTTGCGTTCTGTACAACAGTTCCTGTATACCCATTTATCGCTATAGAGCCGACAGTTGTAGGAGTATCAACAGTCACCACACTTGAAGCAGCTCCAGATAAAGCATCAAATACAACGTTTGAAGTGGCATCAGGTAAGTTTCCTGCTCCAGGAGCTCCACCAGAAACTGATGCCCAGTGGTTTGCTGCATCCGACCAGTCTCCATTACCTCCAACCCAATATGCCGTAGCTGGAGGGTCAATTATTTGATCAATGCTTATGTTTCCGAAAATTTTTAGATCAAAAACACCAATCGGGGCCTGCAGCCCTGAAAGTATAATTCTATATTTGCCATAGCTCCCGATGACAGGAAACGATGCAAGCTGCTTCCCCTCTGATGTGAAGACTCCAACAGTAACATTTTCGGCAGGATTCGTTGCTTTGGCATAGAGAGTAATATCATTGCCATTAACGAGTTCTTTTTCGAAAGTGACCCGGACAAACTGCCCAGAAATAATGTCTTTAAAATTTTGATCTTGAAATTTTACGTTGTTAGTAATATCACTGACTGCATTTTTTTGAGCATCCAGCTGAAGTGCTTCAGATATATTAATAACTCCGTCTATTTTCGGAGCAGCAGCTCTCGCAACAGATGGAAACACGAATAAAGAGCTTATCGCTAGGAATAAGCTAATGAATAAAGCTTTGTATATTTTTTTTAGCATACATTTTTTCCAAACTACATCTATCAAAACTTTTCAACCATAACAGATTTAATTATACCTGTTGCGTAACTCTAAAACAAATATATAGTGCGCTTTCACTGACTTCCATTTTTTAGGCCATTATTTAGCTTTTTACAGATAGAAACATGCCTATACTCACTCCGCTAGTACAAGAATACTTTCTAAGCCAGAAAAAAAATATTAGAACGCAGCTAAAATTCGTTAATGCAGACAGATCCCCCGCTTGCGAGCCAAATACAATAACAAAAAATAACAAGATGATATTTACATGCAAATCATGCGGAATATCGGCCGCTTAATCAACTAATGTTTAAGAGCACCACTTTAGAGAACAACACTTTGAATATAAATAGTAGTCATTTTTGTGAGCAAATGTAAGTGGTTAATATATGTATTCAGCTTATAGCATTGCGTACTCATTATTTGTCGCCCTACGACTGTTCGTCGGCTATCACTAATAATCCCGAGGATTATTAGTGATAGCTAGCACCCATTTATGATTGCAGTAGCCCCCGCCGAAGCCTATAGTAGAGCCTTGCAAACTGATCGCCAACTGAAAAGGATTCGTATGCTGCACCTACCAATAATCATCATCCCAGACATCCAAGGCGAATATAGTCACTTGGCAGGCCTCTTAAACTGGCTTGAGACCCATAAGTACCTAACGACCCATCGGCTCGCCTTCCTCGGAGACATCATCGACGGAGGCTATCAAGCTCGCGAGGTTGTAGACATTATCAGCGCGCTGCTCAAAGATGGGCACCTGCTCATAGCTGGCAACCATGAATGTATCCTCGAAATGGCTTGCTGGGAAGCAGATATCAGCGTCCGTGAGACCTATGCCCAGATGTGGCTCCATGGCTACGAAAAGAACACACTCTCAAGCTACGGCATCAAGAAGCGAATTAGCGATCCGCTCGCCACTGCCGAGGCAATGCGTATCAGACTTGAGGAGCTTGGTCATGACAAAGTCTTGCGAGGCCTCCCCTTGTACATCGAATATAATCCCTACATCTTAGTACATGCGGGAATCCTAGCTGAATCAAGTTGGGCCAGCCAAAAAGCTGCACTCGATGATAGGCGCGCATCGATCATGCAAGAAGCACCACAGGTGTTCTCAGCAAAAATTGCTGCAAATCTAGTATCTACAGATGACATGTGTGTGGTGAGTGGCCATCGACGTGATGCATTGAACCCAATCATTACTCCGTATAGAGCCCGTTTGGATTGTGGCTCTGGCCACGGCGGGCCACTCATCGCTTGGATCACCGACGAAGCACTTGTAATCAAATCGCATGGCGATGATAACATCAAAGCCGTACCTATTAGCCCCCTAGAATAAGCTCCGGCTTGATCTAGGGGGTACTTTTTATATTGCCTGTTTGAACTATTTAGCCTTCGACTGCCCCCATAAGACGTCATAGAGCTCAAGCATCATCTGTGACTCCTCCGGCGAGACTATTCGCCAGCCGTAGCCACTCGCGATAGCTGATACCGAGAGCACACAGTCGTCATAGATGATACTTGTCATCTGAAACCTATCAGCCAGGCCGCCTGGAAGGCAACGAACATCAGACACTCCACCAATCTCAGTGATATCCCCCGCCTCGAGGGTCTGCGCGACCAAGAATCTCACCTCCACATTGAGTATGCCGAGCATTTCACAATATCTCTGCAGAATATCTTGCCGTTCCTGAAACAAATAACTCCGTGATGGCGCCAGTACGGCAACTTTACCAGCCCGCGCGTAAGCTGTCTCAACAATCACGCTACCGACGGCATTACTACCCTCGTATAGCGTAACACTGGGCCGGGAATCGGCCCGACGAGATGGGCTAAAGGTACGGATAAACTCATCCGCCTTGTCGTGTAGTCCCTCGACCGACGCCTGCTTCTGCCGCGCAAGTGTCATTACCCGTTTGAGCGGCTCTAACCGATACAAATTGTCCTGCTCTCGACCAGTCTTGGCGAGCAAACCACGCCTCTCTAGGGCACTCAAAGCGTAGTACACAGTCGCTCGAGTGCGGTTCGTCGAGGCCACGATATCACGAGCCGAGCGAGCCCGACTCAGCATGGCTAAATAGACATCGATTTCGGCATCGGTTAGCTCTAATTGGGCAAGGATTTGACGAGGATCATACATTTTGTTGCACCTATTTTTTATAACTATTAGTATACTCTATAAACATAAGCTTCTCGAAGCGCCATTTGCAAGCTATTGTTTGGCTACACCTGTAAGTAATAATTTAAAAAAGAGCCAATATTCCCAAATTACGCAGAATGTAGTGCGTTACTTATGTGTCTTTTTATAAGCGCTGAAAGCTATCTACTGTCATCTCCTATAATCTTTAATCGGAATATAGAATAGACTGATTCTTTATTTTACTTAAACGATAAAGCCCTTTCTATAACTAAAAGGGCTTGTTTCAGACTGGTATACAGAGCAAATACTACTGAGCGTTTATGATCTCATAAACATTACCAGAGCCAGTTTTTATATCCTTGTCATTCGTATTTTCTAATTTTGCTCGCAATGTGTAGCTTGAATAGGTTGGGCCACCGGTTGGAGATGGTGAGTAGGTGTAATCGCCACCTGTAGAAGGGTCTTTTGGAATAATTTTAAGATACGGTATAGAGTCAGTAGTTAGGACCGCCAGTGTTTTTGGATAGGCAGAATAGTCGTTGTAATACTGCTCCAGTCCGTTACGAATATCTCGCAGGTGGGTCTTCCGCTGACTATCCCGAGCTATAGCTGAGGTCGCCGGCGCATCAAATGTCGTTTTTGGTGGTTGTTTTGAGATTGCTTCAGGTTCTGTTGGGATTTTAGGCAGGCTAAACTTCACACATTGCTCTCCCTTACCATGCGTAACTACCTTAGGCTTGGCGGGTTGATAATAGATGTTTGCAATACCATCCGCTGCCTTAGTGGTTGTAATTTCCTTATCGACTGGCTCATTAGCATAGGCAAAGTTAGCGCATAGCTCGAAGTCATCCGATTTGGCGTCACCAAACTTGTACTCGTACGGTTTATTCGTCTGTGGGTCACGAATCGACAAGCTGGCGAAGGCCGAGAGGAAGGAATCGAGTAACCCATTGCCGGTGGAGTCTGTGCCGCTGGTTAATTTTTCATCAACCAGCACCTGTAGTGTTTTTGGTAACGACTTATTCTTGGCCTTATAGCTCCCCATTGCCGTTTCGATCTTCTGAAAGCTTGCGGCTCGCTCTTCATCATACTTCTTGGCTTGCTTTTCGTTTGGAGACACCATGATGCCGTAGCCGATTGCAAACAATACTGATAGCACTACAGCAATGATGAGTGTAATAAGAGTGTGAGTTTGTTTCATGACCAACGATCCTCCGCGACTGATGTGTAGAGCCAGAAGAAATACGTCGTAACCAGCACAACGTCGACGATCAGCGGCACAATATTGACGACACTGAATGTATAATTCAAAGCTTGGAAGATAGCACTACCGAGTTGAGCCGTGAGTGCCAAGACTGCCAAAACCATGAAAATGTACGATATTCGCTTCAATTGGACGGTAGGCATGGCGGAATGGGATGATTTGAACCGGTCTACCTTGATGGTGGCGTAGATGAAGAGTGGTAAATTCACTAAGAATGAACCGAGCAAAGAATTTGCGATAACTATGCTAGCGCGAGCGCCGAAAAGTACCTCATCAGGATTTGGCTTGAGCCCATACAGGAGTTTTTCGAGCGTACCAGCATTTGTGACGATACTAACAGCAATGAACAATGCTCCCAAGCTGAGTACACTCAAGGCGTACCAGAAGACTTGCCAACGACCCGAGGCTTGTTGGGTACCAACTGGCTCGATCATTGGATCGACAGATGCTGGCGTCGAAACCGAGGTAGTATCAGAAGCTACTGGGCTGACCATTTCTGGAGCTGAAGGAATGACTGCGGCTGAGGTACCGACGTGAGGGCGCATGGTATGTGCATTGCCTGATGCATGAGTGGCGTCAACCGGGTGATCCTTGAGCTCTTGCCGAAAGGCAGACGTTGGCTGAATAGTATGTGCCGCTGGCTGGACTAAGTCAGGATTAACTGCGTTGGTCGCATGTTCTACCAGCGTGGTCGGCAGTGGAGTTGGTTGGGACAGCGCCGAATCGCTTGTGCCTGTGGGATTAGCTGTATGTACGTCAGGCGGAAGGTCCGCATGAGGGGTATTAGTTGAGCTATGTCCCCCTAATGCTTTTGGTGTTTCCACACTGATCTCCTAGTTATGTTATGGCGTGAAGTAGCGGTTTACACGAGCCTTCTCGCGCTGTTCTTTGAGCCAGCTCTCGAGGTCAACTCCCTTGATCAGAATATGAGAGACTTTGACCGTATCATCTTTCTTCTCGATGGCCTTGATGATATGGAAGCCAAACTGGGTCTTGACGACACCGCTTATCTGTCCGACTTCGAGACCAAAGGCAGCCTCTTCAAATTCCTTGACGGTTTGTCCTTTACTGACGAAGCCTAGATCACCGCCGTTGGCAGCCGAGGTGTCTTCACTGTTCTTCTTCGCAAGTTCTGCAAAGTCGGCACCACCCTTGAGCTGGCTGAGAATATCATCGGCCTTGGCCTTGGCGACACCATTACGAGCTGGGTCATTGGTGATCTTGTCAGCTAGTTTCTTCTGGATCAAGTTTAGCTTAATCTTTTGCTTGAAATCATCAACTGACCAGCCGTACAGCTTCTGTAAGGTTTCTTTGACCTTATCAGCTCCGCCGGCATTCTCGGTCAGCTTGGCAAACTCTTCGTCTACTTCCTTGGCACTGACAGTGATGCGCTGCTTAGCAGCCTCCTGCGCGATGACTTGCTGATCGATGAGCTGTTTTGTGAGCTCTTGCTTCAGCTCCGACAGACGCTTCTTGCCTTCATCAGTCTTGAGGTCCTGTCCCTGTGATTCATAAAACTTACGGACACTACCGAGCTCGAAGAGATAGCTGGCATAGGTCTCAGCATTCCAGAGAATGTTACCGTTTACACTCAATACTGGGTATGGAATGATCTGAGCTGCAATCGCAACTGGTCGACTCTCACTCTTGTACTTGTAGATCAATACGCCAAAGACGACTATGGTGATCAAGAGGCTGGCCAAAGCAGCTGAGCCAGCGATTACTATCAGACGGCGGTTAGGACCTGTCTTAACACCTAGCTTAGCCAAACGAGCCTTGAATCGTCCAGCTTCTGGAACTGTGCTCTCAGTAGTTTTATCAGTATCGGTTTTCTTAGTATGAAGGACTTTCGACTTGGCTGATGTCTTCGCAGCCACTGTCGATTTCGAGGTATCTTCAGTAGTTTTCTTAGGTTTCTTAGACTTTGCAGTTGAGTCGGCCATGGGTCTCCTTATTTCTCACTAATCATCTTGGGTATCATACACCAACGTGTCGCGATCTGTCGAACTATAGGCCTGGACAGCCTCCAGTATCTCGGCCTGCAGGCGGGCTGGCTTGTGCATGGTCTTTATGCGCAAATGTCCACTGCCCGAAAGTGTCTCAATTTTAATATCGCCGAAGTGGAACAAAGCCGCCTGCATACCAGGAACGGTATAATTCACACTCTGAATATTATTGAGAGTCAGGCTCTGGACAGTCCGTCTAAAGAAACCTTTTTGAGTTATACGCGTCAGCTCCTCTTCGGTCAGAATAAGAACCGAAAAGTACCAACCTATGAAGTGATAGGCCCAGTAGGCTACCAGTATGAGGCTCCAGACAATCAGCCACGTAATCGATTGTGGCTGCCACTCGTAGGCATTAGCCGTCGCTATCGACCATGGTACGAGGCCGACCAGAATTAGCACCATACCTACTATGAGCGGTATCCGCAAGACAATTGGGAATTGCCGCTCCACAAAGATGAGCTCGGCTTCAGTGGTGATGTCTTCGTCGGCATGGTCTCGAGACTGGGAGCGGTCACGTTTCGTCATATGCTTATGCTAACATACCTGGTTATCAGGTGCACAAAAAAACGTCTCTAACACTTCGCCATTGAGGGGCTAGAGACGGGGTAACTTATGCGACTTGCGCGTGATGAAAGCTGACAGGATCAAACAGTTGCGGGTTTGAAACCGGTGGATTTGAGAAAATCAGCGGATTGATGCTGAGTCGCTTCATCACCGGTTGATAAGGCTTGAGAGCTGCAACTGGTTCGAGACTGAGGTTTTTGAAACTGACATTGACCTCTGAGAAGTCTGGTTGATCACGCAAAGCTGTCTGTACAGCCTTCGTGATAGCACGTCGAGCGACATTGATCGACGGCGTCAGATGATGACTGCTGGTATTCGGGTCCATCTGTGAGTAAAGATAGATGGTACTGGACAGCTCGAGCTGGATGCTAAAGCCCTGGTGGTGCGTGTCAATGACTTTGACATGGATATATTTGGCGATTTCCAATGTAATTCCTGACAGTAGAGGGTAAGGTGCTAGTGCTTATCCTACCGAGTCTGTTTGGCTATTTGCAAGTCGGATATTCTCGATGTCTAACAGATAAAACCATAAATAATAACGTATACTACTTGAAGTACCTTTTTGTCCCCGTAGCTCAGTGGATAGAGCGCCTCCGTCCTAAGGAGGGCGTCGGGAGTTCGAATCTCTCCGGGGACGCCATCGAACTTAAATGATAGCTTTGCTATTGTTTAAGTTCGATTTTTGTATCGAGAAGATTCGAAGCCAGGTGCCCACTTTTTTATGCTTGGCGTAAAAAAGTAAGG
>Ga0105047_10009708_pt1 | contig 15810 bp, 11 predicted proteins | sample MAT04_FD_78384 | JGI IMG/M metagenome (GOLD analysis project Ga0105047, IMG submission 78384) | Freshwater microbial communities from Lake Fryxell liftoff mats and glacier meltwater in Antarctica - MAT-04 (megahit assembly) | ecosystem: Environmental > Aquatic > Freshwater > Ice > Liftoff... | reverse complement strand
GAGGGCGACACCGCTTCTGATGGCGACACCGCTTCTGAGACGGTTGACACCGCTTCTGAGGGCGACACCGCTTCTGAGACTGTTGACTGCTCGGGGACACGCGTCCGATTGCCACGGTTCCGTTGGGAGTCCCGACGGATGAGCAGACCCACCGCGAGGAGGGCAAGCAGGATGCCGCCGAGCACCGCGTACTGGGCCCAACCGCCGCGGTCGGTTGATTCCTTCGGCTCATCACCACTGTTCGGTCGCGGCAGAATCGTCGGCGCGCGGGGGAGCGGAGTCTCGACGGTGAAGGGCGTGGTCGTCGCTGTCGTGCTCGGGGGCTGATCGGTTTGTGCCGAGGCGACGGTGGTCTGCCCGAGCGCCATGGCGATCGTTGCCACAAACAGGACCACGGCGAGCCGAGTCCCCGTTCTGGCGAGCACGCTTGTTCTGGCTGCAGATTCGCGCCAGTGATGTCCCGATTCTGCAGCCGGAACGGGGGTGGGAGCGGTTCGGTTCAAGACAGCTTCATTCGCCGCGAGGGTCACTCATGGCATCCGACGGATCGCTGATGAGCGCCGGCAACGAGTCGTGGTCGATGAACAAGCTGGAGGCGGGGCTCGAAGCAGCGAGTGCGTCGGCGGCGAGCACCACCGCAGCAGCGGTGTACGTCGACTGTTCCTGGCCCGGAAAGTGGACCTCCTCCGGATAGACGATGCCCGTCCAGTAGGCGCCGTCAGGTTCTCGGAGTGTCTGGGCCCACGAGAAGAGCTGCTCGGCGCGTTCACGTTCGCCGACCACGAGATGCGCCATCATTGCTTCACACGTCTCGGCGGCGGTGACCCACGGTCGATCGGACACGCACCGGACGCCCTTGCCCTCCATGACGAAGGCATCCCACCGATCGGCCAGGCGATCGCGCCCGGCCTGACCGGTGATGACCCCGGCGAGCACGGGGTAGTACCAGTCCATTGCCCAGCGATGTTTCGGGGCGAAGGCATCTGGTTCGTTGCGGATGACGTCGGCGAGCCGGGCTGCCGACAGTTCCCAGTCGGGCCGCTCGTGTCCGAGGGTCTCCGCAATGGCGATAGCGCAGCGAAGGCTGTGACAGATCGACGATGAGCCCGTGAGAAGCGCAAAGCTCCACGGTGTCCCATCAGCGTGGCGTGCCCAGCGGATCTCTCCACGTGGCGTCTGGAGTTCCAGCACGAAGTCGATGGCGGGTTCGACCACCGCCCACAGCTCCTCGAGCGTGTTGCGATCGTTGAACAGCAGCCAGTGATGCCAGACCGCAGCGGCGACATACGCCACACAGTTGGCGTCGAGTTTGTCCTGCTCGACCTTGTCGGCCAAGTAGTACTGGTGCCACGCGCCATCCGAGCGCTGCACGGACCGGAGCCAGTCCAGACCACGATCGGCCTCGGCGCGACGACCGCCGATGGCCAGAGCCATCACTGCTTCGGAGTGATTCCAGACGTCAGCGTGAGCATCAGGTGACCACGGGATCATGCCGTTCGGCAGTTGGATCCGAGCGATGTGATCGACGGTTCCCGCGAGGGATTCGGCGCTGACCACGCCAGGGATGTCAGGCAGCCACACGTCGTCGTCCCTTCACTCCGGTTGCTGATGAGCCGGTAGTCGTTGCTGGTTCGGGTTTGGTGGCGTACACCACGACGCTCTTCCCAATGAGCGGGTTCAACAAACGGTCGGCGATCCGGGTGATCTTGGGTGCTTTGGAGATGTCCCACACCAGAAGTCGGTGGTACGCCTTGACCAGTGGATGTTCGCTGTTGGTCGGTCCAACGGCGCACTTCAACCACCAGTAGGGGCTGTGGAGAGCGTGCGCATGGTGCGACATGCCGACCTCGAGCCCGCCGTCGGTCATGCGGGCCCGTAGCTGCTCCTCGGTATAGATGCGCACGTGGCCGCCCTCGGCCAGCGGAGCGTGGTACTCGGCGGAGAGCGCCCAACACATCTTCTCTGGAAGCCACGACGGAACGGTGATGGCAATGGTGCCACCAGGCCTGAGAACCCGGGACAGCTCGGCAATGGCACCGACATCGTCGCGAAGGTGTTCGAGCACCTCGGAGGCGATGATTCGATCGAAGGAGTTGTCGCGGAACGGCAGTTTCAGTGCATCGCCGCGGACGGCTCCGCCTTCGCCCTTCGGTCCGATCTCCCCAGCGTCGCCCATGGCCCAGAAAAGTTTCGAGACGTCCTCCAGTTCGGAGAAGGAGTAGTCGAACGCAACGACGCGCCCGCCTCGCCGCAAGCTCTCGAACGCATGGCGCCCGGCTCCGCAGCCCATGTCGAGCACCGTCGCGCCGGGCTCGAGATCGAAAGTTGGATAGTCGACGGTCAACATCAGTGGGTCTCCTCGGCCAACAATGCCCGGTAGTGCTCAACGGTTCGAACGGCGGTGTGTCGCCAACTCCAGCGAGTGATGACTCGCTCCCGCCCGGCCATGCCGATCCGGTGGGCTGCCTCGGGGTCATCGAGTGCGCGACGGATCCCTGCGGCCAGCGACTCGGCGTCGGCGGGCTCAACGGAGAAGCAGGTTTCGCCGTCAGCGCCGGTCACCTCGGGCAACGCTCCGCCGGTGGTGGCGACGAGCGGGCACCCGGTACTCATTGCCTCGATGGCGGGCAGGGAGAAGCCCTCGTACAACGATGGAACCACCGCGCACGCTGATTCGTTGTACATCTCGACGATACGTTCGTCGGTCACCCCCGAGACGAATTCGACGGCATCCCACAACCCGAGCTGCTCAATGGTCCGTTGGGCGGCGCTGCCTTCTTTGAGGCGTCCGATCATGATCAGCTTCAGGTCCGGTCGTTCGGTGCGGAGCTTGGCCAGTGCCTCCAACAGGAACCGCTGGCCCTTCATGGCGACATCGGCTGAGGCGGTCGAGATGATCAGGTTGGGGCGCCGGACCACGCCCGGGAGCGGCCTGAACAGCTCAGGGTCGACGCCGACGGGCACGACGTGCAGCTTCGACGGCTCCACCCCGTGGGTCCGACAGATGTCGGTGAACGAGTTCTGTGAAACCGTGATGATGCGGCGCAGTCGTTTGGCGACGCGGGTCTGCATCTTGGTGAAGGCGTACCAGCGGGCCTTGGAGATTCGCTCCCAGCGGGTGTCGGCGTGTTCCATCTCGATGAGCCGATCGATGGTGATGGGATGGTGAATGGTGCCCAGGACTGGGAGCCCCGCCCGCTCGATGGCCAACAGTCCGTACCCGAGGCACTGGTTGTCCTGCACGAGGTCGAATTCGTGAGTGCGGTGCTTGAGGTGATCCCACGCCCGCAGCGAGAAGGCGAGCGGCTCGGGAAAGGTGCCCGAGGAGAACGCCGTCACCTCGGCGTAGTCCATCCACGTCTTCAATTCCCACATCCCGGGCATTCGCATGGGGAAGTAGTCGTTGTAGATGTCGAGGCTCGGCAGCTTGACCAGAGGGACCCGATCGTCGGTGATGGGATACGGCTGGCCCGAGAGCACCTCGCACGAATGACCCAGATCAACGAGCGCCTTGGTGAGATGGCGGGTGTACACGCCTTGCCCGCCAACGTGCGGCTTGCCGCGGTAAGTCAGATAGGCAATGCGGAGGGGATCATCGGGTCCGGGCGTTGGGCGGGCACTGGGAGACGAGTGTTGACGAACCGGTGACCGCATAACGTTCTAGCTTCATGGCCGGAAGGCCCCAGGGTCAACTCAGGAGACGAGTGTCACAGGCGATGATGGAGTGAGAGCGGTCATTCAGCGGGTCTCCGCCGCTTCGGTGAGCGTCGACGGCACCGTGGTGGGAGCCATCGGGACCGGGTTGTGCGTCCTGATCGGGGTCACCCGTGGCGACGACGCAGCGACCGCCCACAAGATGGCCGAGAAGCTCTGGGGTCTCCGGATCTTCGCCGATCAGGCAGCCATGATGAATCTGTCAGTAGCCGACGTTGGCGGCTCCCTGCTCGTGATCAGCCAGTTCACGCTCTACGGCGACGCTCGCCGGGGCCGACGCCCCTCCTTTGTCGAGGCGGCGCCCGGACCGGTCGCTGAACCGCTGGTTGACGCCGTGTGTGCAACGTTGCGAGGCCTCGGTGCCCCAGTCGAGACGGGCGTGTTCGGTGCGGATATGGCGGTGGAGATCCACAACGACGGGCCTGTGACGATCATTCTCGACCTCGACGCTGGCTAGACACGCTGGGTTCGATCGGTCAACGACCCGCTCGCGGTGCAACCGACCCCGGACGCGACGATGGCCGTCTCGCACAGAGACGGCCATCGCAAGAGTTGTCTGCGTGTTGGTCAGGCGTTGTCGGTGACCGTGGCGGTGATCGCGTAGCTCACCCATCCCCGGTTGGGGAGGTACACGAACCAGGATCCAGTGACCGTGGAGCTGTTGCCGAACTTCGCCGGGGCCGGTCCGAAGACGGCATATCCGGTGAGATTGATTCCAGCTGTAGGGTCGGAGACCGAGATCTGACCGAAGCCCCAATAGAGGTACTTCGTGATGCTCACGTTGACCGTTGCAGTTCCGCTGACCTTGCCGGGCAATGAGCCCGAGCCGGTCACCGAGTTCACACCGTTCGGTCCGCTCGAGATGGTGTAGCCCGGGCCGGAGACGCCCCCACTGTTGGTGTACCCGAATCCGGAGATCGACACGCTCACGGCGTCAGATCCCGAGGGGATCGTGGTCGTGGTCGTCGTGGTGGGTGACCCAGTGGTCGTGGTCGTGCTGGTCGGCGGCAGCGTCGAGGTGGTGGTCGAGGTGGTGGTGGGTGACCCAGTGGTCGTGGTCGTGCTGGTCGGTGCGGCAGTCGAGGTCGTGGTCGACGTGGTCGTGCTGGTTGGTGCGGCCGTCGAGGTGGTCGTGCTGGTCGACGTGGTCGTGCTGGTTGGTGCGGCCGTCGTGGTCGTGCTGGTTGGTGCGGCCGTCGTGCTCGTCGTTACGGGACCACCGGCGGTCACGAGGGTGAAGTCCATCGGGGGAGCGGACTGTGGGGCACAATCGAAGGTCAGTGTCTTCAGCGTCAGCCCGACGTTGATGTACGAACCGTTGAAATACACCGATTGGACGTAGTGGTTCTGGAAGTCGAGTTCGAGGTGGGCCACACCGGGGGTGTAGTTGATTCCGCCGAGCACGCTGGCGGTGAGCGGTGCGGCGGCCGTGGCGCTCACGGTCACTCCGGGTGTCAGTAGCACGGTCTGGTTGGGGATGGCACCGCTGAAGAAGGCCGGGCTGGTGTTGGTGGTGTTGATCCGGAAGGTGGAGTTCTTGACGATCACGCTCGACACGCCGAGGTACGTCGTTGCCGAACTCACCAGATCAGCGGGCAGCGTCGCGGAGATGCCGACGCTCGGATTGATGGTGGAGCCGAGGGTCGCGGATGAGGGAACGGTCGAGTTGAAGACCACGGGCAGCGACGGCTGCTGGGGAACTCCGAACTGCGCCAAGCTGCTCAGCAACCCCGCGGTTGTGTAATTGGCGTACGTTGGCACCCAACCGACACCCCAAACGAAGGTCACACCGTTCTGCTGCGTTGCCGCGAAGTCGGTATTCGACGGGGTGCAGATGTACAACGACGTGGTGATGGCCGCACTGGACGGCGCTTGGGTCAGTGCGAAGCCACCGGCAGCCGCTGCGAGAGCAACGACGACGGAGAGTGCCTTACGGCGAAGCGAATACATTGGTTTCCTCCCAGGTCAGCCATCGCCCACCCACGACAACAGAACTTGTCGGTGATGCGACTGACAACGCAATTGCGCCCATGTTGACACATGGGGGTCGGTGAAGTCGAACAAAACCCGCCGAGGAATCAGCGGCGGCCCTTCTCGGCGAGGGTAGAACACGCCACCTGGATGTTCCGCCGCTCGGTCACGTACCGGTACCGAGCGTTGACTTTCCTGCGAACTCGCCCGGTGACGACCGACAGGAAAACGATCGAGGGCCGGTCCTGGCGGACCGGCCCTCAACTCAGAAGAAGATGTCAGTGGTTCAGCGACGCCGCGATTTGCGAATCGTCGAACACGCCACCTGGGTCGTCGTCGTCTTGGTCACGTACCGGGTCTTGCCGTTGACCTTCGTCCGAACCCGCTTGGACACGACCTTGGGGCAGCAGTTCTCGGCAACCCGGACCCGCTTGGAGACGTAACGGGTGCGACCACGAACCTTGACCTTCGAGCGGACGACCTTGGTCGTGTAACACGCCTTGCTTTGGCTGATGCCAGCAACTGCGATCGGGGTTCCAGCCGTCTTGAACGTGACGGAGATGGTGGTGCACAGCGGACCGGTTTCGGACGCTGGCTTGAACGGGCGAGCGACACTGTCGGACTTCTTGGCGTTCCCAGGAGCGCCGGGGAAGATTTCGTTGACCGTGGGCAGAACGCCCGTGATGAACGCCGGGAGGCTGGCCGTTGCCTCGAAGGTGATTCGACGGCTGAACTCGCTGCCCCACCGGTCGAAGGTGATCTGGCCCGAGAGGAACTTGGCGTTCAGCACGTCGAAGGTTTCCGGTGGGGCCAGCGTGGTCGTGGTGGGACCAGTCACGCCAGCGCTCGGTGCAGGGCCGTTGAGCTGGTTGAGCAACGCAGTGACGTCGAGTGACCCGAACGAGGTGTTCCACTTGGAAATGCTGAGGGCGCCGATGGGCTTCCCGCCGAGCGCACCGAGGAACTCAATGCTGTAGCGGGTCGGATCGATGTCTGGCTTGGCGCCGGCAGCGATTTCCGCGGCCGTGTAGGGCTTGTCGGTGACCCTGACGTTGCCGAAACCGACACCCTCGGTTCCCTCGAGCGCAGCCTGAACAGTGGCGGGGCTGGGGGCGATGAAGCGACCGTTGAGCCGCCCGTACCACCACTCGAAGTCCTGATTCTGGCCCGGAGGGGTCGGAGGAGTTGGCTTCAGGTCGCCGAGGAGACCGTTGTAGAACGATGTCTGGATCGGCGCTGAGTCCTTGCCGTTGACCTGGATGGCAAAGGTGATCGGGTGGGTGTTCAGCGCTTTGCCGGAGCTGAATTTCGGAATGCTGAGTGTCTGGAGCTCATTGATCTGAGGCTCAGCCTCGATGGGACGCGACGCACCGCAGACTTCGAGTTCTGCGCGGTTCGAGGCATCCTGTGGCGTCGCCGCAGGAACGTAGTAGAGCTTGCCGTCACGGAGGAGTCCGAGGCCGCTTGCTGCGCCCTTGGTCACCTTGAGCGAGCTCTCGATGATGGGGTTGCCACCGTCAGGAGTGATCTTGGACCGGACGTCGAGGGTCGAGAGGGCTTTCGACGGTGCGTTCACCGTGAAGATCCCGCCGCTCTCCAGATTCGGTGTACCCGGGGGGGCCACGGTGGTCCCGCCGAGGCCTTCGGAGGCGGAGCAGTCGACGGTCACGGTGCCGATCCGGCCGACGCCAGGAAGGTCTTTCTCGATGGAGATCTGCAGGTTGGCGGGACCGCTCGTGTACTCGATCCTTCCATCCTTCTGCGGTTGAATGGTCCCGGAGATCGTTTGCGTGACAGGCGCGGCCGAGGCAAGGGAGATCGTCGAGTCGGGGACGGTGCCTTCGATCACGCCGGTCGCTGCACCCGAGTACCTCATGCTGAAAAATGCGTTCTTGATCGTGACCTGGGTGATACCGACACCCTTCGCCAGGTTGTTGGTCGACTCGGGGAGCGCCACCGTGATGGAGACCTTGATCGGGAACGGCCCATCGCTCTTTCGCACCGGATTGGGTGCCTCGATGGCGAACGTGAGTGGAAGCACCAATGGCTTGCCTCCCCCCAGGAGGCCCACCGCAAACTTGGAATCGCCGGGCCCGACCGCTGCCTTGTCGCCTGTGCGACCATCGCATGAGTACGTCGCCGTTGCTTCCTGTCGAACGGTCGCCGCGCTGGCGCCCTCGCCGATCAATTCCATGCCGAGGGCAACGGTGGCCAAGGCGACCACTCCCGCCGTAACTCGACTCACGCGTTTGCGATTCATGTAGCTCTCCGCTCGTGTTTCACCACCCCAACACGCTTTTCAGGCGTGTGGGACCCGACGGACCCCCCGTGGTGGAACTTTTTGAGGATAGGGCTCAAGGTTTTCCCTGTCCATGCCGAAGTTCGGGGATTTTCCCCTTGGGTCTAGGCCGAACGGCCCAACTTAGGACCAAAAGCGCTGACATCACCGTCAGGGCAGGCCAATCTCCGACCCGAGCGGCGATCGTGGAACCGTCCCGGAGCTCGACGATTCCTCGGACAATCGCTGGCGGTCCGATGTCGGACTGATCGCTCACGTTGCCAGCCGGATCGACGATCTCACTGAAGCCGGTCGGTGCAGCTTGGACGAGCCATCGCCCGGACTCCACGGCCCGGAGCACCGAGGAGGCCACCTGTTGGGTCTGTACCTGGGTCAGCCAGTACGACGACCCATTTGTGGGATTGAGCAGGAGTTCAGCACCATCGTCCACGGCCGAGCGAGCCCGGCGACCAAAGAACACCTCCCAGCTGATGAGCATGCCGAGTCGGCCCGCTGGCGACTGGATCACGTTTGGTTGCGTCCCGATGAACGCGTCTCGTTTGGGGATCGTGTCCTTGCCGACGGTTGATTCGGCCAGCGACTCGAGAAGTCCGCGCATCGGCATGTATTCGCCGAAAGGCACGCGCCGTACCTTGTCGTAGCGACCGATCTGGCGGCCGTCGGGGCCGATTACCACGGCGGCGTTGTAGAAGCGCGACGGATCGCCCTGATCCTCGACCACCCCGACGACCAGCGTCGTCGTCAGCCGTTTTGCCAGGGCCGAGAGTTGCGCCTCCGCGGCGCTTCCCGAAAAGTTCGTCACGTTGACCACGTTCTCGGGCCACACCACGAGATCGACGTGTTCAGTCACCGTGTTCGCCAGGTCGAGGTGTCGTTGGAAGACCGCAGCCACGTCGGCGTTCGACGCTCGGATCTCCTGCTTTCCGCCCCCCTGGATGGCAATGACCGAGAGGGTCGAGGTCGAGTGGCCGCTCGGCGCGATGACCCCGAATGCTGCGCCGCCAACCACCACGCCGAAAACGATCGCGGCGGTCACGACGCGACGAATCATGAGCAGGCCGAGCGCGGCACCCGCTACGGCCACCGCCGCTGAGACGCCGAGCGATCCGACGACTCGAGCAATTGGGAGCATCGGTCCGCGAGCCTGGGTCATCGCCAACATCGACATGGGAACGCCCCCGAACGGTGCGTGCCACCGCACCCACTCGCCCAGTGTGATGGCGGCGGCGAGCGCCAGGAACCGCCAGTGCGTCGGTGGCACCAGAGCGCCAGTGATCGCCGCGAGGAACCCGTACCAGACGATCACCCCGACCGGCCATCCAATGGGCGTGAACTTGATCATCCAGAGTTCCGACGGCAGGAACCATCCCCACGCGACGATGGCGCTGAGCATCGAGCGATTCCGAACGCTGGGACTGTCCAACAACAATCCCCACAACGCGATGCCGATCGGGGCCAGCGGCCACCATCCCCAAGGGGGCATGGCGAAGGCGATCAGCAAGCCTGCGAGAAGGGCAATCCCTCGTCGAGCCCAGGTGCCTTCGGGTAGGCGGAGCGGCACGAGGTGCCCGAGCCGCGCGAACACCCCCGACGATGTGTTCGACTCCGACACGGCGACCCGTGGCTCAGCCGTGTCGAAGTTGTCGTCGTTCACGGTTTCTGACTCTGCCAGACGGCGCGCGCTGCCGCGCGACCCTGAGCGATGCAGGCGGGAACACCGAGGCCACGGTGGGCCGCGCCGGTCACCTGGATCCCCGGGACAGCGGTCGCGAGCATCGACTCGAGGAGGGCAATTCGATCGAGGTGGCCGACGTCGTACTGGGGGAACCCCTCTCGCCATCGCGTCACCCGGGTCGCCACAGGCGCAGCGGTGATACCCATCGTCCGCTCCAAGTCATCGCCGAGGCGTGACAGCAGTTCTTCGTCGGGGAGCTCGACGGCGCCGGGATCGTTTCGATGGCCAGCCGAGACGCGAAGAATCGGATGAGCCTCGGCGTCGAGCCAGTGCGGCCACTTCGATGTTCCCCATGACGCCGCAGTCAGTGTCAGCCCGGCCTCGCGCGGCACAAGGAAGCCGCTGATCGAAGGGTCGAGAACCGCATCGGCTGGGTCGTACGCCAGGGTCACCAGCGCCACTGACGACGACTCGATGTCGGCAAGCAGCGCTGCCGGCTCCGCGGCGAGTGGCGTGAGAAGCCGCGCAGCCACGTGGGCGGGCGTGGCGATGATCACCTGATCCGCGAGGAGTTCGTCGCTCGGTCCGTTGACCCGCCATCGACCACCCGCTGGCTCCAGGCCCTGACACGGCCAGTTCTCGACCAGGCGCACACCACGTTCAGACAACAGTTCGGCCAGGCGAGTCGGAATCGAGGCCATTGCTGTTCTCGGAGCGCCGAACACGGGGCCGTCGGGTGCGGATGCCTTCGCTCGACTCAGCGCCGCTGACATGTTGGGAGCGGCAAGGGCCGCCGCGAATTGCGGGACCCCCGCGAGGACGCTGAGTCGGTCGGGGTCACCAGCGTTGATACCGCCGAGCAACGGTCCCACCAGCCGGTCTGCGACCTCATCGCCGAACCGGGACCGCACCAGTTCCCCCGCGCCGATGTCGCCCGTGGCTGGCATCCCGGCGAGCGTCGGCTCGAGTCGGGCTCGTTCTATGCCAGCCGGCGAGAGCACGTTCGCCAGCGCCGGGTCATCGAGATCGATGGGGACGCCGAGCACGGTGGTGGTGGGAAGCAGGCGCAACGTGTCATCGAGGAACACCGATGCCCGCGTAGCCGCCGGGTGCACGAGATCGGTGAACCCGATCTCCTCACAGAGCTCTCGAGCGTGGGGGACTCGCAACAGGAAGGCATCTGCGCCTTCGTCGATCGAGCGGCCCATGAACTCCGAGGCGCGGAGCTTTCCCCCGAAGATCGGTCCGGCCTCGAGCACCGTGACCGTCCAGCCTGGGTGAATCGACGCTTCCCACGCCGCTGAGAGGCCAGTGATCCCGCCGCCAACGATGATGAGATGTCGGTCATCCATGACGGGAGATCATGGCAGCCGATGCGACCGTTGTTCGCTCAGCGGGCGCTGACCGCAACGCCGTCAGCCACCTCGATGACCCGATCAGCCAGGGCCGACATCACGGTCGGGTCGGCATTGACAACGTCGGTCCGTGCGAACGGCAACCCGAGGGCGTTGGCATGGGCGGTCGCTTCGATGTCGAGGTCGTACACCACCTCGAGGTGGTCTGCGGTGAATCCCTGGGGAACCACGACGACGCCCTCGGCTCGGCCAGTCGCGGCCAAGGCTGAGATCACCGCCAAGATGTCGGGACCGCGCCACGGATCGGGTGTCCGTCCAGCACTTTGCCAAGCGAGTCCCCACTCTCCCCACGGAGCCAGGCCGGCAGCGGCAGCGATACAGCGGGCTGAGCCAGCGAGTTCGTCGGGGTAGGGATCGCCAACGAGGACCCGCTCTGGAAGTGAATGGGCGGTGAAGACGACCTTGGTGGTCGACCCTCGACCCTCGAGTCGTTCTCGCAACGATGCCGCTTGGTGCTGGACGAACGCATCGAGATCAGCCCATCGGTCGACACCGGCGAACTCGATGCCCGCCTCCTCGGCGGTGGCCCTCGCCCGGCCGTGATACTGGCCGACGCTGAATCCGGAGTAGTGCGGGGCCAACACCACGCCGATGATGGCGGTGACGCCGAGCTCGATGAGTTCCGCCACGCCGTCCTCGATGAATGGGAACGCGTGTTTCTGGCCGAGCCGAACCACGAATCGCCCGGGATGGACCTCGGTGAGTCGCGCTTCGATGGCGGAGCGCTGAGCTTCTGTCCGTTGTGCCAGCGGCGAGATGCCCCCGATGGCGTCGTAGCGCCGAACGAGATCAGCCAGGAGCTCAGGCGTTGGCGGCCGACCGCGCCGGATATGGGTGTAGTACGGCTCGATGTCAGCGGGCGACGCCGGCGTTCCGTAGGCCATCACGACCACGCCGATCAGGGGTTCGCCGATCAGGGGTGCGCCGGTGAGGGGTACGCCGGTGGCGGATGTCTCCGTCATGTCGTGCCTGCTGGCTCGACGGCATCGGAGACGATCCCGTCGGCGTGCACGAGTGCAACCAGCTGTTCGAGCACCGCGGGGTCGCTCTCGGGTAGGACACCGTGGCCGAGGTTGAAGATGTGGCCGGGGTGACCCCCATTTGCTCTCAGTACGTCGCGCGCTCCTCGTTCGGTGGCGCCCCATCCGGCCACGATGAGCGCCGGGTCCAGATTGCCCTGCAGTGCCCGGTCAGCCGGAACACGGGTACGAGCCGCATCGAGCGAGGTGCGCCAGTCCACTCCGACCACATCGGCGCCGGCCTCGGCCATCAGGCCGAGCAGCTCGCCCGTGATGACACCGAAGTGGATTCTCGGGACGTCCCACTCGGCTGCCGCAGCGAACACCTTCGACGAGGCAGGCAGCACGTAGTGGCGATAATCGGCGGGGTTCAATGCCCCTGCCCAGGAATCGAAGAGCTGGACAGCGCTTGCCCCGGCATCGATCTGGGACTGCAGCGATGCGATGGCCAGATCGGCCAGGCGATCCATCAGTTCGAACCACAGCGCTTCGTCCTGGTACATCAAGGACTTGGTGGCGGTGTAGGTCCGCGACGGTCGCCCCTCGAGCAGATAGCTGGCCACCGTGAAGGGTGCGCCAGCAAAGGCGATCAATGGAACCGTGAGCTCTCGAGCGAGGATTTTGACGGTCTCGATGACGTAGGGGGTGTCCGCTGCGGCATCGAGTGGACGGAGTCGTTCGAGGTCGCTTCGCTCGCGAAACGGGTGTTCGACGACTGGGCCGATACCGGGGGCGATGTCCACACCGAAGTCGATGGCGTGCACGGGCGTCATGATGTCGGAATACAGGATGGCGGCGTCGGTGCCGTAGCGGCGGACCGGTTGCAACGTGATCTCCGCCGCGAGCTCTGGTTGCGCGATGGCGTTGAGAATCGACCCGCTCCCGCGAATGCTGCGGTACTCGGGAAGTGATCGCCCCGCCTGGCGCATGAACCAGACCGGGACGCGGTCGTGTGGTTCGGAGCGGCATGCCCGGACGAAGTCGGAGTGTCGATGGTCAGGCGTTGGCACGGCATTCACGGTATCCCGACATGCGACACTGGTCCCATGCGCCGATCGATCGATGATGCTGCCAGCCCGGAACAGGGTGACGACCCCGCGGTGTCATGGGCGGTTGCCATCGTGGACGACTACGACGACGCCGAACCGCGGGTGGCATTGACCATCGAAGAGGTCGGCCGAGCGGGGTACGGGCTCGTGGCACACCTCGACCCCGATGTTGCTCGACGGCTGCGGGGAGCGCTTCGCGACGCGCTGATCGAAATCGGCGAGGAGCCCGGCCGCTGAGTTCGGGAGTGGTGTGACGCTGACGTCGGATGGTTGGCAGCGTTGGCGGTCAGGCAGCGTTGGATGGTTGGCAGCGTTGGCGGTCAGGCAGCGTTGGATGGTTGGCAGCGTTGGCGGTCAGGCAGCGTTGGATGGTTGGCGGGGGCCCGTGGCTACACTTGACGATCCCCCGAACCCGGTGGGCCAGCGGAGCGAGATGCGCGTTTCTGCCGAGAGAACAACATTCATGAGGGCTTCACCACTGACGTGACTGAACAGAACGAGCTCGCCACTGAGCAGGCCTACTTCGATCATGCGTACGACTGCCTGGACCGCACGCGCCGCGACGCCCGCGCCGTCGGAGACATCAGCGAAATCGGCGCCGGAGGCACCTTCCAGGCCCGATACGAGCGCGATGTCGTTGTCGATCAGATGGCGCAACGCCTCAACCAACTGAACCTCGGTGACCAGTCACTGGTGTTCGGCCGGATCGATCTGTATCCGCCAGCATCGATCGCCGACGACCCCGACGTCATCGCGGCGCTGGACGAGAACGGGCTCGAACGCTTCTACATCGGTCGGATTGCCGTCTCCGATGATCACCAGGACCCCGTGGTGGTCGACTGGCGTGCGCCGCTGGCGGAATCGTTCTATCGGGCAACCGGGCGTGATCCGATGGGTCTGGTTCGTCGCCGACACTTCGCGACTCGTGGTCGGACGCTCTTGGGCATGGACGACGAGCTGTTCGGGGCGGCCGCTGAGGGCCTCGACCAGGGAACGGTCCAAGGCGAGGGTGCACTGATCGCCGCCCTCGAGTCGGCACGGTCGGGGAAGTTGTCTGACATCGTTGCGACCATTCAGGGAGAACAGGACGAGGTGATCCGTTCCGAACTCAGCGGAGTACTGGTCGTTCAAGGTGGACCGGGCACCGGCAAGACCGTGGTAGCGCTCCACCGTGCGGCCTACCTGCTCTATACGCACCGGTTCCCGCTGGAGGGCCAAGGCGTGTTGGTGATCGGCCCCAACCGGTTGTTCCTGTCGTACATCGAGCAGGTCTTGCCGTCGCTGGGCGAAGCCGGCGTGGAGATCTCGGTGCTCGCCGATCTGGTTCCGCGCATCCGTGCCATCGGGATCGAGGAGCCGTCGATCGCTCGGGTCAAGGGCGACCTACGGATGTGTCGGGTGCTCTCGCGAGCCGTGCGAGATCGGCAGCGTCCATTGCGGGAGACGGCGGTCATTCCCTTCGGCATCGAAAAGCTTCGTGTCACGCGGGAGGATTCTGAGGATCTCGTGGCGTTCGCCCGTCGACGCGCACGCGGCCACAACAGTGGTCGAAAGTTCATCGATCAAGCGTTCTTCGAATTGTTGGCCTCGAAGATGCGAGAGCCGTTGGAACCGAAGGTGATCCGCGAACGGATTCGTGATCTCGTCGAGGTGCGAGAGGCCCTGGAACGGATGTGGCCGGTCCTGACCCCGGCTGAGTTGCTGAACGACCTCTTCGGGTCGAAGGCCTTGCTCTCGAGCGCCGGATCCAAGCTGTTCACCGACGCCGAGCTGTCGGGTCTTCGGCGGGAGCGGGCCGCCGACGCTTCGAAGGTGTTGTGGACCAATCATGACGTCCCGCTCCTCGACGAAGCGCTCGAGCTACTCGGCTCCCGACCGAAACACCGCGACGAGGACGGCATACGAACCTACGGCCACATCGTGGTCGATGAGGCCCAGGATCTGTCGCCGATGGAGCTGCGAGTGATCGATCGTCGGTCGCTCAATGGCTCGATGACGATCGTCGGCGACATCGCCCAAGCAACGAGTGCCCAAGCCCACGATTCGTGGGACAGCGTGTTGCGACATCTTCCCGATCGACGCACGCCACGGTTTGCGGAACTGACGATCGGCTACCGGCTTCCCGGCCCCGCCATGGCGCTCGCCTCGAAGGTGCTGACCTTGGCGGCGCCGAACCTCACGCCGCCGTCGTCGGTGCGAGAGACGGGTGACGAACCGATCATCGAGCGGAGTTCGGAGAGCCAGTTCTCCGCCGACTTGGCGGCGGCTGTGCGCCGAGAACTCAATGCGGTCGGCGCGGGCAACGTGGGTGTCATCGCGCCGACGATCTGGTTGGAACGTATCGAATCAGCGTTGAAGCAGCATGGCATCGACTACGGCCGGGCGCAGCGAGGCTCCCTCGACCATCAGGTCACCGTGGCGCCGGTCAACCTCATCAAGGGACTGGAACTGGATGCGTGCATCGTGGTCGAGCCGGGGGAGATCCTCTTGCGGGAACATCGCGGCGCCCAGACGCTGTACGTCGCGTTGACCCGCGCTACGAGGCGACTGTCGGTGCTGGCTGTCACGGAGTTGCCCGAGGTGTTGCGCCCCTCCGACGACGCTTCGGTACCGCCAGGATCGCTGCCACCTTCCCCACCTCCGGCAGCGGCGCCTCCCGCGCCTTCGG
>Ga0105047_10009707_pt1 | contig 15811 bp, 5 predicted proteins | sample MAT04_FD_78384 | JGI IMG/M metagenome (GOLD analysis project Ga0105047, IMG submission 78384) | Freshwater microbial communities from Lake Fryxell liftoff mats and glacier meltwater in Antarctica - MAT-04 (megahit assembly) | ecosystem: Environmental > Aquatic > Freshwater > Ice > Liftoff... | reverse complement strand
CGCGATCGTTTGTTGCTTGGCGGTGGCGGGATTGCCAATAGTGATGGAGTGGCCCAAATGCTTGGACAATGCCCTCAGCTGAAGTTGGTAATGCTCAATGGATGCTCGACGGAAGGGCAAGTGTCACAACTTTTAGACTATGGAATACCCATTGTCATTGCCACCAGCGCGCCTGTAAGTGACCGAAGTGCCACATTTTTCTCAATGCATTTTTTTGAGGCCCTGGAAAAACAATTCAGCATCCGGGAAGCCTTTGACATGGCTAAGGGCGCAACAGAAGCGGCATTTTCAAGCATAACAATGGCCGTTCATCGGAATATCAAACGCAATCCGGACACAGCGGTCGTACCGGTTTGGGGCATGTTCTTTTTGGACAAAAACGAACATGTTACAGCTTGGAAATTCCCGGCCAAAGCTCCTGCAAGGATTGAAAGTGCCGATGGTTTTACCCCCAATTTGCATTTGATAGACGTACTTTTCAACGCCTTGGGTGCATACAACGAAGACATACAAAAACTTGCCAAACAAGCCGAAAGAGGCGTGCAAGTACCCCTGCCCAAGAAGCGAATGGCTGTGTTGAACGCATTGCCAGCCCCCCTCGCTGAGCCACTCCGCAAATTGTTGGTCCCCGTTGAACAAGAAAACGAAGGCTTCGACAAGGTAAGCGAAGCAAGACTCCGGCAAATTGCACAAGCGTATAGCACGACGATGGAACTGCTGGCCTTCACCATGTTGGCACAACTCTGGGAAGCACATGATTCCGTTGATCAGCTTGCCATTTCAAGCGCGCAAAAAGACGCGCTACGCAGTTTCTTCCGCCTTTCAAAATCGGACCGTGAAGCCATTGACCTAACGGAGTTAATCGCTGTAATCAAAGGGATTTTTGATCAAAACAAAATCTCCTATTTTGTACAGGAACTTCTGGAAATCAACGAATTGCTGCGAACAGACCCCGTCTTCGCGCAATCCCTTGAATTGCTCAACGGCCTCCGCCTTCAACTCCGTCAAAACACCTTTGATCGAGCTGCACTCAGTTATCTGAGCAACCGAGCTGAATACGCACTCGCCAACCTCTACGCCCACATGGGCTTCATGGCGCGCTATCGACTCGCCACGATACAGGGGATAGACGTGGAAAAATACCGACATCGGCGAGAACCGACTTTCAACCATGCTACGGTGATGCTCCACGACCTTTTGGGTGGGTTTGACGTGTCGCAAGTCCATTTGAATAGATCGCTGGACAACCGTTCCATCCTGCTCCTCAACGAAGAAACTTGGGAATATCTCAACCTTTCGCCTTTCGTGATAGACGAAAATGCTTTCCATGACCGTGCCGAGATATGCAAACTGTACTTCTTTTCGTATTGGTCAAAGGCAGCGGGAACCCTGTTTTTTAAGTATGTGAACAAGCCAGACGACCCGCTGCTCGAGGTATCTAACCAATACCTGCCACTGGTAAAAGAGCAATTTGAAGCATTCTCAGACCTGATTCTCCAACAACCTCTTGCCGAGTTATGAAAAGTCCGTTCAAATTTCTGGACGCTTATACGGCGGAGGATCGCGACCAATTCTGGGGTAGAGAGGAAGAGATCGCTGCGCTTTACAGTATGGTCGCCCAAAATCGACTCATACTCGTGTATGGGCAGAGCGGCACGGGCAAAACCAGTCTTGTACAGTGCGGGCTTGCGAGCCGTTTTGACTCCACCGACTGGCTGCCGCTTTTTGTGCGCCGACAGGGAGATCTAAACCGCTCGCTTGAAACACGTTTGGAACAGGCACTTGGTCTCCCTAAAATCGAATCGCCTGCGGCCGCGCTAGAATCCTTGTATGAAACCTTTTTGTGTACGCCCTATCTCATTTTTGATCAGTTGGAAGAACTCTTTGTATTGGGCAGTACACAGGAGCAACAACTATTTGCCAATACCATACGTGGATTACTTGAAACCAGTATCCCATGCCGTATCTTATTCATTATCAGGGAAGAATATCTCGCACAACTCTATACTACCGAGCGCACCTTACCAACCTTGTTTGACCGACGCCTGCGTGTGGAGCCGATGAGTTCGGCCAAAGTGAAGCGTGTGCTGAACAGTTCGTTCGAGCGTTTCAATATTGCGGTACAGGCTCCGGCAGAAGAGACCCTGGGACAAATTATTGACAACATTAGCGGAGAAAAGGCTGGTATTCAGCTCCCCTACCTTCAGGTGTATCTGGATACGCTTTATCGAGAGGATTTTGCACGCACTTACCCCGGCTCAAGTCCTGTGGAGGGCGAACCCTGGAAACCTGTCGAGTTCACCCGCCAGGAAGTGAAGGCTTTGGGGAAAATAGAAAACGTGCTTGAAAGGTTTTTGCGCGCGCAGAGAGAACGGATTCAAAAAGAATTAGAGGCGAATTTTGGCAGCATAGTGGCGGAAGATACTGTGCGCAAAGTGCTGGACTCCTTTGTATCTGACGAAGGCACCAAGCGCCCCATTGGTTATGAACAGAAAGGAGAAACGCTCGTGCTCGATCGCGCTGCCACAGCACTATTTGAACCAATCCCCTTAGTAGTGGTGGCCTATACCTGCCGCGCTTTGGAGCAGGCCAGACTGCTTCGATTTGCGGATCAATATATTGAATTGGCCCACGATGCACTGGCACAACTAATTGACAATCAAAGAACCACAGAACAACGCCGAATACGCGATGCCCTCAACCGTATTCAAAGCAACTTCCGCGAACACCGCGAATCGGGAGAGTTCTTGAGCCGCCGCCAACTGAATAGTCTGGAAGAATTGCTCCCCTTGCTGCGCCCTCGCCTTAGTTCGGAAATAAATGAATTTTTGGAAAAAAGCCGCGTTCGGGCCATAGCGTTAGAGCAGGTTGAATTGGCGGAGGAACGCCGAAAACGTCGCCAAGCGAGACGTATTGCTATTATAGGGTTTGCCTTGGCGGCCCTCGCCACCCTGGCCTTTTTCTTGGCTTTGCAGCAATATCGAAGTGCTGCTCGAAACGCTGCGGCCGCCTATCGCAATGTAGCTATTGCCTTAAAAATTGAAGGAAAATATAAGGAAGCACTCACGCAATTGGAAAAAATAGAGCCCTTCCTCAGTGTGCTTAATGCTGCTGAAAAATCGGCAAATCTTCAGCTCCGTGTTGACTGGCTGCAAGTACAGCAATTGGTTGCAACGGGCGATAGTCTTGCCCGGCTGGAAGAATTCCGGCTGGCTGGGGAACAATATCAAGCGGCCCAACGCCAATCTCCGGATGCACATCTGGAAGCCTTGGCGATGCAGGCACAAAAGGATCTGGAAACCGCCTATCGTCAAAACATGTTGAATGGAGAGACTCAAATGCTGGCACACCGCAATGATTTGGCCACTTTAAGCTTTGAAAAAGCCCTGCGGTTGAGACCAGATGATTCGGCAGCAACGCGAAAACTGAAGGAAGCGCGTGGTCAGTAAATAGTGTCGGCATGTAAAAAAACAGCATTGTGGTGAATTTGGCAAGCCCAATATCCTTCAGGGATTCTGCTTTACTGTGTTTTTACCAAACTTTAATCATAAAATATATTTTTTTAATTTTTTGCAAATTACATTTGTGCTGCTAATCTTTAGTATTAGTGTAGATAGGCTATTATAATCCCCTGTAATTCAGCCCACGTCCCCGCAGTTCTTGGGCCCGCTCGTTTCAGAACAACTTATTAAGAATCTTTTACCTGCAGTCTCTGTGGGCTTAAAGTTTAATTATTCACCATCCAAACCTACTTTCCATGAAACTGTTTTTTTTACTTGCCCTCTCTTTTATTTTTTCCCTTCAAGACTCCTTTGCGCAGAAACAATCTCCATTTTCCACAGCAAAACTTGCCACGGAGCCTTTTGTTTTGGATAGTATGGCTATCCTCCCACCATCAAGTTTTGCTGAACAACCCTGTGGAAGCCCTACCGATATTGCGTGTGGACAAACCCTGAGCAACCAGAATAATTTAGCCTCCAGTGGTTGGACAAGCAACTTCGGGGGGCCTGCTTATGTGAATTGTGGTGGCAACGCTGGCGCTACCTATCAGGCTCCTGATCGCCTTTACCAATTTACCGTAAATACGGCAACCAATGTGACCATTACCCTTGACATACTACAATCTGCAACCGTGGATTTAGACCTATTCCTGCTCTCAGTTTGCTCCCCGGCAACCTGCTTGGCAGCAAGTAGAAATAATCCGCCACTGGATGAGGCGATTAATTCAGTATTTCTTAATCCTGGCACTTATTACATTGTTGTAGATGGTTATGGAGGGGATACTGGCAGCTTCGATATTAGCCTCAGTTTTAGCAGTGGGTGCGGCGGTGGCGGCGGTGGATGTAACAATCTTTCGCCTATTGCTTGTGGAGAATTATTGAACGGCCAAACGACTATTGGACAAGCAAATAACTTTACAGCTAGCTCCTATAATGCTTGCAATGTACAAAATTCAAGTCTTTTCAACGCTGCTGACAAAGAATATGAGTTTACCCTAACCAGCGACCAGGAGGTCAATATCTCGATGGAGATTCTAAGCGCCAACACAGATCTGGATATGTTTTTATTATCCTCCTGTTCACCTGCCATTTGCTACGATTTAAGCGGCTCGAACACCCCTTTTGAGTCCATACAAACCTATCTAACCGCTGGCACTTATTATATTGTGGTGGATGGATTTAATGGCGCACAGGGCAATTTTAATATTCAGCTGTCTTGTACCTGTAACTGTGGATTTAGTGTGGGCGATTTGCTCTCCTGTGAAGGCTTTGAAGATTTTGCCCCCAATTCAACCGTCAGTCCAAACTCTGTAAGATGGAACAAATGGTCGAACGCATTAGGGGATGCATCAGTCCAGACGGATGGATCAAACCAATATCTGGAAATGAAGCCAAATGGCAATCCCACCCCGGATGTCTGGTTTAACCTGGGAACTAACACTTCAGGTCGATATCGCCTCTCCTTTAAGATGCAGGTTGAAGCAGGGAAAAAAGGCATTTATTACCTGCTCCATCAGGCCCCAAACAGCAACGGAGCCAATGCAAACTCGGCTTACACGGTATTTTTTGATACAGATGGGTTTGGTTATGTGCGACAGGGTGCAAGTCCGAACAACGAGGCCAAATTTAAATACCTGGTTGGAGAATGGGTCGACGTTGTGCAAATCATCGACCTGTCTCAGGATGTTGTTGAACTTTGGGTAGGAGGAGAATTTGTAGACTCCTGGGATTTTAGTATTGGAAGTGCCGGATTCCAGCTCAGACTAGACGCACTAAATTTTGATGCTGATGATGCCAGCTACAGCTATTTGGTGGACGATATTTGTTTCCGTGGTGTAGGGATATGCGGCATAGCCATAGGTGATCCCGTATGTATCGAAAATGGGACGCAAGCGCTAAATGCATATTATGCGGGCTGCGGTCTGTATACGGAAGACGAAATCACACCTTGCAACACCGTTTGCGATTTCGGCGGCAAATTCATCTACCGGGGGGATAAATTTTCGGGCTCCTTCGATGCATCTGATCGTGCGCCCTGGTCGGTGCAAACACAGTCTTGTGTACAACTGGCTTATGGCGCCGATCTACCTTCGAGTCTTTTTGCTGATATTTATGTCTTTAGCCGACCAGATGATAATGATATAATCATCAATTATAAGGACAATGGTAACCCTAACGTTCGGGCCTTTGTATTTGCCTGTGTTGGCGACACTTTTACAGTTGGTAAGCAGCAAGATATGAATAACCTTCTTTGTGCAGATGGAGAGTTTTGCAGAGAGTTTATTCCAGCAGGTAATACCAACTTTTCTTCCATTGCACTCAATGCTTGCCACAACTTCTACTACCTTGTCATTATGGGAACACTCGGCGAAACTTATAGTGATTTGAACATTGTTCCCAATGGTAATTGTCCGAGCAATCCTCAAATCATCAATTGTGGGGATGTGGTAGCCGGAGCTGTTGGATTTCCCTTAGGGGGTATTCCGCCCCCTTTTGAAAGCGTTGGAGAAGCTTATGCTGCCTGCTATAGTGGATTCCGACAATATACAGGAGGCGAAGAATTTTACAAATTTATACTTGATCGCCCTGCCCAAGTGACTATTAACCTGACAGCGAGCGCGCCTAATCCTAGTCCAATGGGGGTGTTTTTGTTTTCCTTTCTATGCGGCTCAAATTGCCTGGACTATGCTGAAAACACTGCTTTTGATGCTTCGGCGATTCTAAGTGCGAATTTAAGCGAGGGGGTTTACTACTTGGCTATAGACAAGGATCAAGACGTTGGCAACTCAAACTTTACCCTGAGCCTCAACTGCAACAATTATCCTTATTCGATTAGTACTGAAAGTTTTATCCTGGGCGACTTTAACTGCCCAACCGATCCAGTTCCGCTTCCGCATTTGGTGCTCTTAAACCCAAGTTCTACTTTAGTGAGTACAGATTATATTGAATTTTACTTCAAAGACGTCAACGGACTACCTAAAGGCAATCTGGAATCCAGTCAATATTGGCACAATGACAACAGTCCTCAAGACTTTAATCTTAGGGCCGATGACCTGTCAGACCTCCCAAAATGTTCATACGTTGAAGGAGACACGTTTTATGTCTTTATCCACCAAACAGAGGAAGGTAAAAGTACGTACAAACAGTACGAGCCTACTTTTGCCGCTACTACCGGCGGCGGCATAACAGATTCCCTAAAATTTCGTCCGGGTGGTACTAGCCGGATTACCAAACTCACTGAAATCAAAACCATTAATTTTGTGCCCGTACCCTCGACGACGACAGCTCCACCTGCTCCCAGTACGAGAACCATGATCTTCAGCAGCGGTGTACCCTGGGCCTTAGAGCGTTTGACTGACCCAGCACCCTGGCTAACGATTTCCCCTACTGCAAGCACCCAAACACAAACCTTGACTTTTACCTTTGAGGAAAACTTCTCGCCATTGCCCAGAAAAGTGGTGCTGCGTTTTTATCCCACCTCGAGTACCATCCTTTATCAACAGTTTGCCTTAATCACCCAAAAGGGCGTTTGTGAAATCCCACAGCAAGTGAACATCGTTGGAAACACCAACATCTGTGCAGGTACACCCACCACGCTAACCGCTGATGTCGGTGTGGACTATGTAGATCTATACAATTATTTGTGGAGCAATGGCTCTACCAATACTTCGATTACGGTTACCCCGTCTGCCTCTACTACTTATTCGGTTACGGTGACCAACAAAGGCTGCTTTATCACAAGCACCGATGCGCAAGCCATCACCGTCACCGCTTTGCCTAATGTGCCCCTGCCAGCCATACCAAATTCCATGTGCCAAGGCCAGGCCAATGCTCCAGCCGTTTCGGTAAGCGCACAACCGAATGGTGTTCAAGTCTTTTGGTACAGCCAGGCTTCCGGTGGAAACCCGCTTTCGCCCAACCCTAGTCTTACTTATACACCCGTACCCGCGCCTTTGATTACCACCCCTTATTATGCCGAAAGCGTACGGAACGGTTGCAAAAGTCAGACGCGTACCCCCGTCACTCTAACCGTAAATCCAAAGCCGACATTTACAACCCTTGATACCATTTGTAATGCTAATTTATTGACATACACGATAGTAGTCACATTAGCCGATGGCAATACGGTTACGACGACTCCTGCGTTTCCGGTGACTTTCAATCCAGCCAATGGGACCTATACCATTAGCAATATCCCCAAAGGGACAAATGTGACCCTGAATGCTTCCAATACCAGCACAACCTGTAGCAATACCAAACTGGTGGTCTCCCCGATATGTCTTTGCGGTTTTGTAAACCTCCCAGCGACCAACAGCCCGCAGGATTATTGCTCCAATGAAAACCCCTCAACACTTACTGCGACCGTAAGCAATGGAGAAATCGCGGAATGGTTCAGTAGTATGAACAGCCCAAATACAATCGGAACAGGCCCGACCTTTTCGGCCTTGGGAGCGGGACTCGTTTGGGTGCGGGCGCGAAACCTGTCCAGTCAATGCGTCAGTGCAAGGGTTGCTGTGGAGGTGATCCTTAATCCCTTGCCCACGTTTGAAATTCTGGGAAAAACATGTGCTGCCGATTTAAGCAATTACAGCATTCAATTTCAAACAGATGCCATTCCATCTGCCCCACCCTATTCCGTAACTAACCTTGCCGGTGGTAATTTTGAAATAGCGGGTATTCTGGCAAATCAGCCGCTAAACATCCACCTGATAGGTGCCTTGAACAGTTGCGAGCGGGATACACTGGTTCAACCTGCCGCCTGTGGCTGCCCTACTGATATTCCTAAACCAACGACCAATACCCCGCTCATTAATCCATGTGCCGGAACATCCAACGTGCCGCCACTAAGCGTTGGAGTGCCCAATGGATTAACGGCCAACTGGTATCTCAATGGACAATTGCAGTTTGGAAGCCCAAACACACAGTTGCAAACTACAGTAGCAGGTGATTATTGGGCAAAAACCTACAACCCGATTAGCCAATGTGAAAGTCTGGATTCGACCAAAGTCACCCTTCAATACAAGCCTTCGCCAATGCTTTCAGAGGGCGAAAAAGTCTGTGATGGTTCTTGGCAAACGTATCAAATTACGGTGATTAGCAGCACTTCCACCCTGTCTGCTTCACCCAATATTATACCAAGTAATAACGGAAATGGAACGTATACTTTTTTCGGAATACCAATTGCCTCGCCAATAACCATTACCGCAGCCACCAATGGTTGCATACAGGCCATTACGGTAAATCCACCTCCAGTCTGCAATTGCACGGTGATACCCACAATGCCACAAAACCCCAACAATCCTTCGATGTGCCTGGGCGGAACTATGCCCATACTGTCTGTCACGATTGTAAACCCTGCAACTGAAACTATAGATTGGTATGATACCCCTAACGGTGGGGCGCCATTATTTAACCCTAGTCCTATAAAGAGTCAATACCAACCGCTTGCGGCATCTGCTACTACGGACTATTTTGCGCAGGCAAAGTTGATTCAAAACGGAAATTGCTTAAGTACAAGGGTTAAAGTGACCTTGCGTGTAGATATTCCTGCAACTGCAGTTGCTGGAGCAAATGCATTTATCTGCAAAGATGAGGCCTTGGTATTGAACGGCACGCTAGGAGGAAGTACCAATAGTGGCACTTGGAGTGCAATTCCGTTGGGTGGTACATTTAGTCCAAATTCTGGTTTCTTGCAGGCGCAGACCTACACCCCACCTCAAAATTTTCAGGGTGACACCATAATTATTTCGCTTACTGGATTCCCTGCACAGCCCTCTGTTTGTCCATCGGTCACCGGAAAAATGGTACTGACCGTCAATCCTGTTCCTACGATAACGCTCCTAGACGAAGCATGCGAACCTGATCTAAGCCATTATTTTATCCAGTTCAATACTAGCGCCGACGATATTGAATTTATCCCAAATGTTGGACTTTTCAACTTGAACCCAGACGGATCTTATACCTATGGTCAGATCCCGGAAGGGGTCACGGTGACCATCAAAGCTAGATTTGTCAATACAAACTGTGATTTCACCTTAATTCCACCGGCCAAAGACTGTCCATGTCCTACCATTTTTAAGCCCATTTCATTAGGGGACAAGGATGTTTGTGTGGGAAGTGCACAATTCCCAACCCTAGAAGTAGAGGTTCCTGCCGGATTGACCGTAGACTGGTACGATGCTCCTTTTGGTGGAATGCTTCAACGTCAGGATGATGCCTCATTTGAAAATCCGCCTGGAGCTGGTGAGTATTGGGCCGAAGCAAGAAACATCATCAATGGTTGTACCTCGCTCGAACGTACCCTCGTAAAACTTACCAGCGTACAAAACCCAATCGCCAATGCAGGTTTAGACAAAACAGTCTGCCCGAGCAATAACAATTTGACAATCACCGCTTTGCAAGGCGGTGTGAATAATACCTATATGTGGAGTACTGGCCAAATCGGGACAAGTATTCAAGTCCCTGTACAAAATGCGACTTATTATCTTACCGTATCTCTGGGCACCTGCGTATCTAAAGACACCGTTAGTGTTATCGTGTTACCCGGCATCACTTCCATTAATTTTACACAAACCAACGTCAGTTGTTTTGATGGCACCGATGGAACAATGACCGCAATTGCGGCAGGTGGAAGTGCACCTTTCCAGTTTGCATGGTCGAATGCTTCAACCGGAGCAACCATCAACAACCTGACCGCAGGCATCTACACCGTAACCGTAACCAATGATCAGGATTGTATGGGCACCGCAACGGCTTCGATTACGCAACCTTTACCACTAGTAATTTCAGGCACGATAGTGCAAAATGCAGGCAATGGAATGAATAATGGCTCTATATTGGTCAGTATGACAGGCGGTACACCGATGTATCAATACCAGTGGCTGTCCTCCAATAATAACATTATTACCGGACAAACGAATAATCTAATCGACTCTATTCCTCCCGGCGACTATAGATTGCGGGTAACTGATGTTAATGGCTGCATTTTTATCAGCAATCTAATCTCCTTACTTACCGTAGCCACGGGCGAACCTTCCCTTGCGGAGCAAATAGAGGTATTCCCAAATCCGACTACAGGCAAGGTCTTCCTTCGTTTCAACCTTCAGGAAAGCCAGGAAGCCCTGATTGAAACCTATGATATGCTAGGCCAATTGATGATGCAGGAGCGGCAAAAGGTTTCGCCTAGTGATATTTTTGAAGTTGATCTTTCTGAAATGGCTTCAGCACTCTATTTGTTGAGAATCAGCATAAACGGGGCAACCTTGACCCAAAAAATTTCGGTCAAAAAGTAGCACTAAACTTTGGCGTGCATCAGGATAAAGCCACTGATGCACGCCAACTTTTTTCAAAAACCTATGAGAAATATCGTTCTAATCCTAATTGTTTTCCTAGGTGTCTTTGGGTGTGCAAGCCCAAAACTTGATCCGCTGGATTTCGTAGATACCACCATACTTTCGCTAGCATTTGAAAACTTCAATGTGGTGCATTTGAAGGGCCAAGTCCTTCGCCAAGGCGGAAGTGCTGAAGGGGAATGTGGTTTTCTTTGGGCATACGACCGTACTGCTGTTGAGGATTTGAAACCTGAGGCACAGCGGATTTTATTAGCATTACCCCTTATTGGAGGCGATGGAAGCTTCGAAACGTCTCTGGGCGATTTGGAACTCGGGCGCAGCATTTATGTACGCAGCTTTGTAACGCTGCGAGATGAAGACGCCGGGGAGCGGAAGATTTTTTCTGCAAAAACAGCAAGTTTCACGGTCGGTGAAATTGTGGAAACCTTAGGCAATACCTTGATCGTAAACGACAGCGTAGTCGTATTCGGACAATTGCTCGGTATTTTCAATGCAGGCATATCAGTAACGCAACACGGCCATGTTTTAACAAAAACTACCATTGTGCCGACACTTGGCTGCCCAGATTGCCAAGCGTCTAAAAAAGGGGGCAGTAGTGCGGATGTTCCTTTCTCCAGCGAGTTCGCAGGGCTGGCGTTCAACACTACGTATTACGTTCGCGCTTATGCTATCTCTAGTGGCGACACCTTTTACAGCAAAACCTTAGAGACTTTCAGGGTACGAGATGGTTGGGAACGGGTTACTAAGTTCCCTTATTCCTATGCTGAAGGAACTGCCGCAACACTGGGTGGAAAAGCCTATGCAGGCTTTGGTTGTATCAAAGCGAATGGTTGTTTACAAAACGATCTGCTGCCTGAATTTTGGCAGTTCAATCCCATCGCCTTGAATGGCTTGGGGAAATGGTCGCCTTCTAATGAGCTCCCAATAACGATGACCAAACAGTACAACAATGCTTCTTTTGTATTGGATGGAAAATTTCACGCGATTGGCGGTATTGTAGGGATTTTAAACAGCCTGCAAAGCAATTTGATCTATTATGACCCGATCACTCAGGGATGGGCTCAGGATTTTGATGCGCTTGCCATGGGCCGTACAGGCGCGGTAGCGTTCACCCTAAAAGGTAAGGCATACGTCGGGGCTGGTCGGGATATGAATTACAATGAACTCAATGATTTTTGGGAATACAATCCAACAACTGGCCAATGGCGACTCGTGGCAAGCATGCCCCTGCAACGGAATCCCGGTTATCCAGTAGAAACAAATGCTGGCCGATTTGAAGCCGTTGCCTTTACCATTCAAGATGAATATGCCTATGTGGGAAGCGGCCAGTATCTAAATCTTAGTTTGCGCGATTTTTGGCGTTTCCAGCCTCCTGCAAACAACCAGGAGCTTGGAAAATGGGAGCAAATTGCCTTTTTGCCAACAGAAGCGCCCGGGCGATATGAAGCTGTAGCCATGTCAATAGCGGATAAAGGCTATTTCGGTACAGGATACAGCCAAACAGTAGGTTACCTCGATGATTGGTGGCAATACGACCCGAGTCAAAATAAATGGTCTGCTAAAACCTTCTTTAAGGCTGGTGCTAGAACAAATTCCATGGGCTTTGCGCTGGATAATCGAGGTTATCTGGGTACCGGGCAGACCAGAATTCCTATAAATAATGGGACTGATTATGCCGAATATACCTTTTCGGATTTTTGGCGATACGTACCAGAAGAATAACAAGACACCAGACCCTTAGGAACGCGACAACAATAACGTAATGATTTGATGCCACCCTTTGTTCCCTCATACGGCCCCTGTTTTTCATTAAATAGCCCCACTATTCGCAGAAAAATAGGGTTGTCTGATGAAAAAATGGTTGACCTAAAATGACTAAGTTATTGGTGCCGCGTTCCTTAGACGCTAAACCTTGTCCCTGCTAAAATGAAATTAAACTCGAACCTAACGCCCATGAGACGTCCAATACTATTCGCGCTCGTACTCCTTCTGAGCCAATTAGTCTCTGCTCAAAAGCTATACCCCCTACGGGTACTTGACGACAGCATCCCGTTCCAAATAACCACGCAAAACGGCAAACTCGAACTCCGCACGCCTACTGCAACCGAAGTTTTCAACAGTAAAAAAGATTTCCCCACCCTGATCGCTTTGCGCCTTGAAGGAAGCGACTTGGTGCTGGAATACCAGCCACAAAAAACAGCCGACATCCTTTCTTACGATATCACGCTACGTTTACAATTGGCTGACGGACAAACCATAAATCCATTGACTTATGAGCTTTCCAATGTGGAGCAGGCCGGCGGAACCCGTCGACTGGCATGGTTGGATGCCGCCGAGTATCTGCCTGATTTTAGTGCGGGATACAGCCTCCACGTCCGGCGTTCGCTCATGGGTGCCGTCAATTGTGAAGGGCGCAGGCCAACTTTTTCCCTCAAAAAGCAATTGCCTCATTATGCCGCAGGCAGCGTTGGACTGGTGCTAGTTGGTCTCGGGCAAGTTTATCGGGATCAGCGGGATACATACTATTCAGATTACCAAAAGAATTGGGCCGATGGCCTCCCGGTTCCAGACGATAAAAACAATAAGCAAAAGACAGCAGTGGAAAAAAACCGCAATGCCAGTATTTGTACTTGGACGGGTTTGGCAATTCTTGGTGTAGACGCGCTGTTATTTGCCTGGAGAGGCCAAAAAATTAAAAAGAAGCAAAGGGTATATGACAAATTTTGCGGCACCTCCACCTCTTTCAACCTCCGACCAGTTTTGATGCCTGGTGCCGGACTTGGATTAGGCATTAGTTGCAGCTGGTAAACCTTTGCTGAACCACACAATCAATTGATAACCATGCTATAGACTTATATGAAACACTTATTACATTGCCTTATATTGTTGTTTTGCACGCTTCAAGTGGCGGCACAAAGCACCTCGGCCTGCTACAACGATTACCGAAGCAAAGGGCTTGAACAAATGGCAAAAAAGAACTTTGGCGAGGCCATCAGCCAGTTCGTTGCGGCATTGGTGTCTTGCAAAGAACTTCCGCCCAACAACGATTTAGCCCAGTTGGTGAAAGAAGCCAAAGAAACCTGGATTCGGGAATTGCAAGCCTCTTCTGATCGGGAAAGGAAAGCTTATCTGGAAGCAATAGCAGCAAGAGATTTTGCTGAAAAAGCGCAGACCAAAGAGAAAAGCGCCCGTGAAGAAGCGGTAAAAAACGCCGAAGAAGCGTATAAGCGCGGGGTAAAAGCGGAGTCGCTTAGACTGGCACTTTTGGCCAATATGATGCAGGGCAAAGGCAAGGTTTCTGATGCGGTGCTATTGGCCTGGATGGCCTTGCAGATGTCGGGAGAGCCCCTGCCGGCTTTTGGCGTGCGGGCATTTAGCGAGGCCGTGAGAGACTCCTTTTCCGTGAATATTTTTAATAGTCCAAGCCCTATTGCTAACGTGCAGTATTTGCCAAGTGGCAAACGGCTTTTGCTCGAAACGGCTGACCATACTTTTTTTGTGCTGGGCACCAGTGGCCAACCTAGCGTGACCCAATTACCAGCCAACCTTGCAAGCGTGGTGCCCGCCCATGCACACGACTCTCTTTTGGTATGGGAAGGGGGTTCCCATACCATTCGTGCTTTGGGGCCTGATGGTATAGTCATCGCTACCTTATCCGGCCATAACGAGGCCATCCGGGATGCTGTTTTTTCTGCTGGTGATACACAGATTTTGTCCTGTGGACGAGATAATACTGCTAGAATTTGGGATTTAAAAGGCAATCAAACCGCTGTTTTACAAGGACATACCGCAGTGGTGCAAGAGGTACACGATTTTGCTAACGGCCTAGGGGTAGTGACCCGCGCTTCAGATGGGACGGCAAAAGTCTGGTTGGAAAATCAATGCGTCAGTCAAAGGTTTGGGCGCGAAACCGACTATGTACGAAGCATCTCTACCAACAATATCCCGGCCCGTGTAGCCGTACTTTTTTCTGATGGTAGTGCAGGGCTTTTTGATGCAGAAGGAAAACGCTTTCAAGACTTTGGGATCGGAATAAAAGAGGTGCTGTGTTCCGGGACAAATCTTGTCGCTACTCGATCGGAAAGCAACGTAGCCCTTTTTTCAGGCGCTGGTGTATTACGGGCTACTTATCCGCACCGTACAAAGGTATTGGGCATGTGCCTCCAAAATGAAAAACTGATTACCTGGGCTGAAGACAACATCATCAGGCTGTGGCACAGCGATAATGCGCAGCCACAAGCATTTATTGGTCATCGAGCTGCGGTGATTTCAGTCTCGTACGCCCAGGATGGGAAACATCTGCTCAGCACCTCAAAAGATGGAACAGCAAAACTTTGGGATATGGAGGGTAACATCATGTCAGAGTGGCTTATTGGCACAAATAATCCTGCACCCGCATGCTTTTCGCCTGATGGGCAGCAGATCTTAGTGACCACCAATGGTGGGAAATCACTCATGCGCTCAAATATGCCCATGCAGATCTATCGTGCCGTAAGTCGAGAAAGTGTCGTTCAATCCAGCAATTTCTCAAAAGTAGCAGAAGCCTATAACATTCAATTTTTGGAGGTTTTAAAACAGAAATAAACTCAAAAAGTCACAAAAATCACCAACAACGCAGCATTAAACAGCACTACCAACCCAACCAAAGCTCCCCCACCTGTAGCGCAATGTCGTTGCGTTAATTCTACTTTGTCACTTTTAAAATTCATCAAATTTTTTGCCCGCGAATTGTTCTGTCGCAGCGAAGCGTAGACAGGACAAATCGCGGCTGAAAAATGGTAAAAGGATACTCAATAGCGCCTGGGTTGTGTAGATGTCTACGCTTCGCTGCGACAGGACAAATCGCGGGTGAAAAATGGTAAAAGAGTAACTGGTTAGCATGCTCATTCTTTTGCAATTTGCTGGAGTAGCCTATCCCAACGGCAAATCAAACCAGGCGTCAACTGGAGTACCAGGCGG
>Ga0105047_10009706_pt1 | contig 15811 bp, 13 predicted proteins | sample MAT04_FD_78384 | JGI IMG/M metagenome (GOLD analysis project Ga0105047, IMG submission 78384) | Freshwater microbial communities from Lake Fryxell liftoff mats and glacier meltwater in Antarctica - MAT-04 (megahit assembly) | ecosystem: Environmental > Aquatic > Freshwater > Ice > Liftoff... | reverse complement strand
CTGAATTTTTAGAAAAAAATTCAGAATTACAGGCAAATCGACAAGTCGATTTGAGCAGCAGAGCGGTGACGAGTCACCGCACTCCAAAAAACCGCAAAGTTTTGTATTGCAAAATCCTTAAGTAGGCCTGCCTTATAATTGATCCTTTTAGCTTAACGCGCATGCGCTACCGCGGTAATAGGAGTTAGATGTTGTCGTAGACTGCCTGGCAAAATTTTAAAGGCGGTATTCGTTCTTTATCCATTGAAAAAAAACCATGCTCTGCAATCTTATGTAGCGAATTAGTAGAAAAAGTGGCTATCGCATTGGTTTTCAAATTTGTAATAGTCCCCCTACCGTAAGGCTCAAAATTTTTTTGACAGATCTCACAAGTTTGAGATCCAAAAAACCGACTCCAAGATACTCTAAATTGAAAATCAATAATAACTTTAAAATATCCACGGTCTAAGGGATTATCTTTTTCTTTTTTTGCTATTTCCAAAACCCTCTTAAGCCTGTCGTCTGTTTCAGCTCTTTGCACAAGATTGACAAATCGCTCAAGTCTGTCAGCTTTTTCGGCACTTTCCAGTAGATTGTGGATCCGCAAACTCAAATCATTGATTTTAATCCCTAAAACATTAAGTTTGTGATCATCAACTATTTTTTGATTTTGCTCATCTTTTGAAAAATTACATTGTTTTACAGGTCCCATAATAATTCCTTTTTTTTAACAAAGAAGAGACCCCTTTAAGCCCTAATTATGACAGAAAAAAAGTTAAAATGAATTATTTTTCTAGCATATTTAGGGATAAATTTTGAAGGCCTATGTGTACACATGGCCTTCGGGGTTTAGCACTAAAGATGCCAAAAAGAAACATTTTTACTTTTTTAATATAAAGACGACTCTGCAGGCATAAGTCCGTTGTAGTTGGTGGCTTTGAATATGAACGCGCCCTTGACTGTTTTTCCATCGACTGTGAAGAGTGGTTCAATCCTCAAAAATTCAACTGTTTCAAAGTATGGACTTAAGAGTTTAATATGCTCTTCAATACGTTTTTCAGGCTCTTTTTCAAGGTGCGGAGAATTTTCGGTTAGGACAAAATAACCGGTATTATGCATTTCTACATCTTTCATGCTTTTCCAGTAGGAAAATTGATTGTTGCGAATGCCGTGCAAATTTAAGAAATAGGCAGTTTTTTTACCAGGTGAATAAAAACTTAAGATACTGCTAGTTTGATACTTATCACCAAATAAAAAATCCTTTTCTGGATTATAACCAACATCACTCAAAATTCTTGGTAACTGATCCCATCCCATATTATGACGAAAGGCATTAAAACGATACGGAATGCTTACCCCACTCATTTGTAATCTTGGAATGGAGATGAGGAGAGTTGTAAGAACTATGGATAATCCGATTCCAATTTTTACCCACTTTTTGCCATATTCTTTTCTTTCCAACATGACATAAGCCGTAAAAACAAAGCTTAAAGGATAGGCAAAAACGGCCCAATTGCCCTGCATTTTTTTGAAAAGGGCTCCAAATAGGAAAGGGATAAGAATCGCAAGCGGCAAGATCAGGCAAAAACGTATTTCGTTTGAAGTTTTCTTAAATTCCTTGAATAGGTAGACCATAGAAATAATCATCAAAAGAAAAAGAATTGGGGATACCAAACCAATTTGTGCGGCAAAAAATTCAAAAAAATTGCCGGAAAAAGGATTTGAAGTCCCTTTCACGGTCGAAAAAACATGTTTAAAAGTTGCAAAATCATGCTTTAAATTCCAAATCAAGCTTGGAAGTAATCCCAAGGTTGAAATTAAAATTCCAAAAATCAAGGATTTTTTCCAATAACGCTTTAAAAGAATTGGAAAAATCCAAAAAATATAGATCGGCCATTTAAAAAGGGCTCCAAACGCCAAAATAACGCCAAGAGCCATATAATTTGGGCCTCTTTTTTTATTAAATCCATCAACCAAAACAATCGATGCCAAAACCCAAAAAAGAACCATGCTGCCGTCTGTAGTGGCAAAAAATGAGGCTGCAAACCCAATTGGTGAAAAAGCCATCATTAAAGCTGCAAAAAGTGCTGTTGTTTCTTTAAGCCTACATTTAAGAGCTAAAAAATAAGTGGCTATCGGCAATAAAAATCCTATGACCATTGCAAAAAATCTGATACCAAATTCATTGTTTTGAAAAATAGCAGTCCCTATAAATATCTCCCAGGCAATCCCCGGAGGTTTGCTATAGTAACCAAAGTCCAAAGCTTGGCTCCATGTCCAATATTGAGCCTCATCGGGGCTTAAATGAATGCCCCCGAATAAAACAATTAAAGCTATAAAAAATGCCTTTACTAATAGAATAATCAAAAGCCACATTAAATTTTTATCTTTCATCAAATCCTTTTAAGTCGTTTTATGCCATTTTTTTGATTCATCTTCAGCTCGTTGTCTGTCTGCATCTAGTTAGATATGGATTCAAAGTTTTATAAATTTCATCTAATTTCTCTTCATTATAACTTAAGTTTAATTCTAAGTAGGTGTTTAAATCAGTTTTTAAAGCTACTTTCTGAATTTTAAAATGTCCTTTTACATCCTGTAAAAATTTATTTACCTCCCAAGCCTCCTCTGCGATCATGTGTAGTTTTGAATTGTTAATTTTAGAATCGTCTGTGAATGTTTGCTCAATCATTTCCACTCTATGCAATAGCACATTTTTAATCGGCCCAAGTAATGGAATATAATAAATATGCAATGCTTGGCACTCTTTCATTTTTTTTCTGAGCATTTCCAAATTATTTTTAAATGAAAAAAGCTCATCCAATTCTTGTAATTTTGTGGCAGTTTCCAAACCTTTAGAAATGTTATTTTTTTTCATTTTTGTAAATGTATTTTTGTCTGTTTTTTCTATTACCGTCGTTAACAATTTCGAAAATATAGAAACATTCAGTAAGTTATAGATGGCAAATGAGGATAAATAATCGTGTTTTTTTACAAGTTCATAAGCCACATCTATAAAAATCTCAAAAAAATGATCCAGTTTATTCTTAATTAAATGTGTATCCAAATAGTTGTCAAATCGCAGTTCAAAACTTTTAATAAAATAGTTCGCAATAAAATTCATAAGGCCTTGATAAAAAATTTCAGTTTTATTTCCACCTTTTTCTTTAAAAAGACTGCTTAAAGTAACATTGAAAAACGCTTGCGACGCCATATGCTTAATATCATCAGTTAAAGCGTTTATAAAATCAATGTGTGAAATCGTTTTTGACGCCTCAATTGATAAAAACTTGTCTACAGGATAAACTGCATCTGAAGGTATTTCTAGTTTTTCTATTAAATTATCTAATTCCATTTGTTCAGATAAAAATTGGATTTCCTGACACAGATCGCGAAATTCTTGATTTTTTACTGTTTGCATCAAAACAATTTTATTAATCACTGCCTTAACACTATTTGTAATATCTTCATTTTGAATTAGATGACTATCGATACCCACGCGTAAAAAATTTAAAACTCTTAATTTTTGCAAATGGGGCATCTCCTCTTCGGGTAGGTTTAATACCAATAAAGCCTGATTAAATAATTCTGTTGTCGTTAGATAATTTTTGTAGGAATAAAGAAAAGTGATTGGTGACATTAAGGGAACTTCTTCGTTCGTAATATTTTTTGGGCCCCTCGATGGGTAAAGCCTTTGAAAAATTGAAATACATAATTTTTCATTATTTGAAAAATTCTGATTCTCTAAAAGTTTAGGAAAAGGAAGATGGCTGATCAGGTCAAGATACTCCGATTCACCTACAATATTTTTAACCCAAAGAAACATCGGCTTATCTTCGTAGTAATTTTTAAGTTCATCTTCTACATCGATTTGGAAGGGGCTTTGAAAATCTGGAAAAATTTTTATAGCAAGTTTATCCATTTCTTTTAAGGTTACAAAATAACCTCTATCGTCAAAAAAATAATCGATATGGGTTGTCATTCCTCTTAAGATTTTATGATAAATAAATTTAATGACCTCTTGGTTTATTTCTAAATTATTATTTAAGTTTTTGTTTAGAGTAACTTTTAAAAGTCCACTTTGGGTCAAAGTAATTTTATTATTTTTATCATTAAACACGTTGATTAAACAATCGTAAACTTTTCTTAATTCAATGATGACATCCACCCGTTTATTTTTAGTATGTTTGATTTGCCGGTATTCTAATATTTCTTTTCTAATTATATTATCGCGACTCAACGGTGAAATATTTTTTAATGTCACATCCCTTTGCATGATTATTTCTCGATTTAAAGGGGAAAGATTTCTGATGGCATTTTTTAAGGAGAGGACAACGTGCTTTTTAGAAGCGAGTTCACCATCTTGGGGATTGTCGTTTCGTGGGCTTTTCTCTCGTGGGCTATCAGAATTGCTAAGGGTTGATTGACTGCAACGGGGTGATTCTAAGCTATTAATATTCATAAACTAATCCTTTGTTTATAAATTTTTTATTAATCTATTATGCCATTAGCTCTAATTTCTTTATCCACAATTACTTATATTAAATCAATATAATTAGGTTAATAAGAAATATTCTACTTAGTTAATAAACTTTTTATAAAGATTAACATTATAGAGGTATTGATATAACTTCAAATCAATAGGAGATCTATAATGAACATTATAAGGCAGGCCTATAGGCCTGCCTTATAATCGCGTATTGAGTTCTTTGTGGTAAAAAAAACGGTCTAATTCATAGAGTTAGAAGAGGTCTTTGAAGGCCTGCTTTGTGATTTGACGGCCAATGGCTGCAATGGCGTCGGTTAAGGGAATACCTTTTGGACACACACGCACGCAATTTTGAGCATTTCCACAATCACCAAGACCGCCCTCACCCATCAAAGGCTTTAAGCGTACGGCTTCTTGCAATTTTCCTGTCGGGTTTGCATTGAATAATTGCACTTGAGCAATGATTTGCGGTCCTATAAATTTAGAGCGTTCATTTATTTGTGGACAAGCCTCAACACAGCAACCACACGTCATGCATTTAGAAAGGGCATACATGAGTTCTTGGTTCTCAGGACTGATTTTTGGGCCAGGACCCTTATCGTACGAGCCGTCGGCATCAATCCATGCATGAACTTTTTTTAAATTTTCAAACATACGGCTTCTATCGACGATTAAATCGCGCACAAGCGGAAATTTTGAAAAAGGTGCAAGAGTGATTACACGGGTCTTTGTTTCATTAATCAGGGTTTCAATGAGGGCAGTACATGCTTGTCTTGGAAAACCATTGACCAGCATCGAACAGGAGCCGCATACTTCCTCGAGACAACCCGACTCAAAAGCTATGGGTTCAACTTTTTCACCTTTGCTATTGACGGGATTTTTTTGGATTTGCATTAAACTTGAGATCACATTGGCAAAAGGCCTTAGTTCCAATTCAAATTCTTCAAAATATTGGTTGCCGGGATGTCCTCTATAGACTTTTAAAATAAACGTATTATCCATTTTACTCTCCTAAAAACAGTTCTATAGTGGAAGCTCAATATTTGTTGGAATATTTTCAAGCTTTGGTTTTACTTTTTTAGCTTGTGTGTAGTCACGTAAAACCGGTTTTAAATAGCGCATATCAACGGATTCATAACTGATGATTGGCTCATCATTTTTAGCATCATATGTGGCAATTGTTGTTTTAAGAAATTTTTCATCATCGCGATTTGGAAATTCAGGTTTAAAGTGTGATCCTCTAAATTCATCTCTGCAAAAAGCACCCTTCGTAATGACCTCGGATAATTTAAGCATGCTTTTAAATTGATTTGCAAAGGTAAATGTTTGATTGGCAAATTGGCTGCGGTCTGCAAGAGAAATGTTTTTGTAGCGCTCTTTAAGCTCTTTGATTTTATCAAGTGTTTGTAATAAATCCTTATTGTTGCGCTTGACTGTCACATACTTAACCATTGAATCGGCAAGTTCATCGTGTAAGGCAAATACATTTTCTGTCCCGTTTCTTGCAAGTAAATCTTTTTTAAAATCAACTTCCACTTTTAATGCTGATTCAAAAATGGCGGAAGAAGTTTCATCACAACTAGAATTCAGGTCAGATAGATATCTTGGAACTTCATTTCCTGTCACAAGCCCGCCAAAAATGCAGGAAAGCAATGAATTTGCTCCTAATCTGTTAGCACCATGGTATTGATAGTCAGATTCACCAACATTAAAACAGCCGGTAATATTTGTCATTTGTCTGTATCTTGTCCATCTATCAGGATCATCACTTGCCGGCCAATCAACCCATGCACCCCCCATGGAATAATGAACAGCCGGAAAAATACGCATTGGCACTTTTCTTGGATCTTCACCCGTAAATTTCTGATAAATCTCTAAAATGGATTCCAATTTTTGTTTTTTTTCTTCGGGTAGAAACGAAACATCCAAATAGACCTGTGATTGACCATTAATGCCCATTCCCATTTCACAAATGCGTAAAATTTCTCTTGAGGCAATATCTCTTGGTACTAAGTTGCCAAATGCCGGGTAAAGCTCTTCTAAAAAGTACCAAGGTTTACCTGTAGTACCACAAGACATTGTTTTGCCGTCTGCATTTGTGATCGTTTTTGATGAATCACCCATGACATAGACACGACCACCCTCGCCTCGTGCTGATTCAGACATCAATCTTGATTTATCTTCACCTTGAATTGCTGTTGGATGGATTTGAATAAACTCCCCATTTGCATACTTCATCCCCTGCATATAAAGGCGTCCGTTGGCAGCTCCTGTGCAGAAGGTGGATGTTGTTGCCTTCTTAAAGATAAGTCCAGGACCACCTGTTGCAATCACTACAGCATCGGCTTTTAAAACGTCAAGTTTCATGTTGAATAAGTCCATGTAGATGATGCCACGGCTTACTCCCTCTTCATCAACAACTAAACGCATGAATTCATGATTTTCAAATTTTTCAACAAGCCCCTTTACTTCGTAACGACGTACTTGCTCATCGAGGGAATAAAGGAGTTGCTGACCTGTCGATGCCCCGCAAAAAGCGGTTCTATTATAAAGAGTGCCTCCGAACCTTCTAAAATCAAGATTTCCTTCCAAGGTACGATTGAAGGTACATCCGAATCTGTCCATCATATAGATGATTTTTGGACCGCTTAAGCACATTTCAAGGATGGGCGGTTGATTGGCAAGAAAATCTCCGCCTTTAATTGTGTCATACGCATGAATAAGTGGTGAATCCCCTTCACCTGAAAGGTCCATGGCAGCATTGATTCCGCCTTGTGCACAAACAGAGTGGGAGCGTTTGACTTTTGTCACCGAAACAATTTTAACTTTTATTCCAAGTTCTGCAAGTCGCATTGCACAAGATAGACCGGCAAGGCCTCCTCCAACAACAATCACTTCTTTTGGTTTTTTCATAATGCGTCGTCTATTTTTATTGTTTTAGGTTAATCCAGTAAGAAGCATAAATTGTGGCAAGGCCAAGAAACGAAAATATCAGCATCAGAAAATAAGACAATTTCAAGAAATTCCTTCTCGATCTTTCCGAGGTAGTTACACCCCAGCTAATGAGTGCTGTCCAAAGACCATTAAAACCGTGAAAGCAAGCTGCAAGAACAAATACCGTATAGAGTGCTACCATGATTGGTACTTTAAATGTTTCTCTTAACATGAAAAGTTCCGCCGTTCCAAAATCCTTGGTAACAGCGATTGCTTGACCCTTACCTATTGGATTTTTTTCCAAAGTTTGAATAAAGTTTGCCTCAGCTGTTTTTTTTTGTCTTTCAATGAGTTCCTGAATTTTTTCTTTTGATAAAGGTTCAGGATTTGATTTGGTAAATAGCCCTTTCATTGATGCATAAAAAGTAGAAAAATAACCAGAAGTTTCGCTTGGAAGGGTATTTAATTTATCTGTTTCAATCTTAATTTTATCAGCATTATAAAGCTTTACATCAAGCCTTTCGGCTAGTGTATAAATTCCCTCATCCAAATTCACGACAAGCATAAAGTAATTTTTATCTTGAACTTTTGCATGCAAAGGGTGTTCAACAATACGCATGTGAATCACATGAGCGATAATGCCAATGACTAATAAATAAGAAGTAATTCTTTGCCAAGTGTAAGCTTTATTTCTTCCATATTGCGGTAAATTTGGCTCAATTCCTGTATTTAACCCAAAAGAGTTGTATTTAGCAGTCATTAAGTATTTGATTCCAAAGATCATGTGTACAAAAATCGGCAATCCTAAAACGAGAAGTTCAATGATTAATAAATAAGGCAGGTCATGGATTGCGTTAACCGCTTTGATAAATCCCTTACCATCATCGCCAAAAAAAAACGCTGCTTGTGAATTAGTAAAGAGATGCAGCATTAAATAAATGGTGAGCCAAACACCCATTAACGAATGCATACGCTTTTCTAATAAAGCGCTTGGTATTGCCTTTTCAGTCATAAAATCAAACCTTTATTTCAAAAAATTATTTAACTTCAGAACGCCAAAAAACGCAAGCCTTTTTTATTTTTTACCAATAGAGAACAGAATAAGAAGTTGGTTCCACTTTAAAAATAACGTTTTTTATTTTTCCTATAACCTCTGTGGTAAAAGAAGAGCTAGATTTTGCGGGGGCGAGGGGCGGGCAAAGAGCTGCTCATCCATTAAAGTATGATAATAGGAATACTAACCCTTGCTGTACGTGCAATGACTCAAGCTAAAAGAGCACCTACGGTCCCATAAAGAGCGATATAGGGCACGTCTACCTCTAAGATTTTTGCCTTGTTTTTACAATCACCGGAGGCTGCATTCAACATATATAAAGCACCAAATAATGCTCCAAATAGTATTCTTTTTTTCATAAAGTCAGTGGATTTAATTTTGGCAGAACATCTCCTTGTAAAATTTAAATTATTTATATGGAGTGTCCGCTTTATGAGCCTTATAAAAGGCTCCTTTTTTGTAAATTATTTATTTTAAAAACATAACATAAACAGCTTTATATTGGATAAATTTTTCCGATAGGTATATACTGATACTACTTTAAAATGAAAACATGAACCGTTTTTTTTATCTTTATTTAACGCAAAGGCGCAAAGGCGCAAAGGCGCAAAGGCGCAAAGGCGCAAAGGCGCAAAGTCGCAAAGAATAAAAAGAATTTTTTGAAATCCGAAAGGTTATTTTTATCTTTGCGCCTTTGCGCCTTTCTAGTTTAAAAAGGTCATCCTTAACGGTTGTATTAAAGGTTGATATAATAAGAGGCTTATGAATTTTATCCATGAACCTTACATCCCGGGCGAAACAATCGCTGCCATCGCTACACCTCCTGGAAACGGCGGTGTTGCCATTATCCGCATTTCAGGACATGCGGCGCTAGATGTTGCTGCAAAATGTTTTTCCGGTAAAATCCACTCCTACAAAAGTCACACGGCACATTATGGTCAAATAATAAACCATAAAGGCTTACGTGTTGATGATGTTTTACTGCTTGTGATGCTTGGAAAACGCTCATACACCGGTGAAGACACCGTAGAAATACATTGCCATGGTGGAAGTTTAATCACGAGACGTGTTTTGGAAGTTGTCTTAAATTGCGGGGCACGTGCGGCACGTCCCGGGGAATTTACTTTTAAAGCCTTCATGAACGGCAAGCTTGATTTAGCACAAGCTGAAGCTGTTCAAGAACTCATTTCAGCAAAGAATGAAAAAGCACTCGATGCTGCAGAAAACCAGTTACAAGGGTCATTATCTTCTAAAATCCGTAATTTCCAGGAAAAAATCACTTTAATAGCTGCCATCTTGGAAGCTTTTGTCGATTTTCCCGACGAAGGATTAGAATTTGCTACCAATGAAGAAATTTGTGATCAGCTGGAGTCACTAGCCATTGATATGGAAAAACTCATTTCAACATTTCATGATGGAAAAATTTTGCAAGAAGGCATTTCTATGTGTCTGATCGGTTGTCCGAACGTTGGAAAATCATCACTTATGAATGCTCTTTTGGACAAGGAAAGGGCTATTGTTACTGATATAGCAGGAACCACGCGTGACACACTTGAAGATGAGATGCGTCTTAACGGCCTAAATTTTAAGCTTATCGATACAGCAGGCATCAGGGAGACTCATGAAGTTATTGAAAAAGAAGGCATTAGACGATCAACCCTTGCAATGATGCAAGCAGATCTTATTTTATTTGTCGTAGATGGTAGTCGATTCAACGATGAGCAGATAAAATTAGCTGAAAAAGTGCCGTCGGAAAATGCCATTCTTGTTCTAAATAAATCAGATTTACCAAAAAGTGAAATTGGAAACCTTAAATGGCTTGAAAAATTTCCTCATCACGTCTCAATTTCTGCAAAGACAAAGTCTGGATTGGATCAACTAAAAAAAATAATTGACGAAGTGATTTGGAAAAACGGTCCGCCAACTCATGATGCACTCTTGCTTACCAACATTCGACATAAAGAAGCGTTGAGCGATGCCTTGAAATACTGTCGACTGGTTCACGATGGTTTAAGTACCAGTATTTCACCGGAATTTCTTTCCATGGACATTCGTGACTGTCTAAAATCGCTTGGAAAAATTATAGGAACAGATATTACCGAAGATATATTATCAGCAATCTTTTCCAAATTCTGTATTGGTAAATAACAAACTATTTGCAAGTAAACATAAAGATAATTGATATAACATTTTTAATTTTTAAGTGGATGGTGGGTGTGTATGACAAAAAAAGAGAAAGCGAAGTTAATTCAAAAGATTTTGGATAAACTTTACCCGACAACAGAAATTCCATTAACACATCATAACCATTACACTTTATTAATTGCCGTTTTACTTTCTGCCCAATGTACTGATGCAAGGGTCAATCTTGTCACTCCTTATCTTTTTGCAAAAGCCACAACTCCTCAAGAAATGATTCAATTAAATTTAAATGAAATCGAAGAAATTATCAAACCTTGCGGACTTTTTAAAAAAAAGGCCAAAGCCATTTTTGAATTATCCAGGATTTTAATAGAAAAGCATCAAGGAGTAGTTCCCAACACATTGCAACAGCTTGAAAGTTTACCGGGAGTTGGACATAAAACAGCCTCTGTTGTGATGATTCAATGTTTTCAAATTCCTGCATTTCCAATTGATACCCATATCCATCGTTTGAGTAAAAGATGGGGTTTAAGTTCAGGCAAAAATGTTGTCGAAACGGAAAAAGATTTAAAAAAAATATTTCCAAAAAAATCTTGGATCAAGCTTCATTTACAAATTATTTATTTTGCAAGAGAGTATTGCAAGGCAAAAGGGCATGATGCCTTAAAGTGCCCAATTTGTTCGTTATTTTAATATTATTTTAACCTCTCATTTGTTAAAATGATTCTTTTTTAGGACAATTTTATGAAACCCATTATACTAATTATTTTTACACTTTTACTAAATAGTTGCACCAAACCCTGCCACGACTACAGTGTGATGGGGTGTGATGAATTTGTCATCGATTCCTACAAAATCAACCAGGGTAAATTTGCCATTTTAGAAATGGAGGGTATTGAAGTTGAAGAATTGCCCGAAGAGGCCATGGATGAATATCAGGACATGATTGCAGAAAATGATATTTTAAATATTACGGTTTATCATCCAAGTCGAAAAGATTTAATGGAAGCCATTCAATTTATTAATGGGGCAATGGGCGGATTTAAAGTAACTTATGGTAAATTATCCCTCCCCGATATTGAACCTGTTGATGTTTTAGACTTAACTCTTGAACAGGCAAGGGCTAAATTAACAGCAGCCTACCAAGAACAAATTCAACACACTGAAGTTTTTGTCTCCTATCGGGATCGTTTGGATAAAAAAGTTGAACTGACGGGACTTGTTGAAACAGCAACGGTTCCAGTCGATGGTAAAATTCGTCTTTATGAAGTGATCGCAAAGGCTCATATTCCGCCACACGCAAACTTCTTTATGAGTTATGTTTTAAGAGATGGCATGCCCCTGAGCGTTGATCTGCATCAGCTTATTAATAAAGGTGACATGTGTCAAAATATAGTGATGCGCGGTGGTGATAAGATTTTTATTGCAAAAGCTGAAGATTCTGCCGTTATGTTAATGGGAGAAGTCAGACATCCAAGGGCTGTGAATCTTTATTATGGTTCTATGTCACTTCGTGAAGCCCTTGTGCAAGCAGGCGGGATTCCCTTTACAGGGGACCAACATCACATTCAGATCATCAGAGGCAATCTTAAGTGTCCAAAAATCTATGTTTTATCTTGGGAACATATCATTCATTTACCAAACGACAGCTTGCTTTTAATGCCGGGGGATACCGTCTACGTTACTGAAAAACCAATTACTCAATGGAACCGATTTATCGAACAGTTATTGCCAAGCTTTAACGGAATGCTAGTTGGTTATGAAGCTTACAAAATTATAAAAAGGGACTAAAATGTCTGAAAATCGAGAAACGATCATCTCCCTGCAACAACTTAAAAGCATTTTTATTAAAGAAAAAAAGGTTATACTTTCCACAATCATCATTTGTTGTACTCTGGCAGCTTCCTACGCATTGTTAAAACCGATTGAATATATTGCGGAAGGAACATTTAAGGATAAGGGAAAAAAAGGATCAAGCTCACCATCGCTTGCCGGTATTCTTAGTGGAGGAGGACAAGATAACAATGCCATTGCCTTGATGAAATCAAGAATGATTAAAGAGGAATTGGTCAAAGCGCTTGAATTGCAAGCTGAATTAAATTCAAGTAACCAAAGATTTAATTTTTTAAAAACCGCATGGAAAAACATTGTTGCCGATACTTACCGCTTTTTTCATCCTCACTTTGTAAGCTTAGCCGATTCAATCAAGCCTCTTAGAGTCTCAAACGTTAGCTACTTAGATGAAGTTCCAAGGTCTTTGACAATTCATTTTAAATCAGAAGACACTTTTGAAATTCATGATAATGGGCAAATTATTAACGGGGAATTTGATCAACCGATTACAAACGAAAACTATCATTTTACATTACATCGAAACGAACATGAGAAACTTAACCAACAAACATTCAACTTAACATTATGGCCCTTAAACCAAGCTGCAAAAAAAATTTCTGAAAATATGAGTGTGGATCAGGATCGTCAGGATAAAAATTTAATAAATATCACATTTAAAAGTTTTGATCGACATCTTGCAGCAAATGGTGTCAACACCTTAATGTCAGCTTATAAAAAGTATTTGCAAAAAGAGCAAGACTTGGTTGTTCATCATCAAATTCGCTATCTTGAAAAAAGACAGGAAGAGATTAGTAAACAGCTTAAAATTTCAATGGAAAGTCATGTCTTAAAAATTTCAGATGACATTAAGAATATAGGTTTTCCAAATACTACCCTTGCAATGGAATTTCTAACCGGCTCTCAAAATAATCTGCAAAAAAAACTTCTGGATATTGAATTTGAACTAAAGCGCCTCTTTAATAGTCAAGAAGCCGGACATAGCTATTTTGATACCAACACACTTCCCGGTGACCCAACCATTATCAATGAAATGATGTCTGAAATGCGCGATTTAAAGCAACAAAGCGACTGGCTCAATTTAAATCTGCAAGATTCCAAATTAAAAAGCGAAGAAACGCTTCAAGAAGTACTAACAGAGCAACTAGCCCTTTTGAAAACCAACCGTGACGATAGGGAAGATGCTCGGAAAATTCTAGAAAAAATCCAAAAAAATCAAAAACTAACAGAATCAAAACTTCTCTCAAATCCAAAATATCTAGTTAAAACGTGGATTTCAAAAATGGAGGAGTCTAAAGAAAATTTTGGAACGGATTCTGAAGATGTAAAATATTGCAAATCTGAATTTTGCTCATATCTTAAAACTCTTATTCATCACTTTGATGTGCAAGAAAGCACCATTCAAGAAAGAATTGCTCATGGACAAACAACAGTACATGATTTTCAAGGAATCGATCTAAAAACGACTCAGACTCTTTTTGTTTCCTACACACATAAAATGAATGAAATTGAATCACAAATTTTACAAAATCAATTTATCATTGATGAGATGGATAAGCCTAACTTTGACTTAAGTGCGCTAAACACAATTTTAACAGATCCGGTTAGCCAGGATATGAGCCAAAAAGCCACACTTCTTGCCTTAAATTTAAAAGATTCCAATAATCGCAGTTTAAAAGAACAAGAAAGAATCAAGGAAGATCTTGACCTTCAAAAAAGATTTTTGTCCATTCACCTCAAAAGCTCTAACCGTCTTTTACAATTAAACGAAGAGCTAATGAAATACAAAGTCAAATCGTTGCAAAGTGTAACGCTTGGGCTTGTCCAACAGCAGATCTCTCTTTTAGAAAATAATTTATCAGAATTTATTCGTAGCCGTATTAAGAATTTAAAATCTGAAACTGAAATCATCGAACAGCATAAGCTTTCATTGATGAATCAGATGTCAACTTTGCCTTCAAAATGGGTATCGGAGCAGCTCATACACCTTGCAATGAACCTAAATCAAAAAATGGTCGAAGAGGTCTCAAAACTTGTTGAAAAGACAAATATTGAAAATAACCTCGAGATTATTCAGTCAACAGTCATTGACCCTGCTGTAACACCCATTCATCCAAAACCTGCTAAAATTTTCTTTTTTGCACTGTTGGGTTCATTTATTGGATTATTTTCATCTTTAGTATTTGTTGTGACGCGTAATTTAAAATATCTCAAATAGAAACAATTAAAATTTAGAAAGCATTAAGATCATAATATTTTTTATGATCTTAATCTTTAAATTGAAAATTAATCCTGCAATAATGGATCGATGTATTTTTTGGCTAGTTTACCGTCTACACCGCTGTTAAGCTTCATTAAAGCTTTCATAACCAATCCAAAATCTTTTTTCGATTTAGCACCCGAGTCAATCATAGCTTGTGCAACAAGTTTTTCCGTTTCTTCTTCAGTTAATGCTTTTGGCAAGAATTCTTGAACAATAGCAATTTCACCTTTTAACGGTTCTGCAAGTTCCATTCGATTGAATGCAATTGCCTGCTCCAAGGCTTCTTGAAGATTGCCCAAATACGTTTTAAAGAGTTTGATAACTTCAACGTCCGGCACATCGCCCCTTGCATTTACATTGAGTATTTTTGATTTTAGCATGCGAAGCGTGTTCAATCTTAGAGAATCACGACTTCTCATTGCATCCTTGATTCCTTCATTAATAATTTCAATAATTGGCATTAAATTTCCTTTGTTTTTGAGCTGATCTTACCAAGTACACTGTAAATATTAAATTGATAGGTAATATGCTTGAATTTTGCCTATCAATTAGGCATTTACAGCGTACTAGTACAATAATAGTTTGTCAAGGAGAACAACCTCGGTGAATCGATTTTCAGTTTTTAATCATATAAGTAATATTAATTACATAAAATTTATAGTTATTTACTAAATATTAATAAGCATATTATAATAAATAGTTGTAAGCAAGGAGGATTTATGTCTATACAGGGACGTTATACAACACTTGTGGAATTTGTGCACGGTTTGGATTATGCAATTGAAATGTCAAAAGCAAAAGTTTTGCCAAGTAATGAGGTCATAGCAGAAAATATTCGAATTAGAGAAGAAATGGATGCCAGTAAAAGGCATAAGGATTAATAAATTTTGCTTCAACGAAATACGTTACCGCTCTGTTCTTCAGCCTGCATTTTCAGGCTGATTTGCTTTTTTCAGATTCCCTAACGAAATACTTCTACTAAGACGTGATTCCCCTTAAACTTAGTTAAAAGTAAAATTTGGAGTGCGGTAACTCTGTTACCGCTTTTTTGTTCAGCTTGGACTCTGGCCAAGCTGCTTTAAATAAAGGTTTGCAGAAGGCT
>Ga0105047_10009705_pt1 | contig 15811 bp, 16 predicted proteins | sample MAT04_FD_78384 | JGI IMG/M metagenome (GOLD analysis project Ga0105047, IMG submission 78384) | Freshwater microbial communities from Lake Fryxell liftoff mats and glacier meltwater in Antarctica - MAT-04 (megahit assembly) | ecosystem: Environmental > Aquatic > Freshwater > Ice > Liftoff... | reverse complement strand
TTCGTTGGTAACCAGATAAGATGTGTTTTTGGAAACAGTGTTGGCCACCCTACCTCCGGAACTGACGATGTTTTCTTCGATTTGTTTTCTGGGTTTGGCTAGAGAGCCGGTAATACAAAAGACTGAACCGTGTAAAATATTTTTAGTTTGGGCTTCTTTTAAGATAACTTGGGATAGTATGGATAATATATTTTCTCGGCGTTGGGAAAGCCCTGCTAAAATACGGGCAGCAAGGTTTTCTTGGATACCTGACTGAGAAAGTAGCTCTTGTTTTGTAATATATAATAATTTTTCTGGATTATTAAAACCTGCAGAAATAAGTTGTCTGATTCTTTTTTGGCTAAAATCAGGAATAGCGGCGGCTGTGAAAATTTGCTCGAGGGTTAGGTTTCGCTTGGCGTTGATTTCATCTAAAATATTTTTGGCCGATAACTCCCCTAGTCCATCGATGGGGGCAATATCTGTGGAATTTAGTTTATAAAAGTCGCCGGGAACCGAAAGTTTACCGATATCATTGAGTTTTTTGATAGTTTTATCGGAAATATTTTTGATATCTAAAAAATTGCAAAATAAATTTAGAGTACCTAGTACTTGGGCAGGACAGACTGAATTTTTGCATTTTAAATATTTGTTGTCTTTTATTAAAGTTGAGCCACAGGATGGGCAGGTAGTGGGAGACGGGATGTGTCCCGACTCTACTTTGACGACAACTCTTTCGATATAAGGTATGACGTCTCCTCTGCGGCTTATTTCTACGATATCCCCTATGTTTAGGTTTTTTTCTACGATTAAGTCGTGATTGGCCAGAGAGGCAAAAGTAATAATGGCTCCGGCGACTTCCACTGGTTCAATTTGGGCTACTGGGGTAATGGTACCTAAAGGTCCGACCTGCCAGGTGATATTTACAACCTTACTTTCCAGAGATTGGCTGGGAAATTTGTAGGCCACTTGGCCCATGGGCCTATTATTTTGAAGGCCAAGAGAATCTGATATTTTTGTGTCGTTTATTTTGATAACCAGTCCATCGATTTCATAGCCGTGTAGAGCCCTTTTTTCTTGTAGATAAGACTTGTAAACCTCTTGGATTTCTTCATAACTTTGTACCAAAGAAGTAGGTACAAAACTAAGATTAGATGCTATGGCAAATTGTTCTTTTTCGCTTTCGGTTTTGAAAATTTTTGTAGAAGACACAATGTCAAATGTGGTTAGGGTGCAGATATTGCTGTATTTGGAGTCTAGGCGCTGGGAAATACCAGAGGCAGCATTTCTGGGGTTTGTGTACTCTTCACTTTTTAATTCTTTTTTAAAATCGTAAATAGTAATTAAAATTTCGCAACGTATGGAGCCAGAAAAGCCTTCTATTTTTTCTACAAAACCACGCATTCTCGTAACGTTTTGGGTAATAACATCCCCTACTAGCCCGTCCCCTCTTGTAATGGCTTCTGTAAATTTTCCTAGCCCATAAACCAACTCAATTGAAATTCCATCCAGTTTGTCTTGGACTACAAATTGAGTGTTGGTCGGCAAGCGTTGTCTGTCGAAGTATTTTTTTAGTTCTTCTAATGTTTTGACTTTATTTTGAGAACCCATGGGAATCGTATGAGGTTTTTTTTCAAAACCAGTATTGAAAATTGGCGTACCTACTTTTGAAAAAAGCCTATGGTAAGGTAGTTTTTGTTGTAAAATATCTTCTAGCGTGTCGTAAGTAGCGTCGTCCATAACTGGTTTTCCGGTAGTATAATAGGCTTTTTTGGCTTCAATTAAAATTTCCCCAATTTCTTCTGGTGTGGTTTTTGCAAGGTCTATATCGGTAAGTTTATAAAACACAATCTATTTTAACAGTTGGTATAATAGATATATTATGACAAAAGGTGCAAACTGTATTGTTATTTATAATGATAGTTTTTTAATGCTATTGCGAGATAAAATCTCCTCTATCTCAAATCCAAACAAGTGGTGTCTACTGGGAGGCAACGTGGAAGAAGGGGAAACTTTTGATCAGGCTATAGAAAGAGAACTGCTGGAAGAGGCAAATTTGAAACTGACTGAATATCGGTTGCTCGGATATCTAAAAGGGAAAGAAAATATCTCAGCGCTTTACGTTTGTTATCTAAGCCAAGATCAACTTTTAAAAATTAGACTAGGAGATGAGGGGCAAACTTTAGGTTTTTTTAGACTAGATAAGTTGATTGATTCCGATTTGGTAGATAGATATGCTAAGTCAATAAAAAAATTTGCTCCTGCTTTAGAGAAACTACTTTTAAAAGAAAATGTGATGGCCTCGGAGTTTGGTCTAGTGGAGAAGGATTCGCTGTTCAATGAAGGAAAAACGCAAATTTTAAGCGTTGGTTAGGCAGTAGAAGGCACCTTTGGTGGAACCACGTTTTTCGACAACTTTATCGTCCATAAGTTTTTTGAGATCACGCCAAATTGTATCGTCGCTGACCATGGGTAGGATTTGTTTGGCGTCTGGCATACGTAGGCCACCAAATTGTTGCATGAATTCAATAAGCTTGACTTGACGTTCGGTAAGTTGGACTTGCTTGCCACCAAGTTTTTGTTTTAGTTTCATGTCACGAGACAGGGCTTTAACACGATCTTTTAGGCGACTTAATTCGGCTGCCAAGCTGGTGGCGTAGTATTCAATCCAAATACTTAAATTGCGTTTGAAAATGTCGTTGTCGGTCTCGTGAGTTTTTTGGATAGTATTGTAATAATCTTCGATGTTTCGATCAAAATGTTCTTCTAGGGAAAATAATCTACGAATATCGTAACCTTCGGCATACATAACTAAAAGACTCATGGCCCGAGAAATGCGACCATTGCCTTCGACAAAAGGGTGGATGGCTACAAGTATATATAAGGTAATCGAGGCCCTGATAACTGGGTGAAATTCACGAGCTTCTTTGGAGTTTAGCCAATCTAGAAAGTCTTCTATTAGATATGGGACTTCAATAGCAGCTGGTGGTCTGTGTGCCACTTCTCCAGTTCGGCTATTTTTTAAAACCACTTGTTGGTGTCGATAATGACCTATTTGGTCTTGGGGTATAATTTTTTCGGTAGTAAGTTCGTGAAGACGTTTGACAATGGTTTCACTGTAAAAAAATGGTCGCTTGTCGTTTTCGTCAAAACTAGGAATTACTTTTTCTTCGGGAAGGGGCATACTGGCATCGTAAAGTGACCATAGCTCTTCTAGGTAGCTAACTACGTTTCTGTAATTGATGACTTCTTGGATATCACGGTCGCCTGCGCTAATTTCACGTCCGTCGACAAGACGGGCTACTTCTTGGAAAGTTAGGTCGTTTCCTTCTATTCTGGTTCCATAGTGAACAGTTCTAACTACAGCTTCTTGTTGGAATTGTTTTTCGTAGGCAGGTACTAGAGGTGCTTCGTCAATAATAGCTTTACAGGCTTCTATTTCCGAAATGGTTTTCAGAAGCTTGTTTGATATTTTAAAATTTGGCTCAAATACCGTCATTAAATAGTAGTATACACCATTTTTTTATTTTTCTACGGGGAAAATGCGGTGATTAGTTGGTTTTGGAGACTATAAAAGTATAGTATCTGTTTTGATCGTAGTTTTTGGATATGTAATCAAAACACGATTGGATATTCTCAGGATTTAGATAACTTTTTAAGCTTTCAGGTAAAACTAGTGTTTTGCTTTTTAAAAAAAGATAGGAAAGCTGGGAAATAAACTTATCTTGGTTGTCGCAAGCCATCCGCTCCTCTTCTATGTAACTATCAACTTTGTCTAGTAAGCTTCTGGGAATATCGTGATTTGTGCATATTTCCCTCCAGTGGTTTTTTATAGCTGTTTCCATTGGTTCTAAAAATTGGTCTTCACAAGTAGCTTTGACGGTTAGGAAATATTTTTGATTATAATTGTCAATATAGGTTTGACTGTCATAAACCATACCGAGTTTTCCCCTTAAGACAGATTGAAAAGACAGCTCTCCTCTACACAGTTGGTTTTCCAAGTATTGGCAAAATACCAGTTGGTCTACTTTCTCATAAAACAAATTTGGGAGTGGAAACAGTATTTTTATAATAGATTTTTGGACTGGGGCTGTGCCGTTAAACTTACCTTGTTGGATAATAATCTCGTCTGGAGCCGGTATTGGTATTGGTTCTAAATTTGTGACTGGAATATTTTTGCTAAATAGTTGTTCTAATTCGGATTGATTGAAGTTACCACTTACGACAAAAAACATATTGGAGGAATGGTAGTGCTCTTGGTGCCAATCTCTAATTTGCTGGCCAGTTATGTTATTTAAGCTTTCTATTGTACCCAAAAGATTATTACTGCTTTGCGAGTGGGGTGGGGAAAGATGTTGGTCGATAAGATTGTTGAGATATTCTATGGGGTCGTTTTTGCTATCACTTAGCTCCTGTCGAATAGCTTGGCGTTCTTTTTGTATTTGGATATCTAAAAGCTGGGGGTTTATCAGACTTTTTAAGGCAAAGTCAGTAGTGGAAGTGGCAAAAGTAGAAGGACATTTCCACCAATACCTGGTTCTACCTGGATATGTAGTACCACCTTTTTTCAGGAAATTTTTGGACAAGATTTCCCCTTTTTGTCCTTTGACAATACAATGTTCCAGAAAATGACTTATGCCTTGGTTAGATTTTGACTCATTCCAAGAACCAAGAGTTAAAAAAGCTTCAATATGAAAAGTATAAAACTCTTTTCTGTGGAGAAAAATTATAGTCGCACCATTAATTTGCCTAACATCTGTTTGCACCGTCTATTTTAGCAGTTTGCGAATATCTTCAACTACTTCTTTTGGTATAAAAACAGGCCAAGGTTTGGTGCCAGTTGGAACGGGAGATTCCATAATAGGGGTAAAAATAATGTCAGTTTTTGGGATAGTCTGGTTTGAGATTATGATACCTGTACCTCGAAAGTAAGTGTCAAGAAATTGAGAATTTATTTCTTTTCGATTGTCTGCTTCATTGCTGTTTGGATTGTAAGGATCAAAAATATTGAAAGTTTTTGTATCTTGATTGTCAAAACTATCTAGTAAAACCAGATGAGAGCCAGCGGAAGAAGAAAGACTAAAATTACTTTTTACAGAAATGATAATTTTGGAATTTGGATTTAGATAAGGTACTAAAGACGACGTACTTTGTGGGTTGTCTATCTTTGTGTAGTCGCTGGCTTCAAAACGTTCTACTTTTAAGTCAAAAGCAATAATAATAGTCATAAGTGCTGAGTGGTAAATATCCAGATCTTGAGTAAAAACTCGCCATGGATTTGGATTTTGAAATTCGTTTGTAAAACTGTGTAAATCTTGTTTTTGATTGTAAGTTTCCATAATAGAGTAAATTTTTGACAAAAGTTGTGAGGTTAGGTTTACGTCTGCTTTTAGTAAATTTATGGCGTTGCCTACAGAAGCAAGACCACATAGGCTACTACTGTATTTTGGTAAATACTTTTCAATGGATTGTTGGCTAAGTAAGCTCTGGTTTTGACTCATCTTATATTTTAACTCACTTTATGTATTTTATGTCGGCGCCGAGGGCGATGAGGCGTTTGGCGAGTTTTTCGTAGCCTCTTTGAATAAACTCTACGCCAGTGATAGTCGACTTTCCTTCAGAAATTAGGGCAGCTAGGGTTGCAGTGGCCCCAGCCCGTAGGTCGTTGACTTGAATGTTGGATGGTAAAAGCTTGGCTGGTCCATAGATAGTAACACCGTGAAAATAGTCTGGTTTGTCGCTTTCTGGATTGAAGTGGTAAAAAGTCTCAGGTGAATCTATTTTTGGATTAAAATATTTGAATTTTAATCCCATTTTTTTTAACATTTCAATGTGGTGAAAACGGTATGGAAAAACTCTTTCAATTAGGTTGCTGGCGCCAATAGATTGAGATAATAGTAGTGAAAAAGCTGCTTGCCAGTCGGTCATAAAACCCGGCTCTGGTTCGGTTTGAATATCAATGGCGGTTAGTGGTTTTACCCAGGTGACTTGAACTTCGTCGGCTCCTCTTCTAACTTGGGCACCCATAGTTTCTATTTTTTCTAGAAAATTGGATATAATTCTTGGATTTATACGCATAATATCTACACTGCCTTTTGTGGCCAGGGCGGCTACGGCAAAGGTGACAGCTTCGTTTCTGTCGGCAATAACCTGATGGGTAGCTCCGTTTAGAATAGGTACGCCTCGTATGGTAATGGTTCCTGGATCCTTTGGGTCGCGCATAAGACTGGCGCCCATTTTGGATAAAAGTTCCATGAGATCATCGATTTCTGGTTCTTGGGCTGCATTTTTTAAAACAGTATAACCATTGGCACAGACGGCGGCCATGAGGATGGCTTCGGTAGCTGTGTGGGATGGTTTTGGAAAAGTATATTCGGTTCCGGTTAGCTTGTCGCAAGTGACATCGATGTAATTTTTGCCTTCGGTAATAACACAACCCATTTGACGTAAACAATCAAAGAGACGATCGAGTGGTCTGGTTCCCAGTTTGTCCCCTCCTGGAATTGGAAAGCGAATGTGACCTTTTCTGGCTAAAAGTGGGCCTAAAAATAAAAAAGAAGCACGGGACTTTTCTCCAGTGCCTTGAGGTATTTGTGTACTAAGAATATCTTTGGTTTGAAGCCTGACGCCATGTTCCCCTAGCGGCTCAACTATAGTTCCCAAGTGTTTGGCTATGGAAAGTGTAATTTTTACATCGGAAATTTGAGGAAGATTTAGGATTTCGACTGGTTTTGAGGTGAGTAAACTGGCAATCATTTCTTTGTAACTTGCATTTTTAGCACCTCTTATCATGACTTCTCCGTAGAGTGGTTTACCTCCTGTAATTGTGTATGTAGACATGATGTATTTTAACTTAAAAATAGCCAGTCAAGGCAGGTTTTTGGATCTACGTTGTTGTTGGCCATGTTTTGGGTTTTGATTAGTTTTTTTAGTAAAGTTGCAGTTTCATACGTAGGGGCTTTAATTAAGATTTGTTGTTGTTCGTAAATCTGGGATTCAAGCCAAGGGACAACAGCTTCTTTGTCGGAGGAAAGAGTTTCGGATAAGGCCAGTGCTTGTGCTGTATTCGTGGGTAATTTATGTAGAGACGGGATATATACCGTCTCTACTGATTGGTAGATTATTTGACATCTGGACCTTATAGTTGGGAGCAGTCGCTGGGGATAGTTGGTGTAAAGTTCTACAAAATTGTTCTCGCCTGGTTCTTCTAGAATTTTTAAAAGAGCATTTTGGGCTGGGGCTTGGAGTAAATGGGCATCGGGAATAATGCAAAGTTTGGTTTTTTGTTTGATTGGACGGGTGGCAAAAAAAATAGGAAGCGACCTGATGGTTTCAATCGTATGATTTTCCAGGACAAGAATATCTGGATTATTTTTTTCTAAAACTGGTTTTTTGTACACATATAGTGTGGACGGAAAAGTTCTCATAGACTATAGTTAATTTATAGTATGCCTGATTCTGCCCCAAAAGTGTACAAAACAATTCGAGAAGTATTGCTCGAACGCGGACTAATAACCCCAGAGCAAGCTAGTGAGTTTGAAATGAAACTGCTTCGTGGAGGGGTTGTGGAAGAAGATGTAATTCGAGAGTCTAGGATTTTGCAGGAAAAAGAAATAATCGAGGCCAAAGCTGCTTTTTTAAGAGTTCCATTTGTGGATCTTGATACGATTGGATTTGCTCCTGACTCGTTAAACTATGTACCGCAAAGTGTGGCGGAAAGATACAATGTAATCCCCTATAAAGTTGATCAAAAAGATAAACAACTTTATGTGGTAATGGCCAATCCGCTAGACTTGGAAACTGTAGAGTTTCTTGAAAAGAAGAGTGGATATAAAGTACTAACTTCGCAGGGAATTTTAAATCAAATCCAAGCTTCAATTCGTGAAAAATATGAGCGAGAAAAAGGGATAACCAGTGAAGTTACCAAGGCTATAGATGAGACTAGAAAAGACCAAGTAGAAATGCAAAAGGCAAGGGCCAAGGTGTCTGCTGATGCTCCAATTGCAAAGATTGTAAATACACTTTTGGAGTTTGCCGTTAAGTCTCGCTCCTCTGATATTCACATAGAAGCTCTTGAGGATAGTGTACGCGTGCGATTTAGAATAGACGGTATTTTGGAAGAAAAATACATGTTTCCTAGGAGTGTGCATGAGGCTTTGGTGTCTAGAATAAAAATCCAAGCATCTTTGAAGATTGACGAAAAACGCGTACCTCAAGATGGAAGATTTTATTTTGCGGTAGAAGTAAATGGAAAATTGAACGAAGTAGACTTGCGTGTGTCTACTCTGCCGACTGTATATGGTGAAAAAATAGTTATGCGTTTGCTACGTAAATCTGGAAAGATACCAGAACTGCAAGATTTGGGTTTACGAGGACGAGGACTTAAAAATCTAATGGATTCAATTTCCAGACCTCACGGAATTATTATTGTGTGTGGTCCTACTGGTTCTGGTAAAACTACAACATTGTATTCGGTTTTAAATAAAGTATCTACTCCTCGAGTAAATGTATCGACTATTGAAGATCCTGTGGAGTATCAAATGAAAGGAGTCAATCAGGTTCAAGTAAACGTGCAGGCTGGACTTACATTTGCCACAGCACTTCGCGCATTTTTACGTCAAGATCCAAATATTATAATGGTAGGAGAAATCCGTGACGTGGAAACTGCTGAGTTGGCTATCAATGCATCTCTGACCGGACATTTGGTGTTTTCTACTATTCATACAAACGATGCATCTGGTGTGCCACCACGCTTTTTGGATTTGGGAATTGAACCTTTCTTGTTGGTATCCTCTCTTACAGCAGTCGTAGGTCAACGTGTGATGCGAAAACTTTGTCCTGATTGTGCCAAAGAAGTGGCAATTACACCAGAGCAGGACGCCGAATTCAAACAGGTTTTGGGTGGACTCTATGATGTAGTTTTGAATAAATGGAAGGCCGATGGAAAGACGTCGAATATTAAGATTCCCGGAGGTTGTGAAAAGTGTAATATGACAGGATATCTGGGACGTATTGCTATCTATGAAGTTATGCCTATGTCCGAGAAGCTTGGTAGACTGATACTTGAGAAAAGGTCCTCTTCTGCTATTCAGCAACAGGCCATGGAGGAAGGAATGCTTTCCATGAAGCAAGATGGTTATGTGAAAGTTCTGGAAGGTATTTCAACAATGACTGAAGTTAAAAGAGTGGCCGAATACTAAAAAAAATATGCATACAGCAATACAAGCACTGATGACTTTAGCAGTAGAAAATGGTGCATCAGACATACATCTTAGTTCGGGAAGGAAACCCTTACTACGTATACATGGAGAATTGGTACCAGTCACTTCATTTCCAGAATTGTCGGAAATAGAATATCATCAGGCCATTTTATCGTTGGCCAACGAAGAGCAACAAAAAAAGATTTTATCTGCCCGTGAATTTGATTTTTCGGCCACTTTTGATGGTGCTACTGCCAGGTTTAGAACTAACGTATTTTTTTCCATGGGTAAATTGGCTGCTGTTTTGCGACTGATACCCAAACAAATACCTGAGTTGAAAAATTTGGGCTTGCCAAAAATCGTAAATTCTTTCCTATCTTTGAAACAAGGTTTTATTTTGGTAACTGGACCTACTGGAAACGGAAAGAGCACTACTTTAGCATCTATGATGAACGAGATAAACAAAACTCGTTCATGCAATATCGTAACTATTGAAGACCCAGTTGAGTATGTGATTGAGCCAGACAGGGCTACTGTTCGACAAAGAGAAATATATTCGGACACCATGTCTTTTGCTGGAGCTCTAAGATCGGCTCTTCGCCAAGATCCAAACGTGGTATTGGTGGGAGAAATGCGGGACTTGGAAACTATTTCGGCAGCTCTAACAGTGGCTGAGACAGGCCACCTGGTTATGTCTACTCTTCATACAAATTCTGCTTCCCAGACAATTGATCGTATCATTGACGTGTTTCCTGAAGATTCCAAAGCACAGGTTAGAACTGAATTTGCATCGGTAATTACGGCAATTATGTCGCAGAGACTAATCCCAGCTATTGGGGGTGGTCGAGTAGCTTGTTGCGAGGTAATGGTGGCAAACGCGGCTGTGCGAAATGCAATTCGAGAAGGAAAGACTTTTATGATAGATAATATTATGCAAACTTCTATTGATTTGGGAATGTTGCCTTTTGAAATGAGTTTGGCAAGACTGGTTCGTGAAGGAAAAGTAACCGAAGAGGTGGCTATGGAATATGCCATTAAACCATCTGAGCTACAGGCTCAATTAAGATCCGCAAAGATACACAATACCTAGTTTTTAAAAAATGAAAAAATACAAATTTAGAGCAAAAAATTGGTCGGGAGGGAACGTAAATGGAGTATTGGAAGTGGATTCACGAGCTGCTGCTTTGGATGTTTTGCGTAGCAACAAGTTGGTACCCCTTTCAATTACATTAGAGGGTTCTAGTTTTGTAAAAGATTTTCTAAATTCCTTTTTTGGTAAGGCAAATTCTAAGCAAATATCAAATTTTACTAGACAGTTGTCGACAATGATGACAGCTGGACTTGCACTAACAGATGCTTTGCAACTTTTGGCAAACCAAACAGTAGGAATGCCAGGAATGCTTGAAATTATTGAACACTGCTTGACGACTGTTCGAGGTGGACAAAGTTTGGCTACGGCCTTGGAAAGATATTCTGGACAATTTGGAGAAGCTTATATTGCATCTATTAAAGCTGGAGAAGAAGGTGGAGTACTTGAAGAAATCTTGGAAAGACTAGCTGTAAATATGGAAAAAGATCAGGAGTTTAGGTCAAAAGTAAAAGGAGCTATGATCTACCCTATGGTGGTTATTACAGGAATTATTGGAGTAGTTTTTGTACTATTGGTGTTTGTGGTGCCAAAAATGACTGCTTTGTATAAAGACTTTGGTGCAAAAATGCCTGCTATTACGCAGTTTGTAATTGACTTGTCGGATTTTGCTCAGAAATTTTGGTTTTTATTTCCAATTGGAATTGTTGGCTTTTTGTTTTTATTAAAAGTGGTAGACAGTAAACCAGAGTTAAGATATCGTCGCGATAAGATGATTTTGAAAGTTCCGATTATTGGAGAGCTAACTTCCAAGTCTGTGATTGCAAATACCTGTCGTACTTTGTCGATGCTTTTGGGCGCTGGTGTACCTTTAACTGAAGCGCTGGTAATTGTAATTAGAGTTGCCGACAACGAGGTTTACAACCGGGCTATGAATAGAATCACAACTCGTGTGGAGAAAGGATTTTCTTTGTCTGAGTGTTTTGCTGAAACAGAGGTTTTTCCTACATTGGTAAATCAAATGATTGCAACTGGAGAAGCTACTGGAAAACTTGATGAAGTTTTGATGCGTGTGTCTGATTATTTTTCCAAAGAGGCGGAGGAATCGGTAAAGGGTTTGACCTCGGCAATTGAACCTCTGATTATGGTTATGCTTGGAGGAGTGGTGGGATTTATGATTGTGGCGGTGATTATGCCTATTTATGACTTGACATCACAGTTCTAATAATTCATGATTATGATATGAAAACAAATCCTGCCTTTATGAAAATTGCCCAGAGTGGTTTTACTTTGGTCGAACTTTTGATCGTAATTGCGCTTATTGGTATATTGTCCGTAGCAGTTTTGGCTACTATCAACCCTATTGAGCAAACAAACAAGGCAAGAGATGCAAAGTATCGAAACGATGCTGCTGAAGTTTTGTCGGCTTATGAACGTTACTATGCTTCACAAAACGCTTATCCCTGGAATACTTTGAGTGTAGTAGCTGGTGTTCGATATATGACAAATAGTACATCTCCTGAGTTTGGAGTCTACGCTGTTGGTGCCACTGGTGAACTAATTACAACATCAGAATTGAAATCTGCTTTTGCTGGTAAAGAACCTTTTGTGCCAAAGTCAGGTGCCGCTGCTGTGGCTATTGAAGATGTGATGTATACCTACAACAATGGTATTGATGGAAACTTTGTTTGCTATTGTCCAAAAGCAAATGCAAACCGTACTGGACAAGTTCAAGCTACTTTGAAGTGTTTGGACATTCCAGCTTCTACTCTTCAAAATATTGGTGGAGGTTGTACGCAAATTCCATCGACTACTGCGAGCTATTGTACACCTGGAATTCAAGTTGGTGGTGTAAATGGCGCAAATTACCTCTGTGTACCAGAAGGTGCTGTAAACTAAAAAATAGTATGGATATTTTTACTCCTCCGATATTTGTCGGAGGAGTTTTTTTATTTCTAATGGGAGTTTGTTTTGGTAGTTTTATAAACATGTTGGTTTATAGGACAGCTATAAAATATGAACTTTTGAAAAAAAACAGTAAAAAGATTCTGGATCAAGTCCAGAATGACGGGTTTTCTGGACGTAGTTTTTGCGATAGCTGTGGTAAACAACTCTCTTGGCAAGAAAATATACCTATATTTTCTTGGATTTTGCAAAATGGAAAAACTAAATGTTGCGATAAAAAATTGGATTGGAGCTATCCTCTGGTGGAGTTGACCATGGGAATATTGTTTGTTGTTTATTTTGCAAAGATGGGATATTTTCCGTCTTTGCAAATGGTGATAGGTCTTTTGATACTAGTATTCACATTTTTTTCTTTTATTTTTGATGCAAAATATATGATATTGCCGGATTTTTCGACAGGTATATTGATAATATTGGCGATTTTATTTAATACTTTTAGCAATAATTTTGATATTGAAAATATTTTGGCAGGAATAATCGGATTTAGTTTTATCGGATTTCTTTGGTGGATTACCAAGAAAAAAGGTATGGGTTTTGGAGATGTTAAATTGGCATTTTTTATGGGAGTTTTACTTGGCTACAGAGGACTATTTTTGGCATTTTATGCGGCTTTTATTTTTGGGGCTTTATGGGGTATAGGACTGATGATTTTAAAAGGCAAGAAAATGAAAGCAAAATTGGCGTTTGGTCCATTTTTACTTTTTGGTACTATAATTTCATGGTGCTTTGGGTCCATAATAAAATTATGGTAATAAAAAAGAATGGTTTTACTTTGATTGAACTAATGGTGGTACTTGCCATTATTGTGATGATGATTACGATTATGGTAGGGACTTTAAATCCTGTTTTACTGTTTGGAAGAGCCCTAGATGGACAGAGAAAAAAACATTTGGCTGAAATTTATAAGGTAATGGAGGAATATTATAACGACAAAAAATGTTATCCAAACTACGATACGATTAGTACAATTTTGATGAATCCTGCCAATTGTGGAACTAGGATAAGTATTTTGAGTAGGAATGTAATTTGGCCGTGTGATCCTATTCGAAAAAATCCCTATATAATTTCGGTGCCAGATGTAGGTTGCCCCAGTAGGTTTAAACTCTTTGCCACTCTTGATAATTTATCTGATAATCCAATCACTAAAACTTGGCGTCAGAATAAGGCTATATATATGTATGGATATTCAGGTAGAGCCGAGGTGCTTGGGAATCGATTTAATTTTGGACTAGGAAGTTATGGAGACGCTTGGGAAGAGCCGGTGGGTACCAATCCTCTGTGTCAAATTGGAACCAATTGTTTTGTAAATTCGGGAAGCACCTGTAGTGGCGCACCTGGAAATACATGTACTGGAGGAAACTGTTTTGCCTCTGGTACCTGTAATAGTCAGTGTCAGGTTGCTAGTTGCCCCTAGACGGGTTAGTATTAAATTACATGAAGCGTGGATTTACATTAATTGAACTTTTGGTGGTAATGGCTATTATCGGAATTTTGGCAACGATAACTTTTTCTCAATATACTTCTGCTCAGGTAAAAGCACGGGATATTCAACGTAAAAATGATATGAATACCATGATCAAGTCATTGGTGTTTTTCAGCAACGATTATCGAAAAATATACGGAGAAGTGATAACCGACCCGACTAAAGATATCAATAATATGTTTCGTAGTAGTAGTACGGAGAAAATGACAGGAAGCGATGGATATGTATACGTATCGAATGTACCCAAAGAAAAATTTGTAAAAACTATAGATGCTGAAGCTAGAAACCATGTGAATCAGTTTTGCTATGTAGAAAATTTGGTAAGTAAAAAGTTTGCAGTTTTTGCCAACTTGGAAAATAAAAAGGACCAAGATTGTCACATCTATCAACTTACATCACCACCCATTGGTTGTGGAAATTTTTACAACTATACTTTGACTAGTTCAAATGCTTCTGTTGCTGACTTTGTTACATTATCCCCTGGTTCAACTGCCCCACCATGCTTGTAATTATGAAAAATAAAACACAGAAAAATGGATTCACGTTGATTGAACTTTTGGTGGTAATTTTTATTATTGGGATATTGTTTGCCCTCATATTGCCAAACTTTACCGGTGCTCGCGAACGCGCTCAGGATGCAAATATAAAACATACCCTAAATGCCATAAAGACTTCCCTAAGACTTTATCACAATGATAACAATGGCTACCCTACTCCGTCGTTTGGCCAGATTCCTGCTGGTTTTTTTACTACATACTTGCCGGAAGTAGAGACGTCTGGGGTGGGTTTTACATACAGCTATCAGCTAGTAGGTGATACTTTTTCAATCGGAGCTTCTTTGTTTTCCATAGCTGGTGACGACGATACTGCCTCGGCTGTTCGTTGTGGGAAGGTGCCTCTTGAAGGTTATTATTATGTTTGTGCGAGATAAAAATATGAAAAAAATATTTGGTAAAAATAAAGGTTTTACTTTGTTTGAGATGTTGGTGGTTATTTCGATTATTGGGATAATTTTGGGTCTTATTTCTACTTCTTTTTCTGCAGCACAAAAACGAGCACGCGACTCGAGACGTGTACAAGACCTAAATGGAATGCAAAAAGCTATGGAGCAGTATTTTGCTTTGTGTAGCGCATATCCAGGCACACTGTTTGGTGGTGGGGATCCTTATGCAGATGCATGGAATAGTGTGGCTCAACCAGCAGGTGGTTTGATTACTCCAGCCAGTTGTGGAACTCAGACTATTTTGACTAGGTGGCCAAGTGATCCAGGGATAAATATTTCTGGAATTTATAATTATTTTACTCCAGCTGCAACATGGACTACGGCAGTTTATTGTATTTGTACAAACATGGAAGTGGCAAACGCATCGCTACAAAACTCAAATGCAACATGTACTGGAGCTGGTACGTCTTATTGTGTTAAAAATGCTCAGTAATATGAAAATTTTTAAGAAAAAAAACGGTTTTACTTTTATAGAACTTTTGGTAACAATTACAATAATTTTGATTATTAGTACTAGTGCTATTGTGAGCTTTACTTCGGCAAATAAAAAAGCCAGAGACAATAGGCGTCGAACTGACCTGGAAAGAATTCGGACTGCACTCGAACTATTTAGGCAAGAAATAGGATCCTATCCTGGAACAGCAGCCATAGGGAATAATTATGTACAAGGAAATTCTGGCTCTGGTTTGGTAAAGGCAGGTGGAGTTGGGTTTATTGATGTGTTTCCTGTGGATCCTGCTGCTTTGTCGATTGGTACTTCATACTATTACAATAGATTGACTCAATATACTTATGAGATGGCTGCATGTTTGGAGGTAGAAACTGGAAGTGGTAGTGGTGCGGCTGGACTTACTTGTCCGAGTGGGGCACCAAGTAAAATTATTTTAAATAGTCCATGAAGAAGGGTTTTACATTGATAGAAATGTTGGTGGTTTTGGCCATTACATCCCTGATGTTGAGACAAGTGGCGGTTTATGCCTCGGACTTTACTGTCCGCAATCAAATTACCTCTATGGTAAAAGATATAAGAAAATATTTATTGCAATCTAGAAATTATGCGGTATCTTCTCAACTACCAAGTGGTGCGCCGGGAA
>Ga0105047_10009704_pt1 | contig 15811 bp, 19 predicted proteins | sample MAT04_FD_78384 | JGI IMG/M metagenome (GOLD analysis project Ga0105047, IMG submission 78384) | Freshwater microbial communities from Lake Fryxell liftoff mats and glacier meltwater in Antarctica - MAT-04 (megahit assembly) | ecosystem: Environmental > Aquatic > Freshwater > Ice > Liftoff... | reverse complement strand
ATTCCTGTGCCGTTTTATCGGACAGTTCCTTGCGCAGGATTTTTTCGGCAATGTCGATGGAAAGTTGACCTGCTTTGTTTTTCAGATCAACCATGGCGGCCAGTTTCTGGTTTTCGATGTCCTGGATGGCGCTTTCCACTTTACGTCTGTATTCAGCGTTGGCGCGTTCTTTGGCTTCGGCGATGATTTGTTCTTTGGCCTCTTTGGCTTCTTTCAGGATTCCGGCGCGTTCTATACGTGCCTGTGCCAACAAAGCTTCGTTTTGGGCAACGAGGTGCGACATTTCTTCGCGGGCTTTTTTGGCTTCATCGAGGGCACCTTGGATGTCCAATTCGCGCTGCTTCAGACCATTCATGATGGGTTTGAAAGCAAACTTGCTCATGATGAACCAGAATGCGAGGAAAATCAGGGTCGTCCAAAAAAGCAAACCGGGTTCGGGTTTGATCACGGAAAAATCGGCCAGAAAAAACATAGGACTTATGATTGTATGTTTATTTTAATAAAAATCGAAATTTGGGCGGTGCCTCAACCAACCGTTTCAGCGACCGCCCCAATCATTTTTTACGCGGATTCTTTGCGCTTCGTAAAAAACTAAACGAAGAACGAGAGTACCATGGCCACCAGAGCTGCACCCTCGATGAGAGCTGCAGTCAGGATCACAATGCCGCGGATGTCGCCGGTTGCTTCCGGTTGACGAGCGATGGCTTCGGCGGCTTTGCTGCCGATGAGACCGATGCCGAGACCAGCGCCAATAGCGGCCAGACCTGCGCCAATAGTTGCTAAATTCATGATGTTGTTATTTAAAAAGATGAAATTTCAAATCTCTTATTACTCCGAACTCCGAACTCCGAACTCCGAACTTTTCTCAATGGTGGTGCTCTTCAATGGCTGAGCCGATGTAGGTGGCCGACAGCATGGTGAAGATGAACGCCTGCAACAAAGCCACCAGCAATTCGAGGGCCATCATAAACAGGGTAAGTGGTATGGATGCTGCAGCGCCGATGGCAGTACCGGTACCCACGCCGAATTTGTTAGTAAAAATGAAAATCAGGCTTACAAAGCTGATGATCACGATGTGGCCTGCCGTAATGTTGGCAAACAAACGAAGCATCAGGGTGAACGGCTTGAGGATGGCACCAAGGACCTCCACTGGTGTCAGAATGATCAACAAGGGCTTCGGTACACCTGGCATCATGAAGATGTGCCTCCAGTAATTGGCGTTGCCGCTGAACGAAACGATCAGAAAGGTGATGATCGCAAGCACCATGGTCACCGAAATGTTGCCCGTTACGTTGGCGCTGCCTGGGAAAAACGGAATTTGCCCGATCAGGTTGAGGCCCAGGATGAAAAAGAAGGACGACAACAAATAAGGCATGTAACGCTCGTAGTTCGGGCCGATGTTGGGTTTCGCCACATCATCGCGGATGAACGTGATGAAGGGCTCGAAGAAGTTTTGGATGCCTTTGGGCGCCTGACCCGGACGGCTGGTATACGCCTTGGCAGCTGAACGTAACAGGAGGAAAAGCAGCAGGAAAGTGAGCAACATGGTGAACACATTGCGCGTGATGGAAAAGTCGTAAAAGCTGGTTATGCCTCCACCCATCAAACCGCCGTCGAGGGTGGTTTTGGCATCGAGCATGTAGCAAACGCCGTTGGCCTGGACGTAATAAATGGTTTTGTCTTTGCCCTTGGCCGTTTTCACCTCGTCGTGCGTAGGTTCGCTTACCGCTACTTCGCCCATGGGGAAAGCGGCATCCTGAATACGCATGATCGAGCCGTGCACAAGTACATATCCGTCCTTGGCCACTGTGCCGTTGCCGTGGTGGTGCACCTTAAAAACGGATGTGGAAGTCAGTTTCCAACCGTGATTAGGTGCATAAAGAATGCAGGGAAGGTGGAAGTACGTGTCGCCATAAATGTGGATGGCGTTCACATCGGCGATGTGGTGGATGGCTGTTTCACCCGCATTAAAATCTTTTGGATCTTCGCTTGCAGGATGGCCGCAAGCGCCTTGATCAGCCTCCTCTTCATGGGCATGAGCGGCGTTTGCGGGCTGTTGGGCCTTTGCGGGCGCTTCATGCGCATGGTCGTGGTGGTCACCCTCGCCGTGCGTGTGGTTGTGTTCGGTGCCCTGCTGGGCAAACGCGACAGCGCCGAAGGCGCTGATAATCAATGCAAAAATATATTTTCTCGAGACTTTCATGTCCACTTTTGGATAGGCTCATTTCAAATCGGCGGCAAAAGTACGACATGAATTTTGTAAACAAAAATCCGGGAAAAGTCTTTTTCAGAAAAAAATGAGGAATGGACTCAGTTTTTACAGGCGGTTCGGAATAAAATTTGGTTGCTGGCAGGCAGCAAGCAGCAAGCAGCAGGCAGATACAAACGGAGGGTATAAAAGCTGCGCTTTTATACCCTCCGTCAAAATCACACTTTTTTTTAGCACGCAGTGGACAGCGCTTCAGCGCGTAGCGCTCATGTACTCCGGAGCTCCAGCTCCGGAGTACATGAGCGCTACGCGCTAATACATCATCAGCTTTCTTTTGGCTGTGCCAAACGGTGTTTCAATCTGATAAACATAAAAACCGGGCTCTTCAAGGTCGGAGCGGAGGAGCACGATGTGGTTGTCGCCTTTGGCGAAAGCTCCAGCAATGGTGCTTATTTCTTTGCCCAAGCCGTCGAACACCCGCATCACCACCTCGGTGGCTTCAGGCAAACGGAAGGGAAGCATGGTCATTTCAATGAAAGGATTGGGCGAATTGGGCAACAACTCAAGTTCACCGTCGGCCTGGGAATGACCAGTTTGAAGTTGGGAAAGCATGCGATTATGGGTCATGTGTAGAGGGATGGCTAAAAAGCGGGATAAGGAGTAAGCTCTTTGGATGGCTACTTACCCAAAGGCAAATCCTGTGCCAAATGATCGCTGGTACAATCTTTTTTCAATCTACACGATCGAAAGACAAAAGCCAGTCCTTCAATTCTTCAGGGTTTTCGATTTCAAAGATGTTTAATCTGCCCCATTTGGAAAGCACAAAATCCTTGGCAGCCAGGTTCTTTTGTTTGAACAAGGCTTTTCGCGCGTAAACATCCAAAGCTTCCAAGCCATGGCTTAACCTTAACTGATCAATCTCAAGCCTTTTTGCATCGCTGAATTTTTCAACATACAATGCCCTGTCCTTTTCATTGCTTGTAAATGCCGTCAACCCCCAGCCACCCAATTGCATGGCTTTGGAGCCTTGCATGGAAAGCAGGTAGGCCATGTAGTGCGGTTCCATACGTCCCTGCTGCACTGCCAACACAAAATCCGGCGTAAAATCGTATTTCCCTTCGTCAGCCAACGACATCGACTGGCAATGGTGGTGTAAAACGATGTTTGCCGGCATGGCCTCTGCAGGCCAAGTAACGCCTAGCAGATCCTCGTCTGGGAAGCCGTAGGTCGCGATGATGTTTCGAAGCTCGGCAATGTTTCGAGCATCAATGGCTTTGATGGTATCGCCGTACACCTTGTAGGAACCTTCTTTAACCCTAAACTCCTGGTCATCGTCGTGCATTTTTCCAAGTCGGGCTTTGAGCTCGTTGTTGAGCGGCCGATCCAAAACGGCACGGCGGTATTCCATGCCTGAAATGAAGGTGATCCACCGCTGTTTGCTTCTTAAAGGTTCCAGCCCCTGAAATTCGGTGATGAAACGGTATTCTATACCTTTGGTCATCAGACTGTCGATCCATCGGTACGCCACTTCATCCTCAATAGCTTTGGCGGCGCACACCGCGGCATTGGCAAAGTCTTCGGAAAACCCACCTTTGGTTTGTTCGAAGGCCTGCTGGTAAAAGGGCAATGCCGCCGCATAATTGTTTTGAATAAGTTGGGCTTCGGCCTGGTGGATGAAAGGGTAATAAGCAACGGTGTAATCTGTCTGACCGAAAGCCTGAAGTGTGGCGGTCATCAGCAACGAAAAGAAAATGGTGTATTTCATTGGTTTAGTGTTTAAAGGTACCACATGTAGGTTTATATGAGTTCGGGTTGTGGCCCAAATGCGCACTTATTCACGGTATGAAGGTGGAAATTTTTTCTTAAAATGTAAAGATGGTTTGACCTATTTAAAGTGTAAAAATTTGACCATCGAGAGGCGGGAGAACAAGTTATCTGGCGCCTCACCTTCTGCCAGAATTAACGCTGATGCTAAGCCCTTCATTTGCATTTATACGAAGTGTAACCCAAAAATACCCAGCTACTGATGTACGGGCATGAGAGCAGCAAAACAACGGATATTTATACGCACAAATTGTCCCGATCTCCATCAGGATCACACACCAATGCTGGGCCAAGATCAAAAGCGAACTGGATAATTGGGCAATTCCAAATAATTTTCAAGTCGTGTACTTGATTTAGTTAAATTTTCGTATTACCTTTTCAGCATCAATCCATTTTCCAAAGGGACAAACGCCCGCAGCCACGATGACAACCTGCGCCCCTGTTGCCGGGCCGAAGGCGAGGAGCGTTGGTCCGTGGCGGGTAAGATTACCTGACATTATTGATTGACACAGCAACTTCAAATCATCTTGCGAAAAATTTGTGACAGTGCAAAGCCGTAGAAGCTGTAAAGGCCATCTTTTCTTTGGAAACGCAACTGATGAAAAAGGACAATATCATTCTATCACCTATGAAACTAGACCTCAAATACGACATCAACCTTTGCTGCAAAATGGTATTGCAGGAATAATTGGATAAAATGCAATCGTCTTACACCATCACGGGTTTAAGTGAGATAGAAATCAAAGGAAAATTTCTGATGCTACGTACAAAGAGTTGGAAACAAACCTGATCAAATGCGGAATTGAACGGGTAAAGCAGGAAATTATTGAAGACAAAGATACGCTTACTGAAATTCCATGGAACTTAAATTACAGGAGCGTAGCGCACTTGTCCAATGAATTTAAAAGAATAACAGGATTAACGCCAACGGCGTTTAAGTGAATAATAAAGAAGCGCAAAGAAACAGAATTATCCGATCAAACTCTAAATTTACACCTAACAAACCCAATATAAAAAATGATCCACGATCCACTCTACATTCTGCTTGCAGATGATGACGATGATGACCGTCTTTTTTTTAAAGATGCCATTGAAGAAATAAAAGTTAAAACCATGGTTACGATGGTAAATGACGGTGTTGAATTGATGGAAAACCTCAATAAACCTGAATGTCATTTGCCAAACCTTGTTTTTCTTGACCTGAACATGCCTCGCAAAAGCGGCATCGAATGTTTGAAAGAAATACGCAGCAAGAGTATGTTCAAAGACCTTTCGATTGCTATTTATTCCACTTCTGCATTTGAAAAAGATGTTGAAGAAACCTTCATAAATGGAGCAAACATTTACATCAAAAAACCTTATGATTTTGAAGAATTAAAAAACATCATAGCCAAAGTAATTACCCTCAATTGGCAAAACCATACCTCGGGATTGAATAGAGAAAACTTTTTACTAAACATGCAGTAGCAAATGAAGCAATTTTCAAAAAAAAATTCAACGCTGTTGTTTATACTGCTAACTGGAATACTGGCTGTCGTGGCATTTATTTCTTACAACAAGATTTTACAGTTTAACAAATCGGTTGAAGCAGTAATGCACACCAATATGGTAAAAAGTAAAATTGTTGAAGTGGGCTCCAACATAAAGGATGCTGAGACTGGGCAGCGTGGATATCTGCTCACTGGCGATTCGGTATTTCTGCAACCTTTCCTCAATGCAGAACAACGCAGTAATCGAGTATTTGCTACCCTTGATTCACTCCTAAGCGACAATGCTGAGCAACAAGAAAAATTAATGAAAGTTAAAATACTTGTTGATAAACGGTATCTACTTTTGAATAAAAGTCTTAAACTTTCAAAAAATATCCTCCCCAATCCTTTACTAAATGTTGCAATGCTTAATGGTAAAAATACGATGGTCGAGGTTCAGACACAAATTACACTCATGTTGCATGCAGAGGATGAATTATTGCTGCAGCGCACACAGGTTAAAGATCGTTCAGCCACCTTTACACCTGTTTTTTTACTAATCGTTTCTATATTTTCAATATTTGCCATTACAGTTTTCTTTTTTCGCCTGCAAAAAGAAACCAGTCAGCGCATTTCAGTAAGTGAAAGTAATATTTTGTTGCAAGAAGCAAAGCAACAAATTGAAGCAAGCGAAAAGCGTTTCAAAACATTGTCCGAAACTATTCCTCACATGGTATGGACGGCAACACCCGATGGCAGCAGAAACTATTTCAACAAATATTTTCTCGATTACACTGGATTAACATTTGACGAATTAAAAGGTGACAGATGGCAGAGTATAATTTTCCCCGATGATATTGAAATAGAATTGGCTCACTGGCATTACGCCATTAAAGCAGGAGAAAATTATAAAATTGAAAAGCGTATCAGGCATCAAGACGGAACTTACCGATGGCATTTAAGTCAAGGTATTGCTCAAAAAAACAATGAGGGAGCCATTGTTGGATGGATAGGAACCAATACCGATATTACTGAGCAAAAAAGTTTCACCGAAGAATTAGAAAGAAGGGTAAAAGAGCGAACATCTGAATTAAAAGAACGCAGTAACTTGGTTGAAGCAATTTTAGAATCCAGTAAGGATTACATTGCTGTTTATGATAAAGATAACAAACTTATTACTATTAATAGAGCAGCAGAAGTATTGATGGGCTGGAAACGAGCAGATGTTTTAGGAAAAACGCTTTTGGAGTTATTGCCAGAATCGAAAGGGAGCAAGGAAGAATCAGATCTAAAAAGTGCCTTGAAAGGAAATAATATTTACAACGAAGCCTATCAATCAACGTTAACAAGTCGATACATCGTAAACTATCTTAAACCTTTAAAAGACTTTGAAGGGAATGTATATGCCGCAGTGGTTATGGCAAATGATGTGACCAATATTATTGAAAAACAAATAGAAATAGAAACTGCACGGAAACTATTGCAATTACGTAATCAAACCTTTGAACTTGCTGAAAACATTGCCAAACTTGGAAGTTACAAATGGAATACGACAACAGGTACAATGGAATATTCTGATAACTTGTTCCGCTTATTTGATTGTGAGCCACAAGAGTTTGTTCCTTCCATTGAAAAGTTTTTATCATTCGTACACCCCGATGATTTGCAACAGGTAATCAGCAACGGGGAGCAAACCCGGCAAACGGGAGAATTGGTGGAAACACCCTACCGCATCATAAGCAAAATAGGGATTATTAAATACTTTCGTTCAAGCGGAAACTTTTCAGGTGAAGGTGTTAATCAGTTGCTCATTGGTACTGTGCAGGACATAAGTAGGGAGGTTGTAGCATCGAAAGTTTTAAGAGCGAAAAATCTTGAACTTGAAAACGCCAATGCTGAACTTGCCTCTTTCAGTTATGTTGCCAGTCATGATTTACAAGAGCCATTACGAAAGATTCAGGGGTTTTCAAAACGCATACTCGATAAAGACGCAGATGTATTATCCGACTCTGCCAAAGATTATTTCAATCGCATTCGTGGAGCAGCACAAAGAATGCAAAATCTGATTGAATCACTGATGAGTTTTTCACGCAACAATCTTAGCGAAGTTATCTTTGAAAAAACGGATTTGAATCAAATACTTATAGAAGTGCTAAGAATATTGGATGAAGCAATCACTAAAAAAAATGCAGTGATTGAATCACAAACATTGCCTATTCTTACCGCGGTGCCTGTTCAGATGCACCAACTGTTTTTAAATCTTATTGGTAACGCTCTTAAATATTCAAAACCAGATGTTGCGCCAATTGTAAAAATAACTGCTGAAAAAGTTACCACCAATGAAATTGCAGGACCGGTAAAACAAAATGATGTTTTTTGGAAAATAACAATCAGCGACAATGGAATCGGTTTTGAACAACAATACGAACACAAAATATTTGAACTTTTTCAACGCCTGCATGGCAAAACAGTATACGAAGGAACTGGAATAGGACTTGCCCTATGTAAAAAGATAGTTCTCACACACAACGGAACAATCTTAGCAACAGGACAACCTGGAATAGGATCAACTTTCACCTTCTTCTTATCGGATGATAACAAATCGTAAATTTGTAAAATCTTAAAACGTTATGGGCATTTACAAAAAAATATTACTGGTGGATGATGATCTAGACGATCAGCTTTTTTTTATGGATGCCATTAAAGAACTTGAACCCACCCTTGAATGTGGCATTGCCAACAACGGAGTGGAAGCTCTTGACCATTTAAAAAAGGTTCCACCGCCACCGTTAATTATTTTCCTTGACCTAAACATGCCATTGATGAATGGATTTGAATGTTTGGCTCAATTGAAAAAAATAAATCGCTACAAAGAAATTCCTGTCATCATTTTCACCACATCCAATCATCCTGTTGACATGGAAAGAACAATTGCAATGGGAGCCAAAATGTTTTTTACAAAACCACCTGACTTTACAGATTTAAAAGAAAAGCTCTACGGCATTTTACAAACTTATGCATTAGCCCTATAATTTTTATTTTTTCTTTGGTTTTGGTTTTTACTTCATTCGTATTAATTACCATCTACGCGTTTTCAGCACACTGAAACGCAAGGCTGCATGTTGCCAAACACATCGCGATTGTAGGTGCGGTAATAAATTTGCAGGTGCTTCCCATTACAACAACACGTTGGTAACTTGCAATGCAGGTTTTTCAAAACAATCTGCTTGCATTTTTATATTTTCTCTTTCCATTTCTTTTTTGCTGTAAGATTGCTCAATCCTAATCGCAATAAGCAATATTATTATGAAACATGTGCATTATGTAACATAATCCACTATTTATGTAAGACCCTTCGTACTGAGCCGATTTATCTTTGCAGCATCATTTTGTAACAAGCATAACAACAATTCATCAAATCAACCAATCAAAAAAATGGAAAAGCAAATTCAATTTTTAAAATCAGGAGTTCTTAAAATCGCCTTTGTTTCGGCTTCATTATTCTTAGTTCTTGCAATTCTATTACCGGCATGCAACGACGGAAAACCCGAAGACACAAAAAAGGTTGCCAAGGAAGACAACGATGCAAAGTTTGACAACAAAAAAGAAGACGATGCTAAGTTTTTAGTAAATGCTGCCGAAATGAATTTAGAAGATATTCAACTGGGCATTTTGGCGCAAAACAACAGTATGAATGCTGAGATAAAAAGCCTGGGTAAAATGATCGAGACCGAACACTCAAAAGCATTCAGTGATTTACAAGCACTCGCCGCAAGAAAACAAATCACCATCCCCACATCACTTACCGATGACGGGCAGGATGCAAACAAAAAGTTGATGGACAAAAAAGGAAGAGATTTTGACAAAGAATATTGTGATATGATGGTAAACGGGCACAAAGATGCAATCAAAATGTTTGAAAAAGCATCCTCTGATGCAACCGACTCTGACATACGCAATTGGGCAACATCAATGCTCCCTGCATTGCGCACTCACCTTGACCGCTCAATTACCTGTCAAAACCAACTTGAGAAAATGTAACAAAGTATCCCTTAAATTCAACGTTTTACCATTCATCAGCCAAAAAAATAAGTTATTTGATGCAAAAGCCACCTGAAAAAAATACTCAAAATTTAGCTGCACAAGATGCAATAGATAAGTTGAAGGAACTTATAAAAGGTGAATCCATTTGTTTTTTTTGCACTCAACTGATGCAGCAGCCGATAACCACAAGGCCCATGAGTACACAGAAGGTTGATGATCAAGGAAACATCTGGTTTTTGAGTTCTATAAAGAGCAATAAGAATGCAGAAATTGAACAAAACAAGGAGGTGCAATTGTTATATTCGAATCCCTCAAGTTACGAATTCCTCAGTGTTCTTGGCAATGCAACCATCCATACCGACCGAGAAAAAATTCACGAAATGTGGACTCCCTTTGCCAACGCCTGGTTTATAGATGGCAAAGACGATGCTGATGTCTCCTTAATAAAAATAGCGCCACAGTCAGCCTACTACTGGGATACCAAAAACAATAAAATGATTTCTATGATTCAAATGCTTGCATCTATGGTAACGGGTAGCGCCCCTGATGATGGCGTAGAAGGCATTCTGATGGTGAAATAAATATGGAAACAGAGATAACAGTTGCAACAAGAAGTAAATAAAAAAATCTTTCACCCGCTCTCTGTTGAAAGGGTTCAAGCGTTAGGCTAACCAACAATTGCAAAAACCCCAAACCAACCAACAAATGGGAAATATACTTTACACTGTTGCAGTGATTCTAATTATCATTTGGGCAATTGGTTTCTTTGCGTACAGCGCAGGTGTAATCATCCACATACTCCTTGTAATAGCAGTAGTGCTGGTTCTGTTAAGGATTGTACGAGGTGAAAAAGCACTTTAATAACCATTTTCTCTAACAATATTAAAAATAAAAATCATGAATTCAGGAAAAATTTTATTGGGACTATTGGCAGGGTTAGCTGCAGGTGCTACCTTTGGTATTTTGCTTGCTCCGGACAAAGGAACAAAGACGCGCAAAAAAATTTCCAACAAAGGAGAAGATTATTTGAATACTTTAAAAACCAAATTTGAAGATTTCCTCTCAATGGCAACCAACGAATTGGAAAAAGTAAAAAGAGAATCTAAAAATTTGGTTGAAAATGGAAAATCGAAAGTTGCAGACGTAAAAGATGAAATCAAAAATGAGGCAGGTAAAAAAATTCCAACCCGATCATAAAATATGAATAAGCAAAGTTTCACAGCAGCGTTACTTTTTTCAATGCTCACAACCTTTTCAAGTTGCGAAGTAATTGGAGGAATTTTCAAGGCAGGTATGGGAACAGGTATATTTGTTGTAATATTGGTCATTGCAATAATTATTTTCTTCGTCACCCGAATGCGGAAAAGTAATTAAGACAACATCATCCAACAACCTATAAAAATAATTCAAAAAAAAGGCAACTCCAAAATGAAGTTGCCTTTTTCATTTAATTTTCTCAAGAATAAATAACCTTGCCGCGTAACCGCCCCCCCACAAGCGCTAAGGACTGACCAAATGAACCCCAATATTGAAATACAACGCGCTCCCCAGTTGGTTCAGCATGGCATAGGTTTGATTGCCGGTAAATCCACGAAAGAAATCGCGCCCATCATTTCCCAAGGCGTCCACATTGTAAGACCAGTCATAACGCCAGCCCATCTGAGCGGTGAACCACACAAAACCCGACAATTGACGCTGGTACTCAGCTCTGGCACGAAGTTCTCCGCGACGAATTTCCCAACTCTGATCGGCTGTGGACAATTGTTCGACACGGTAACTCTGGCCTTCCAACTCGTAGCCAACAAGGAGCAGGTTGCGCGGGTTGAAGGTGCGGCGTACATGCGCACGGGCAGGGAAGAGTATTTCGGTGCCCCAGCGACGGTTGGGTGTGGTATAGTTGAACATTACAACCGGGATGTAATTCATTTCTCCCACCCGATATGTACGCGATACACCAAGCCCCCACTGCTTGCGATCATGCGGGCGCCGTCCCCAAACGGCCGCCGCGGAATAGCGCAAATAGCGCAGAGACTGGAAATCGGATAACGTGTAATTGCCACTAAGATCGGCACTAGCCTGAAACAACAAAAAAGTCGTTTCTCCCAATGGTTTGAATACCGTGGTGTTGAGACCCATGGTGCGTAATCCGCGTTCGTCTAAGATGTTGGTAAGCCCTGCTGCACCTTCCTGTACCGTCAAATCTTTAAAATTGTAACGTACATCCCAAACGTTAGCTCCCAGTTGCCACACAATATTGTTGCGTGATACCACCGGTATGTTGGCACCAAATCGAAAGCCACCTGTGTAGGCAGCGGTAGCCGATTCGCCCTCATTGCCTCGTTTAGAATCAGGGGAATAGGTGCCTGGCAGGGAAAAAAGACTTGAATAGGGTGTCTGCATATCCCAGGCAAGCGAAATAAAACGCTGCGGACTCTGGTCAAGTATTTTGGGACTGCAATAGCGGCGGGCACTCACATCGGTGAAAGTGACCGTTTCGTATTGGCTGTAATCTTCCTCCTGAATTGCGCTGCTATCCGGTGTTTGGGTCTGAAGCACGTTAACCGAACAAAAAAATACCAGCAATAAACAAACACGGTTCAGCGGAACAAGTGTTCCAAACAGTTTTACGGGATTGTAAACGGAGCAGTCGGTGTGTTTCATCACTTTACTTGACTTGGATACGTTTCCAGACATCCGTGCGGCCGAGTGCTTTTACGCCTACGTAACCGCGAATATCTAAGGTGTTACCGTCTTTGGCTTTGATGGCACAGCTGTAGGTGCTGCCGTTTTCGGGGTCGTAAATGGTACCACCGCTCCATTCGCCATCGGCAAACACAAAATCCTTGAGCATCCGGTAGCCTTTGAGTGGCACACTGCGCATGGATTCATCCGAGTTGTTTTTGTCCAATTTGGGCTTACCCGTTTGGGGGTCATTTGGCTCGCGAAGCCACACAATTTTGCCGTAATACTTGTTGGCAATTTTTTCAACTTTGACCCGCGCCTTGCCGTTGCTGGGCTCCCAAAGACCAATGAGTTGGTCTCCGGCCTCTTGAGCATTTAAATTGGAAATACCGGAAAAAACAGCAAATAAAGCAAACAAAATGAGGTTTTTCATAACGAATTTATTTTTTTACGGTTAGGAGAAATTCGAGTACCGCTGTAGCCTGCCAGTCGGATTCCATATCCTTTTTGAGGTTCACATCAGCGACCAACAGCATTTTGTTTTGTCGGAGCAGGTCGGCTATTTTTTTCTGTTCCTGTGCTACGTTTAACGTCAGTTGGGTTTGCCCTGCCGGTACAGGATTGAGTACGGCTACTTTTTGCATGTCTACCTGATCGGCAGCCAATTGGAGCGTGATCTCGCCGACCAAATCCGAATTGAGGCTGTCCGTTAAAGTGAGGAAGACCTTCTGCAAGGTAGCGTTTTCCAAGGACGATAATGCCAGCCCCTGTTGTTTTAGGTAATCAGCGATGCTGGGAGAAAAATCTCCCTGAGCCGTATTGGTTCCTTCAAAGAGTGGCCCTGAGGCCATCAGTGGAATGGGCGCAGTTTTGAATGTAATGGTCTGTGACTCCGTACAAGCGGAGAAAAAACAAAGCAAAAAGCTGCAAAAAGGTAGTAAAGCTTTCATGTTTGGAAGTAAATAAAAGTTTCAGCAAAGATCATTTATTTTTGTTTATTTATAGAGAATAAAATTTTCGCCACGGCATGTGGGCCTACTTTTCTTACCCACTAGTGACCGGCAATGCGGCTGGTTTTATGCAACAGGTGGCTGAAGGATGGGGGTTGACAAAGCGGGTTTCCCCCCAATAGAGCCTATTGGGGGAGTTAAATAACAACCATAGATAGCCGCAAAGAGAAAAAAGAAAAAGCGCCAAGCCTTGTATATCACGTAAAGATAAATCACCCTTGTACGTAAAAAATGTCATGGATAAAAAATTAACCCTAAGTTTTGATGAAGGCGTCATAGAGCACGCTAAATTGTATGCTGAGAAAAACAAAATCAGTTTATCCAAATTGACAGAAGCCTATCTTAAAGCAATAATTGACAAGAAGACTAAAAATGCAGAAATAACTCCATTGGTAAAGAGCATAAGTGGAGTGATTGAATTGCCATCGGATCTTGACCTTTGGGATGAATACACAAAATACCTTATTGAAAAATACCGATGAGGAAACTATTTATTGATACGAACACAGTAATTGACTTAGCAGCCATTCCATTACAAACACTGACCAATACGGTAACAGTTTTCAGAGCAGAAAACTTGATAACGGAACATCCCATCTGGTACTTAAAAATTTTCCAAAGGAAAATTTCTTGCGGGAGAAACTTTCTGATATTGTGGCAGACATTGAGTTCGTTCATTTAACGTACTTCTGGATATTGAGCTATAAACCTTACTTGTGAGGGTATAAGGGCTTACCTTTGCACCGTGAGATACCTTTTCCCAACATCAACCATGGTTTCCATCTTGCTTTTTGCCGCCTGCGGCGAAAGGCAAACCGAAACTTTCGTGCCCGACGATCCGGCAGCGTTTTACAGCTATTACCCGCTCGAAATCGGAAAATTCACGGAATACCGCGTCGATTCAATCGTGTACGATTTTGCCGTCGGCGGCTCTACCATGCGCGACTCGTCACTAACTTATGTACGCGAAGTTTTAGCCGATACCCTGCGCGACAATACCGGCGCCCTACAATATTCCATCGAACGGTACGAACGCAACGACACTTCGGCAGCCTGGAACCTAAAAGCCATCTGGACCTGTGCACTGAACGACATAGGCGCCATACGCACCGAAAACAACCAACGCTTCCTCAAACTCATTTTCCCGCTCGACCGCCGCAGCGCCTGGGACGGCAACCTGTACATCGATACCAACCAGGAAATCGAAATCGCCGGCGAACGCATGCGGCCCTTCCAAAACTGGTTTTACGAAGTGGATTCCATCGATGTAAGCGCCAACGTGGGCGCCTTCACCTTCGACTCTACCCTACTCGTCACCGAAGTAAACGAAACCAATGCCATCGAACGGCGCCTATCGCGCGTGCGCTACGCCCGCAACATCGGTCTGGTGTGGCGCGAACAATGGATCCTCGACTCTCAATACTGCAACCAAACTCCTCCACCGGCAGACTGCAACACCAAACCCTGGACGGAAAAAGCAGAACGCGGTTACATCCTCCGCCAAACCCTTATTGGATTCAATTGATCCCAAAAGGGATGACAATTCCGCATTCCGCATTCAACATTCCGCATTCGAAACATGGAATACATAGAAATAGGACGTACCCAAAAAACGCACGGCGTTCAGGGTGAACTCAAAATTTTTATTGAAGACAAATTTTGGGACGATTTTGAACACAACAAACGTGTGTTTCTCGACATACGTGGCATCAAAATGCCTTATTTCATCAAAAACATGCGTGGCAAAGGAGCTCCCATCGTGCATTTTGAAGACGTGCCCAACCGCGAAGCTGCCCTGCTTTTGCAGTCCCGGAGCATTTTCCTGCGCGAACAAGACCTCATTCCCGACGTGGATCGCAGTGTTTACGACGAAGTCCTGGAGTACGGTTTCCTCGAAGGTTTCCGCATGATCGACGCAGTGGCAGGCGACATTGGTGTGATTCAGGAAGTGATCGAAATGCCCCAACAGGAAATGGCCCTGATCCAATACGACGGCCGCGAAGTCCTAATCCCCCTCAACCAACATTTCATCACCAACATTGATGAAACCGGTAAAACAGTAAACGTGAACCTGCCTGAAGGATTACTGGGTTTATAAATTACTATTTTTTACAGTTTATTTTAAAAATAAATGCCATCCTGTAGGATTTGGCATGCATATTGTATTTAACACAAGTATGCTTTTAGCCATGTTTCCATACCGGAAAAGCACTAAAAGCCATCCATCATTCGTTTTCTAACCATAATCTCCCAAACGTACCCTCCTCCATGCAGTACCAAACCGAACGAACCGAGCGCCGCAACCGCCAACATGCTTTTTGGCTTGCCATTCTCCTTCACTTCGCACTCGCCTCAGTGCTTTACCTTTTCAACGAAGGACAACAACCTCAACAAAGCATCCGGCTGGAAAACCCACCGGTGATGCTTCCCGCAGCAAAACCCATTCCGTTGCCTTAGTGCCGCGTCCACTGATCAACATGCAGTTTCGCGGCCCTATTTTTCGCTCAATGTCGTTATTCGTCGGTTAAAATGTCCCGCATTTCGTCCTCCTCATGCCTAATTGAGCAAAATAT
>Ga0105047_10009703_pt1 | contig 15812 bp, 15 predicted proteins | sample MAT04_FD_78384 | JGI IMG/M metagenome (GOLD analysis project Ga0105047, IMG submission 78384) | Freshwater microbial communities from Lake Fryxell liftoff mats and glacier meltwater in Antarctica - MAT-04 (megahit assembly) | ecosystem: Environmental > Aquatic > Freshwater > Ice > Liftoff... | reverse complement strand
GTCGCCACCGACGCAGGCTGCGGGAACAGCCGCAGGCTGGCCGCCGTGATGATGCCCAGACTGCCCTCGGCCCCGATCAGCAGATGGCGCAGGTCATAGCCGGTGTTGTCTTTGCGCAGCCGCTTCAAGCCGTTGAAAATGCTGCCATCCGGCATGACAGCCTCGATCCCAAGACACAGATCGCGGGCGTTGCCATAGCGCAGCACGTTCAGCCCGCCCGCATTGGTGGCCAGCACCCCGCCAATCTGCGCCGTCCCTTCCGAGGCCAGCGAGAGGGGAAACAACCGCCCCGCCGCAGCGGCATGGGTCTGCGCCTGCGCGACGGTCATCCCGGCTTCGGCCACCATCACGCCCTCGGGGTAAAGGCCGCGCAGAGCCGCCATCCTGTCAAGCGACAGCACGATGGGCGCCGGCCCGCCGGGGGCCACCTGCCCCCCCACCAGCCCGGTGCCGCCGCCCCAGGGCACGATGCCGACCCGCGCCTGGGCGCAGACCCGGACGACCGCCGCGACCTCATTTACCGTCCGGGGCCGCGCCACCGCGCCGCCCTGCCCTGTCCACCGCCCGCGCGGCTCGGTCAGATAGCGCGGCTCGGGGGCCTGCACCGTGCCCTCCGGCACCGCCCGCGCCAGAAACGCCACAAAATCGGGATCGGCGGGGTTCAGCATGGGCAAGGCTCCTTTGCCCCCTGCTTAGCGACACACGTCCGGTCACTCAAGAAATTGCGGCGGCATCACCATGATCGTCGGCCGCCCCGGCAGCCGGTCAAGCGACAGTTCCAGCTCTGGCTCCTCCAGCCGCACCACCTCGAACTCGCCCGCCATTTCGGTCAGGAACACCTCGAGCGAGGCGCCGCTGAACCAGTGCATCGGAATGACCACAGAAGAGCGCAGCCGCCGCACCACATCGGCCATGTCGGCGACGGTCATCGTGTAGCCCCCGTCGACGGGCACCATCAGCACATCAAGCCGGCCGATGGACGCAAACTGCGCCGCATCGGGCACATGGTGCAGATGCCCCAGATGGCCGATGCACAGCCCCGCCACCTCGAAGATGAAGATCGAGTTGCCGTCGCCGCGCGAGTCGTCGCCAAAGCGTGACCGGACATCGGTCGTCACGTTGCGCACCAGCATTTCGCCCAGATCCAGCTCGTGCCACGCGGGCAGCCCGCCTTGCGCCCAGCCGCGCAGCACATGCGGAATGCGCGGATCAGGATCACTGGTCCAATGCGTCGAATGGGCGTTGTTCATCGTCACCACATCCGGCACCACATCCTGCACGCCGAGATAGCCGGTGTAATCGGTCGCGGCCAGCAGACCGCCAGAGGTTTCCAGCAGAAACGTCGCATGGTCGATGTAGCGCAGCCGCACATGATCGGCCTCCAGCGGGTCGCCAAACCCGGCTTGCCACAGACGCTCCGGCCCCTGGGCCAGGGCAATGCAATGGCTGGGTATGCGGTCCTGCGCGGCGGCACTTCCCGCGATCAGGCTCAGGAAAACAGCGGTTCGGATCATCGGCGCACCTCCTGTGTCGAACTTAGCACGCCCACGCCGCGCTCAAGTAACGAAACCGTGCGGGTCCCCCCGCCCATTGAAACCCCGTCTGCAGCTTGCGGAACCCGGCCATCGGCAGCTTGCCCGCTGCGCTCACGTGCACCTTGCACAGCAGCGGCACCCGGATCATCCGGCGTCGGTCCGCCCGCGACGGTCGCTGCGCAAATTGGCATGAAGCACATGGTTGCGCCACCGGCCGTTGATCTGCAGATAGCTTTGCGCCACGCCCTCATACTTGAAGCCGCACTTTTCCAGCACCCCGCGCGAGGCGGCGTTTTCCGGCAGGCAGGCCGCCTCGACCCGGCTCAGGTCCATGACCGCAAAGGCATGGTGCACCACGGTCTGGATCGCCTCGCGCATGTAGCCCTGCCGCGCATGCGCCGCCCCGACCCAGTATCCCAGTGTCCCCGCCTGCACCGGCCCGCGCCGGATGTTGTCAAGCGTGATCGCCCCAAGCAGCGCCTGATCGCTGCGCCGGAACATCAACAGCGGCAGCGCCGTGCCCTGCGTTTCGGCTCGCATCGACCAGTAGACCCGGTTGGCAAAGGCCCGTCGCGTCAGGTGGTCATGCGCCCACACCGGCTCCCACGGGGTCAGATGCGCGGCCGAGGCCTGCCGCAGGTCCGACCACGCCCTGAAATCGGTGTGCAGCGGCAACCGCAGGGTCATCCTCTCGGACTCGATCCTTGGTCGACGACGAATGCCCAGCATCAGGCCGCCAGACGGTTGCGGATGGCCTCCAGCCCCGGCGCGTCGGCCACCGGACCATACAGCGCCAGCGCCGACTTGACCCCCGCCATGCCTTCGGCAAAGCGGCGCACATCCGCCGTGGAAACAGCGTCGATCCGCGCCACCGCCTCGTCCACGTCGGGCACCCGGCCATAGATCGACAGCAGCCGCGCAATGCGTTCGGCCCGCGCCGAGGGGCTTTCCAGCCCCATCAGCATGCCCGCCTTGATCTGCGTCCGCGCGCGGGCCACCTCGGCCTCTGACATGTCGTCGGCGGCGCGCTTCATCTCGTCCATGGTCAGACCGCACAGTTCGGCGATCTCGTCTTCCGACGTGCCGGCGTAGAGCGTGATCTGCCCGGTATCCTCGTAGGCACCCGACTGGGCAAAGATCGAATAGCACAGCCCGCGCTCTTCGCGGATTTTCTGGAACAGCCGGCTCGACATGCCGCCCCCCATCGCCATCGCATAGACCTGGGCTGTGAACACGTCGGCATGGCGATAGCCGGGGGCCTCGAACGCCATGGCGAAATGAACCTGCTCCAGATCCTTGACCTCGCGCCGTTCGCCCACCGCGAACTGCGCGGGCATCAGCACCTTGCTGCCCACCGGCCGCAGCCCGCCGAAAATCGCCGTGGCTTGTGCGACGATGGCATCGTGATCCACCCCGCCCGCCGCCGAAAAGATCATCTGGTCGGGGCCGTAATGCTCGCTCACGAACCCCGTCAGATCGTCGCGGCTGAACCCCGACACGCGGTCGGCCGGGCCGAGGATGGCGCGGCCAAAGGGTTGGTCGGGGTAGGACACCTCTTGCAGCCAGTCAAAGATGATGTCGTCGGGCGTATCCAGCGCCTGCCCGATTTCCTGCAGGATCACATGGCGTTCGGTCTCGATCTCGCGCGCGTCGAACACCGGGTTCAGCACGATATCGCTGATCACGTCCAGCGCCAGCGGCACGTCGGCCTGCAGCACGCGGGCGTAATAGGCCGTCATCTCGCGCGAGGTATAGGCGTTGATGTAGCCGCCCACATCCTCGATCTGTTCGGCGATCTGCAGGGCGCTGCGCGTGGCGGTGCCCTTGAACGCCATGTGTTCAAGAAAATGCGCGACGCCGTTCTGCTCGGCCCGCTCATGCCGCCCGCCCGCCGTTACCCAGACCCCCGCCGATGCCGACTTCAGCCCCGGCATATGTTCGGTCACGATGCGGAACCCATTGGGCAGCGTGGTCAGGCGTAGCGTCAACGGGCAGTCCTTTCACGGATCAGGCTTTGCAGCGATGTAAGGTCATTTGCCACCCGTGTCACGCGTTCGTCACGATCAAACAGATCGGCCATGCGCGCCGGAAGCTGCGGCCGGGTGCCCATCGCCGCCTCGACCGCATCGGCAAACTTGGCCGGATGCGCGGTGGCAAGGGTGATCATCGGCACCGGCCCCAGATGATCTGCAGCCACCTTGACCCCCACCGCCGAATGCGGGCACAGGATTTCGCCTGTCGCGGCATGGATATCGCGGATCGTGGCGCGGGTTTCGTCTTCGGAACAGCGACCCGAGGCAAAGGTCTCGCGCAGCATCTGCAACGCGCCCTGGCTGATCGAGAAACCGCCTGCCTTCAATTCGGCCATCAGCGCCGTCACCGCCGCACCGTCGCGGCCATACGCATCAAACAGCGCGCGCTCGAAGTTGGACGACACCTGAATGTCCATCGACGGGCTGATCGACGGCGTCACGCCCGCGGTGCGATAGTCGCCCGTGGTCAGCGCCCGGTGCAGGATGTCGTTGTGGTTGGTGGCGATCACCAGCGTTTCGATCGGCAGACCCAGCTGCCGCGCGATATGGCCTGCATAGATGTCGCCAAAGTTGCCCGTCGGCACGGCAAAGCTGACGGCCCGCCCCGGCGCGCCCAACGCGATGCCCGCATAGACGTAATACACCACCTGCGCCAGAACCCGCGCCCAGTTGATGCTGTTCACTGCGGCCAGCCGAACCCCGTCGCGGAAAGCCAGATCGTTGAACATGTCCTTGACGCGGGCCTGGCAGTCGTCGAAATCGCCGTCCATCGCCAGCGCGTGCACGTTCGCCTCGACCGGAGTCGTCATCTGCCGCCGCTGCACCTCGCTGACGCGGCCGTGCGGGTAGAGGATGAACAGATCGACATTCGGCAGACCCCGGAACGCCTCCATCGCCGCCGATCCGGTATCGCCGCTGGTGGCCCCGACAATCGTCACCCGCCCGCCGGTTTTTGCCAGCGCCGCCTGCATCATCTGCCCGATCAGCTGCATGGCGAAATCCTTGAACGCCAAGGTCGGGCCGTGAAACAGCTCCAACAGGAAATGGTTCGGCCCCAGTTGCACCATCGGCGCCCGCGCCGCGTGGCCAAAGCCCGCATAGGCCGCCGCGATCAGACCACGAAACTCTGCCTCGGCAAAGGTTTCGCCCAGAAACGGCCTCATCACGCGAAAGGCGGTTTCCTCGTAGGACAGCCCCGCCATCCCGTCAAAATCGAGAACCGGCACCGCTTGCGGCACATAAAGCCCGCCGTCGCGCGCAAGGCCGGTCATCATCGCCTCGCCGAAGGTCAGCACCGGAGCCGCGCCCCGTGTCGAGATATATTGCATCCTGTCCGCCCTAAACCGTCTGCCGCCCGATCCGCACCAGCAGATACCCCGTCATCGCCGCCCAGACCAGAGCCAGCGAAAACCAGGTGATCGCATATCCCCAATGGTTGTTCGGTATCCCCGATGTGGTGACCGGCGCAGGCACGATCCCGTCACCCGTCGGCGCGCGCGCGACGATCAGTGTGGGCTCGGTGCCCAAGGTGGCCGCCATCGCCGGCACATTGCGGACAAACCACAGCCCCGTCGCGGGGTCGGGCGGCGGGGTAAAGCTGTCGGTCTCTTCGGGCCAGTGAAGGTTGCCTGTCACCACCGCATCGCGCGCGGGCCGTGCTGCACCGCGCAGGTCCTCGGCCAGAAACCCCCGGTCGATCAGCACGCGCCTGCCGCCTTGGCCGGCCACAGCGAACGCCTCGATCACCCGCACCCCGGGCGAAGCGCCGACCTGCCCGGCCAGAACCTCGACAAAGGCGCCGGTGAACCGGCCTGCAACCCGAACGGGGCGATACTTGTCGGCCTCGGGGGTCAGTCCTGCGGCCAGTTCAACCGGATCGGCGCCGATCATGCCGGTGATCTCGGCCAGGATCCCGTCCTTCCAGTGCATCCGCTGCATCTGCCAGATGCCCAGCGACATCAGCACCGCCACGCCAACCACGCCCAACAGCGCAGGAAAGATCATTCGCCGCAGCATAGACTTAGCCCCCGAATGCAAAACGCGGACCATCTCGGCCCGCGTTTCGGCCTAACGCTGCGTGGCCTCACTGTCCCCAGACGTAGATCGAGGCGAACAGGAACAGCCAGACCACGTCGACGAAGTGCCAATACCACGCCGCCGCCTCGAACCCGCCGTGCTGGGCCGGGGTAAAATGCCCCGCCCGCGCGCGGAACAGGCAGACGGCCAGAAAGATCGTGCCGACGACGACATGGAACCCGTGGAACCCGGTCGCCATGAAGAACGTGGCGCCATAGATGTTGCCGGCAAAGCCGAACGCCGCGTGGGTGTATTCGTAGATCTGAAACATGGTGAAGATCACGCCCAGAACGATGGCAAGGATCAGGCCGTTGACCAGGTCCTTGCGGTTGTTCTCGTGCACCAGCGCGTGGTGAGCCCATGTGGCCGCAGCGCCCGAGCACAAAAGGATCAACGTGTTGATCAGCGGCAGGTGCCACGGATCGAACGTCTCGATCCCGGCGGGCGGCCAGACGCCGTCCTGAATCGGGCTGAGCGGCCCCATCGGATAGAGCGCATGCTTGAAGAAGGTCCAGAACCAGGCGAGGAAGAACATCACCTCGGACATGATGAACAGGATGAAGCCGTAACGCAGGCCGATCCGCACCACCGGGGTGTGATCGCCGGTCTGGCCTTCGCGGACCATCTCGGACCACCAGGCGAACATCACATACAGCACCAGCGCAAAGCCGATCAGCCCCATCCATGGCCCCGACCCATGCATCCACAGCACCGCGCCATAGCACATGACGAACGCGCCGACAGACCCCAGAAACGGCCAGATCGACGGCGGCAGGATGTGATAATCGTGGTTCTTGGCCTGGGCCATGGTCGTCATCCCTCGTGTTCTGGTCAGTTTATCGGCTTTGCCGCGGCGGGGGCAAGGGCCGCCTGCTCTTCGGTCAGGGCGGTTTCGTGAAAGGTGTAGGACAGCGTGATCTGCTGCACGTATTTGCCGTCCGGGTCGGTCAACAGCCCGGGATCGACAAAAAAGGTCACCGGCATCTGCACCCTCTCGCCGGGTTGCAGTATCTGCTCTTCAAAGCAGAAACAGGCGATCTTGGTGAAATAGCCGCCGGAACTGTCGGGGGTCACGTTATAGCTGGCGGTGCCCGCCACCGCCCGGTCGGTCGGATTGTAGGCCTCGTAAAACGCAAGGCCGGTTTCGCCGAACCTTATTTCCATGCTGCGCTGCACGGGCTTGAACTCCCACGGCATGCCGGCTGCGACCGAGGCGTCGAAGCGCACCAAGATCGTCTGGTCCAGAATGACATCCGGCGCGGCTTCGGCCACCACTGTCGCACCGCCAAAGCCGGTAGTGCGGCAGAACCAGTCGTAAAACGGCACTGCCAGAAAGGACAGCGCACCCATGGTGACCACCAGGCAGGCCAGTTGGGCTGCGGTTTTGCGCTGACCGGTCATGGCTGGGTCACCTTCTGGGTCAGGGGCGTGGTCACCGGCTCCATCGTGTGGTCGAACCCCTTCAACGGATCGCCGCGCGTCACCTTGACTACCGTCAACGCGAACATCAGCGCCACAAACCCGACCAGCAGAATCCCGACGCCCAGATTGCGCGAGAACCGGCGGCGGTAGATCTCATGCGGAGCCTTGAACACCATCACCAGCCTCCCAATCCATAGGATTTCAGCGCCGCCTCGATCAGGAACGCTCCGAATTGCAGGAACAGATACAGCAGCGAGAACCGGAATACCCGCTTTTCCACGGCATACTTGTCGGCCTCGGACACCACTTCATCGCGCCGCCAGATATCGACGGCACCCTTGACGAAGATCGCGTTCAGCACCACCGCGACCGCCAGCGTGAACGGCCCGCCGATCGAGGTCAGCGCCGCCCAGATGCAAACCGGCACCAGCGCCAGCGTGTAAGCCAGGATATGCGCCCGGGTCGATTTGCGGCCATGGGTGACCGTCAGCATCGGCACGCCGGCCTTGTGGTAATCTTCCTTCATGAACAGCGCCAGCGCCCAGAAATGCGGCGGCGTCCACATGAAGATGATGGCGAACATCAGCACCGCCTCGATCGACACCGACCCGGTGGCGCAGACCCAGCCGATCATCGGCGGAAAGGCCCCGGCCGCTCCGCCGATCACGATGTTCTGCGGCGTCAGGCGTTTCAGCCCCATCGAATAGACCACCGCGTAGAAAAAGATGGTGAAGGCCAGAAGCGCCGCCGCGACCCAGTTGGTCGCCAGCCACAGCATCACCACCGAAATGCCGCTCAGCGCCAAGCCGAGCCCCAAAGCCTCGCCACCCTCGATCCGCCCTGCGGGAATCGGCCGCGACATCGTGCGCTTCATCACCGCGTCGATGTCGGCATCCCACCACATGTTCAGCGCACCCGACGCCCCCGCGCCAAGGGCGATGAACAGGATCGCGGCGAATGCCTCCACCGGATGCAGCGGCACGGGGGCCACCAGCAGCCCGACCAGCGCGGTGAACACCACAAGCGACATCACCCGCGGTTTCAAAAGCTGCACATAGTCGCCGAAGCCCGGTTCGGGCGCGGTGTCGTTCAATGCGATATCGGCCATGTCCTGCCTTGCTTTCCGGTTGGACAACGGCCCCCGGTCCGGGGACCAATTCACTGCCTGATCGACGATCAGTTCGACGCCAGAACCACGTTGCCCGCCTTGGCGGCGGCCAGCCAGACGTCATAGGCTTGCTGGCTGACCACTTTCACCGTGATCGGCATATAAGCATGGTCCTTGCCGCAAAGTTCCGAACACTGGCCAAAAAAGATGCCCTCCCGCTCGGGGGTGAACCACAGTTGTGCCAGACGCCCCGGAATGCCGTCCTGTTTCACGCCGAAGGCCGGGATCGTCCAGGCGTGGATCACGTCGCTGGCCGTCACCTGGATGACCACGCTCTTGCCGATCGGCAGCACGATGGCGGTGTCGGTGGCCAGCAGATAGTCGCTGTCGGCATAACCCGACGCCGCCAGATCTTCGCGCGCCAGCATGAAGCTGTCGAACGCCACCTCCTCGTCGACATATTCGTAGGACCAGAACCACTGGTTGCCGGTGGCCTTGATGGTGATGTCGCCGACCGGAATCTCCTGGCTCTTGAACAGCACCGGCAGGCTGAAGGCGCCGATGAACACCAGAATTACGATCGGCACGATGGTCCACGCGATTTCCAGAGACGAGTTGTGGGTGAACTTGGCCGGAACCGGATTGCGCTTGGCGCTGAACTTCCAGGCCGCGTACAGCAGCAGCCCCGTCACGAACAGGGTGATGACGGTAATGATGATCAGGATCATGTGATCAAGCGCCTGCAGGTCGCGGGCCATCTCGGTCGCCGCGGGCTGAAAGCCCATTTTGCCGTCCACCGGCCGACCCACCGTTTCGAGCGTCTGCGCCATCGCCGCCCCAGACAGCAGCATTCCCGCGGCGGCACCCGCCAGACCCGTGATATTGGTCAGAAAACGCATGATCCATTCCCGTGCAAGAGCGCGGCCGACAGCCGCCGTTCGAAGGCCACCCCGTGTGGGCAGAATCCGGTGTATCTGCCATTGGTGAAACCATATTGCGGCGCTTGGGACAAGGGCGTGTGTTGCGGCAAAGCGGCGCTGCCTTGCGATGGCCCGCCCCAACGCTTAGCTTCCCCTGACCTGACCCGACCCGAAAGGCACCCCATGACCGACGCCCCCTTCCGCCCGTTCGAGACCCATCTGGACGAGGTGCAGGCGCTGGCGACCCTGCGCGCCGCCACGCTGGGGGCCGATGACGGCGAGTTGTTTCTGGAGCGCAAACGCTCTGAGGCCATCGTGCTGGACGATGGCCGCATCAAGACCGCCTCCTACGACGCCTCGCAGGGGTTCGGCCTTCGCGCGGTGCGGGGCGAGGTTGCGGGCTATGCCCATTCGACCGAGATTACCGAAAGCGCCCTGATCGTTGCGTCCGAAACCGCACGGCTGGCGGTGGGCGCGGGTGGCGGCACGCTGGCTCCGTCGCCCAAGGGCACGAATATCAAGCTGTATTCCGATGCCGATCCGATGGCCGACGCGACCTTCGCGGGGAAGATCGACCTGCTGAAAGAGATCGACGCCTATGCCCGCGGCCTTGACCCCCGTGTGGTGCAGGTGTCGGCCACCATCGCCGCCGGTCTGCAGGAAATCGAGATTCTCCGCCCCGAAGGCCTGCGGCTGTCCGATATCCGGCCCATGGCGCGGATGAACGTGTCGGTCATCGTCGAACAGCACGGCCGCCGCGAACAGGGCGGGACCGGCGGCGGCGGCCGCTATGGCCTTGCCCGTCTGATGGACCCCTCCCACTGGCAGCCCCTGCTGCGCGAGGCGTTGCGGATTGCGCTGGTCAACCTCGACGCCGTTCCGGCCCCGGCGGGGATGATGGATGTGGTCCTCGGACCCGGCTGGCCCGGCATCCTGCTGCATGAGGCGATCGGTCACGGGCTGGAGGGCGACTTCAACCGCAAGCAGACCTCGGCCTTTGCCGGCCTGATGGGTCAGATGATCGCCGCCCCCGGTGTTACGGTCCTGGACGACGGCACCCTTCCCGACCGGCGCGGGTCGATCAGCGTCGATGACGAAGGCACGCCCTCGCAGCGCAACGTGCTGATCGAAGAGGGCCGTCTGGTCGGCTACATGCAGGACCGCCAGAACGCCCGGTTGATGGGCGTGCCCGCCACCGGCAACGGCCGGCGCGAAAGCTATGCCCATATCCCGATGCCGCGCATGACCAACACCTACATGCTGTCGGGCCGCGACGATCCGGCGGGCATCGTCGCCAGCCTCCGGGACGGCATCTATGCCGTGGGATTTGGCGGCGGTCAGGTTGACATCACCAACGGCAAGTTCGTGTTTTCCTGCACCGAAGCCTACCGCGTGCGCAACGGCGTCATCGGCGAGGCCGTCAAGGGCGCCACCCTGATCGGCGATGGCGCCACGGCGCTGAAACAGATCCGCGCCATCGGCAACGATCTTGCGCTGGACCCCGGCATCGGCAACTGCGGCAAGGCGGGCCAGTGGGTGCCGGTCGGCGTCGGCCAGCCGACGCTGCTGATCGGCGGCCTGACCGTGGGCGGCTCGGCGGCATGAGCCTGCTGTGGTCCGCGCCGGACGGCTATGGGTTCGTGCGGTTTCGCGGGCTGGTGATCGGGCTGGCGGTGGCCTGGCTGTTGCCCGGCCTTGTCGCGGCGCTGGCTCTTGGCATCCAGTATCTGATCGGCGCGCCCAACTGGGGGCCGGACTGGCTGTTGTTGTGGGCCACCTCGACTTTGGTGGCCATCTCGCCCCTGCTCAGCTGGCTGGGCCTGATCCTTGCGGCGCCTTTTGTGGCGATGCTGCTGGATCGCGGCTGGTTCGGCTGGCTACCGGCCTTGCTGACGGGATTGGCGGTTGGCGGGCTGATGGCCTACCTGATGGGCACGATGCTGGCGCTGTCGTTCGGGGCGGCGTTGCTGCTGATCCTGCGGGCGGCACTGGGACGGATTGCCCCGGCCGCGTTTGCGCAGCCCGCCTGACACCCGGGACGCAGGCCCGACAACTGCCAGTTTTCCGGAAAAGGCGCTGACCGCAGCGTTCCCCGGTGCGGCGGTCCTTGCGACCGGCGTCTCCCATCGGCCGACCGCTGCAAAAGACCAAAGCGTCTGACGCCCGGTCAGACGTATCGGGTCAGCGGGGAAATTTGCCTTTCAGGGCATCGCCAAAGGCGGTGCCGGCGCCTTGGGGACCCGCGGTCATCGGCCCGCGCACCGGTTTCGCCAAAGGCGCCCCCCGCGCGTGCACTGCCTCCCGCGCCTCGGCGGAGTGGCGCTTCATCGTCAGCCCGATCCGCTTGCGCGCAACATCGACCTCAACCACCCGCACCTTGACCACATCCCCGGCCTTTACAATGGAATAGGGATCTTTCACAAATGAATCAGACAGTTGGCTGACATGCACCAGCCCATCCTGATGCACGCCGATATCGACAAAGGCCCCGAACGCCGCAACGTTGGTCACCGTGCCCTCCAGCATCATCCCCGGCGTCAGATCCTTGATATCGTTGACCCCCTCGGCAAAGGTGGCGGTCTTGAAGCTGGGACGCGGATCGCGGCCGGGCTTTTCCAGCTCTGCCAGAATGTCGCGCACAGTCGGCAGGCCGAACCTGGCATCGACAAAGGCGCGCGGATCGACCTTGGCCAGCGCCGCCTGATCGCCCATCACCGACCGCGCGTCCCGCCCGCAGGCGGCCACGATCTTGCGCGCCACATCATAGGCTTCGGGGTGAACCGAACTGGCATCCAACGGCTCTTTGCCGCCTGAAATCCGCAAAAAACCCGCCGCCTGTTCAAACGCCTTCGGCCCCAGACGCGCCACTTTCAGCAGCGCAGTCCGCGTGGCGAACGGCCCGTTGGCGTCGCGGTGCGCCACGATCGCCTCGGCCAGGCCCGGTCCGACGCCCGAAACCCGCGCCAACAGCGGCGCAGAGGCCGTATTCAGATCGACCCCCACCGCGTTCACCGCATCTTCGACCACCGCCTCCAGGCTGCGCCCAAGGCGGTGCTGATCCACATCATGTTGATATTGCCCGACGCCAATCGCCTTCGGCTCGATCTTGACAAGTTCCGCCAGCGGGTCCTGCAACCGCCGCGCGATGCTGACCGCCCCGCGAAGGCTGACGTCGAGTTCGGGAAACTCCTTGGCGGCCAGGGCAGAGGCCGAATAGACCGACGCCCCCGCCTCGGACACGATGACCTTGGTGGGCTTGTCCCCCGGCAGCAGCGCCATGAGGTCGCCCACCAGCTTTTCCGTTTCGCGGCTGGCGGTGCCGTTGCCGATGGCAATCAGCTTTACCCCATGCTTTCCAATCAGTTGCGCGATGGCCACTTGCGCGCCGCGCAGATCGTTCTTCGGCTGGAACGGGTAAACCGTATCGGTCGCAAGCACCTTGCCCGTCGCATCGACCACCGCCACCTTGACCCCGGTGCGGATGCCGGGATCAAGCCCCATCGTGGCTTTCCCCCCGGCGGGCGCCGCCAGCAGCAAGTCCTTGAGGTTCCTGGCGAAAACCGCAATCGCCTCTGCCTCGGCCCGCTCGCGCATTGCGCCCATCAACTCCAGCGTCAGCGATGTCTTGATCTTCACCCGCCAGGCCCAGGCCGCCGCCTCGAGCAGCCACGCATCGCCGGGACCGCGCCCCGAGGCCTGCAAGGCCGCCCCACAGGCCCGCTCGCCCGGACTGTCGCCCTTTGGCGCATCGGCATCGACGGCCAGATCAACGACCACAAACCCCTCGTTCTGGCCACGCAGCATCGCCAGCACCCGGTGGCTGGGTGCCTTTTCCCAACCCTCTGAATGGGCAAAGTAATCTGAAAACTTGGCCCCTTCGGTCTCTTTCCCCCTCACCCCGGTCGAGACCAGTCGCCCGACCTGTTTCATGTGGCTGCGCAACCGGCCCAGCAGGGCCGCGTTCTCGGCCAGGCCTTCGGCCACGATATCGCGCGCGCCTTCGAGACAGGCTTTCACATCAAGCGCGTCGGTGACATACCCCTTTGCCAACACGGCAGGATCGGCCATCCGGTCGGCCAGGATGGCATCGGCCAACGGCCCCAAACCGGCCTCGCGCGCAATGGCGGCGCGGGTGCGACGTTTGGGTTTGTAGGGCAGATACAGGTCCTCAAGCTCGGACTTCGTCACCGCGCGGGCAATCCCCAGGGAAAGCGCATCGGTCATCTTGCCCTGCTCGGTGATCGACGCCGCAATCACCGAGCGCCGCGCCTCCAGTTCGCGCAGGTAAACCAGCCGCTCGGCCAGGTCGCGCAACTGGGTGTCGTCCAGCCCACCCGTCGCCTCCTTGCGGTAGCGCGCGACAAACGGCACCGTCGCACCGCCATCCAGAAGATCAACCGCAGCAACCACCTGGACAGGTTGCGCGCCGATTTCACTGGCGATCTGACGGGCGATACGGGTCTGGATTTCGGTCATGTCAGGCTCCTGCGGGGGAGCCTGAGCATAGCCTGTGCACCGCCCGCGGCAAGCTCAGACGTAGTAATTCCAGATATTCTCAAGCCGCTCTTGCCGGCCGGACCGCGGTTTGGGGTCGAGGTTCATCGTCGTGACCAGCGCCGCCGCATCCTCGAGCGAGCCTTCCAGCATCGCCTTGGACTGCGGCACGTTCCAGCCCGCATAGCGCGCTTGCCGCGCATTTTCCAGCAGCCCGTCCTCGAACAGATAAGCCGCCGAAATCAACGCTCTGGCGCAGGTGTCCATGCCGCCGACATGGGCAAGGATCAGGTCTTCGGGGTCAAGGCTTTGCCGCCGGATCTTGGCGTCAAAGTTGGTGCCGCCGTTGGTATAGCCCCCGGCCCGCAGAATTTCATAGAACGCAACCGCCTTTTCGACGTGGTTGTTCGGGAACTGGTCGGTGTCCCAGCCGGACTGATAGTCGTTGCGGTTCATGTCGATCGACCCGAAAATCCCCAGCGCCGAGGCCATGGCGATTTCATGTTCGAACGAGTGGCCCGCCAGAATGGCATGGCCCTGTTCGATGTTGGTCTGCACTTCTTTCTCCAGCCCGAACTCCTTGAGAAATCCGTAAACCGTGGCAACGTCATAGTCATACTGATGCTTTGACGGCTCTTGCGGCTTCGGCTCGATCAGGATGGCGCCCTTGAAGCCGATCTTGTGCTTGTATTCGACAACCTGCTGCAAGAAGCGCCCGGCGTTGTTGCGTTCGGTTTTCAGGTCGGTGTTCAGCAGCGTCTCATAGCCCTCGCGCCCGCCCCAGAGGACATAGTTCTGCCCGCCAAGCTTGTGCGTGGCGTCCATGCAGGCCTGCACCGTTGCGGCGGCATAGGCGTAAACCTCCGGATCGGGGTTGGTCGCCGCCCCCGACATCCAGCGCCGGTGGCTGAACATGTTGGCAGTGCCCCACAGCAGCTTGGCCTTGTGCGCCGACTGCTTTTCGCCAAGGTAATCAACGATTTCCTCAAGATTGCGCTTGGACTCGGCGAACGTCGCACCTTCGGGGCGCGCATCGGCGTCGTGGAAGGCGTAGAACGGCACGTCGAGGATATCGAACATCTCGAAAGCCACATCGGCCTTCATCCGGGCCAGTTCCATCGTGTCGCCAAACCACGGGCGCTCAAACGTCTGGCCGCCAAACGGATCGCCCCCCGGCCAGGCGAAGGAATGCCAATAGGCCACGGCAAAGCGCAGATGGTCCTCCATCCGCTTGCCCAGAATCACCTCGTCGGGGTTGTAATGGCGAAAGGCAAATTCGTTGGTGGTCTCGGGGCCTTCGTATTTGATCTGCGGAATGTCCTTGAAGAAATTGGTCATGTCAGGCTCCTGATGGCAGTTTGGGCGGCGCGGTAGCGGGCATGGCCCGCGTCGAACGCGCTTCGCAGGGCGGGGTTGGGGTCTATGGTGCGGGCGATGGGGGGCAGGGTGGCAATTTCGGCCCCCGCACCCGTGGCGGCCATCAGGCCCAGTCGGGCGGCCCCGAATGCGCCGCCAAAGTCGCCGGCGGCGGGCAGTTGCACCGGGCAGTCGAGCGCCGTGGCGATGGCCTGCAGCCAGTAGTCCGAGCGTGATCCGCCGCCGACAGCCAACAGCCGGTCAAATCGCGTGCCGGTGGCGGCCAGCGCATCGCGGCAGTCGCGGATCGCGTAGGTAACGCCTTCCAAAACGGCGCGTGTGCCGGCCTCGCGGTCGGTTGCGTGTTCAAGGCCCAGAAACGCAGCCCGCACGGCGGCATCGTTCAGCGGCGTGCGTTCGCCGCCGAGATAAGGCAGAAACAGCGTCTTACCGGGGGCTTGCAGCGCGCCAAGACCACCGGTCAGCGCCGCCGCGTCCTGCCCCACCAGCCCGGCATACCAGTTCAGCGCATCGGTGGCGGCCAGGATCACGCCCATCTGGTGCCAGGTGTCCGGCAGAGCGTGGCAAAACGTATGGACGGCGGTTTCGGGCGCGGGGTGATAGCCGTCATTCGCGGCAAACAGCACGCCCGACGTGCCGAGCGACACGAACGCATCGCCCGCCTTGACCACACCCACGCCGACACCCGAGGCCGCATTGTCGCCGCCACCCCCGGCAATCACCGCGCCCGCACGCAGGCCCCACCGCGCGGCCAGCGCATCGCGCAGCGTGCCCGACACCGCACAGCCCTCGACCAGCCGGGGCATGTGGCTGCGGTTCAGCCCGGTGGCGGTCAGACAATCATCCG
>Ga0105047_10009702_pt1 | contig 15813 bp, 15 predicted proteins | sample MAT04_FD_78384 | JGI IMG/M metagenome (GOLD analysis project Ga0105047, IMG submission 78384) | Freshwater microbial communities from Lake Fryxell liftoff mats and glacier meltwater in Antarctica - MAT-04 (megahit assembly) | ecosystem: Environmental > Aquatic > Freshwater > Ice > Liftoff... | reverse complement strand
GCGCTGGTGCGGTTCGACGGCGAACCGGCGAAGGGCGAAGGCGAGCTGGCGTGGGTCGTCACCCCGGCGTGGTACCTGCCCGTCGGTGACGACCACTCGAAGGGGTGAGTGAACGCGGGGAAAGCCCACGGACGGCGGTCCGTGGGTGGGTGGCGTCCGCCGCTCTCACTTCGCCGGCGGCGTCTTCTTCGGCTCCGGCCCCTTCCCCTCGACCAGACCGGCCAGCACCCACTTCCGCCACGCCGCTTCCAGCTCGGGCAGCTTCCACCCGGCGGCCTCGATCGCCGTCGTGATCGCCGGGGTGTCGCCGTTCTCGTTCGGCTTCAGCCCGGTGAGGAATGCCGCCAGGTTGCGCTGCCCCGGGCCGTAGGCGAAGTAGTCCATCAGGCTCGTGGCCAGCACGTCGGCGTCCGGCCCGCCCTCCCACACGTCGCCGATCGGCGTCGGCTTCCCCTTCACGATGACGGCGGCCCGGACCTGGGTCTTGTACGCCGTTAGCCGCTTGCCGCCGGCCCCTTCGGCCCGCAGCGCGGCGGCGCGGGCGAAGCCGGTTTTCACCCACCCCGGCAGCATCGTGGCCGACCCGGCCTTCGCCGCCAGCACGGCCCCGCTCACGAGCGGTCCCATCTCGGCCGCGACATCGCCCGGGTCGCCCTTCGCGCCGCCCTCGGACTTGCCGACCACGAACGGCTCGTCACTCCGAATCGAGAGGAACGACGGGGCGTCGGGCGACGCCCCGACGACGAGTCGCATGAACAGGGTGTAGTCCTTCGGGTTCGGCAGGTGGTAGACGGTCAGTTTCCCCTTCCAGGCCTCCTCCTTCTCCTCGAACTGCAACCCCTTGCGGGCGGTCTTGAACACCTTCGAGAGCGCGTCGGCGACCGCCTTCGCCTTCGCCTCGGGCAAAGTCGAGACGAGGATGACGGCCTCGGCGTCGGTCACGGTCGTCTTGCCGACCTCGGACTTCTTGACGTTCGCCTCGGCGACCTTTTTCTGCTTGTCGGAGGCGTCGTCGGCGGGGGCGGCGGCCGCGGCGAGGGCGACGAGCAACCCGGCGAGGGGGACGGAACGGCGGGCGGACGGCATGGGCGGCTCCCGGCGGGGGTGAGGGGCGGGCAAGGGCGATTATACCGCGAACCCGCGGCCGGGGGAAAACGTCTTGAGCGTGTCGGCGACCGGGGTAGGATGCACGGGACGGGTTCCGGAGGGTTGGCCGAGTGGTTTAAGGCAACGGTCTTGAAAACCGTCGTGGGGGCGACCCCACCGTGAGTTCGAATCTCACACCCTCCGCTGGCCGGACGGTCCCGAATCGCCCGAATGCCCCCGGGAAACCCCGGGGGTGTTCTCGTTTCCCCGCGCCGGGCCGGCCGCACCGAACAAGATTGGCCGTCGCCCTTCCCTTATCTTTTACCTGGTACTTTCCGCCCTCGGCCATCGCGGTGTTTGCGGTGCTTTGCGGGCGGCATCGGACTTCGTCGGACGACGCACATTCGATGGAGACAATTGGGCTTGGGCCATGTAAGCAGCTGGCGAAATCGAGAGTAGGGGTCGAGAGGTTAATACTGAGTTGGACAAGGCCGTGACCTGGGAATGCAAGCGAAACTCGGCCGGGGGCGTGGGTCGTGCGGGCTGGGGACTGCCTTCGCGTTCGGATCATTGCCCCGGGGCAAGATGAGCGTATCGACGCGCTTTCGTCTAACTCGTCGTGGCGGGTTTGCCCGGCGGCGACGATAATGCCCCTGACCGCCTTCGGGCGCACCAGGAGGAGCCGAGATGTCGTTTCCGACGATCCGATCCGGGATTTACCGGCACTTCAAGGGGAATATGTATCAAGTGATCGGCGTAGCCCAGCGGGTCGATTCGCCCGAGGTCTACGTTGTATACCGCCCGCTTTACGGGGACCAGGAACTCGTCGTGCGGGGTTACGAAGAGTTCTCCGGCAGGGTCGTCCGAGACGGGCGAGAGTTCCAGCGGTTCGAGTTCGTCGGCTCGGCCCCTGGTGATGAGTCCGATTGCCAGTGCGTCGAGCAGTCGCCTCAGGGGTTCGTACGGAAGTAGTCATCTACCTCCTTTTTAGTGAATCGTTTGACCGGCGGATCGACCCAGAAACCGTAGTAGAAGCCGACGGCGACGCACAGCGCGGTAACCGCCCATAGGGCGTAATGTAGCATGCCGAACGGCTCCTTGAAAAGGATGCCGAAGCTCGTCGGCACCAACCCGAACGCGAGCCACCCGCAGACGCGATGCCGGATTGTATCCATCTTCCCACATAGGAATTCGCGCCCGGCAAACCGCTCCAATATCTCCCGCGAGTTTGTGTGCTCCCCCGCTGGAAGGTCGTCAAGGAACCCGTGGAATCGCCCCAGCATTTCGGTGCCCGCGTCCCCCATGACCTTCTTAAAATCTTCCCGCGCCTTGGCGGGGAGGTTGACCCGGCCGATCGACTCCTGCAGTTTTTGAAGGCGCTTGTCCTCCCAGATCTTCGACGGCGCGCCCTCGTCGTTCATGTATTTGTTGTCCAGCCCCGGCGACCCACACGGCTTCGCGCATGGCGCTGTCAACTTGACCAGCAGTAGCTGGCAGATGCCGACGTATGGCGGGAGGAGGATCGGCACGGTGTTATGGTTGACGATTTGCAGGGGCATGTGCCCCTGCCATCCCGGGTTGATGAAGTCGCCCGTGCAGAAGATGGACAACCCGAGCCTCGCAAAACTGCTCTTCCCTTTGATGACCGCGGCATAATCGTGAGGCACCTGGAACGCCTCGTAGATCCGCCCCATCACCATCCTGCCGGGCGGGAGTGTGATCGCCTCCCCCGGCTTAAAGGTCCGCCTCTCGAACAGAGTTTCGATTTCGCGGTTGTCTTTGAGCGGGGTACGGAGGTCGATCTTCCGGCGGCCGCGGGGGGGTCCGCGGGAACCAGAATACCCGGTCGAGTCGGAGGTCGATAGAGGCCGGCTGAACCTGTTCGTCCGGGACGAACGGCCGGCGGGCATCCTCCGTCTTAAACTCCATCAACGAGACAAGACGCTTCAGGTCGCCGTCAGAAGCTAGCATGGTAATTCTCGCGGGGTGGAATGACACAGAAGGACTGCATCGGACCGACGGAAATCTTATTGATCGGTTTAGTTCCCGGCTAACACATCCGCCCCAGCTTTGCCTCATCAAGATGCATTGGGATTCTCCACCGCACCACGTTCGCCCTGGGTTCGCCCTGCCGCCACAGCCCCTTCCCTCAACCACGCCTCGGTGTCTTTTATCGACGCCACCACCCCGACCACACCCCGCTTCCACAGTCGGAAACTCGACATCGTCGCGCGTCGGTAGCTACTACTTCTATACTTTTGTACACATGCAAGGCGCTCGAATCCGATAGGCGAGCGCCTTGAACGCCTTGAGCGCCTTGCACCGTTTCCAGCACGTTCGCGCGGCCGTTTGGGACGCTCTTGGCGGGGTAATAGTGTCTAAATCTACCGATCCGCCGTGACGGGCAACCGGGCTGGTCGGCGGGGCGGGTTTCCGCTGCAATAGCAGTTCTCGATTCGCACCGCCGATCCCACCGAAGGCCCGATGCCGCGCATCCACTCGCTCCCGCCGTCCGTCGTTACCAAGATCGCCGCCGGGGAGGTGATCGAGCGGCCGGCGTCGGTCGTCAAGGAGCTGCTCGAAAACGCCGTGGACGCCGGCAGCACCCGCATCGACATCGACCTCGACGCCGGCGGGACCGACCTCATCCGCGTCGTGGACGACGGGTGCGGGATCGTCCCCGAAGACTTGGCCCTCGCCTTCGCCCCGCACGCCACCAGCAAGCTCCGCGACGCCGACGACCTGTTCAAGATCGCCACGATGGGGTTCCGGGGCGAGGCGCTGGCGTCGATCGCCGGGGTGTCGAAGGTCACGCTCCAGTCGCGGCAGCCGGACCAGCCGACCGGGGCGGAACTCCGCAGCGACGGCGGGGCGCTCTCGGCGGTGCGGCCGTGGAACGGGGCGGCCGGGACGCGGGTAGAAGTGCGGCACCTGTTCTACAACGTGCCGGTCCGCAAGAAGTTCCTCAAGAGCGTGGCGACCGAACTGGGGCACGTCTGCGAGGCGGTGACGCGGCTAGCCCTGGCCAACCCGCAGCTGCACCTGGTGCTGCGGCACAACGGCAAGCTGGTGTACGAAATCCCGGGCACGGCCGGGCTGCGCGACCGGATCGCGCTGTTCTTCACCGGCGAGGTCCGCGACGGCCTGTACGAACTCGACTCCGGCCCCGGCCCCTTGCGCCTGACCGGGTTCATCGCCGACCCCAAGTGCGACCGCGGCAACGCCAAGCTGCAATACCTGTTCGTCAACGGCCGGTGGTTCCGCGATCGCAGCGTCGCGCACGCCTTGCAGGAGTCGTACCGCGGGCTGCTGATGACCGGCCGGTACTCGATCGGCTTCCTGTTCCTGACCGTCCCGCCGGACCGCGTGGACGTGAACGTCCACCCGACGAAGGCGGAGGTGCGGTTCCAGGAGAACTCGGTGATCTACTCGCTCGTCCGCGCCACCGTGAAGGGCCGGCTGATGCGCGAGAACCTGATCCCGCAGTTGCAGATGCCGGTGGGCGAGGCGACGGGTGCGGACGCGGGGGCATTCTCGCCGCGGCGGGAGGTAGCGGAGCGGACGGTCGCGCCGTGGGAGCGGGGGGGCGAAGAACCTAACCCCCTAACCCCCTTCCCTAAGAGGGAAGGGGGGACCGGACCAGTCGGGTTCTTCGCGTCGCCGACACGACCGGCATTTCAAGAACGGCTGCCGTTCGGTGCGCCGACGGCGGAGCCGGTTTTCCCCGCGCCCGTCGCCGTCGCGCCGCCAGAGGCGACCGCCACCCCACCACCCCTTACCGCCACCGCCCCGTTCCCGTTGCCCCCGGCGGGGACGGCGCTGCAGGTCCACGACGCCTACCTCGTCCTCGAAACGAAGGACGGGATGCTCGTCATCGACCAGCACGCGCTGCACGAGCGCATCCTGTTCGAGCAGCTGCGGCGGCGCATGCGCGACGGGAAGTTGGAAGTGCAGCGGCTGCTAATCCCGGAGCCGATCGACCTGCCGGCGGAGCAGGCGGCGCTGGTGCTGGAGGCGGCCGGCCCGCTCCGCGAACTCGGGCTCGAAGTGTCCGACTTCGGCGGCAACACGGTGCTGCTGTCGAGCTACCCGACCCTCCTCGGCCGCCGCCCGCCGCACGAGATCTTCCAGGGCGTGGTCGATTACCTGCTCACGAAGGAGCGGCCGCCGACGGCCGAGGCGATGCTCCACGACCTGACCGCGACGATGGCGTGCAAGGCGGCGGTGAAGGCCGGCGACCGGCTGACGCCCGAGGAGATCGCCTACCTTCTGCACCTGCGGCAGTTGGCCGAGGACTCGCACCACTGCCCGCACGGCCGCCCGACCTCGCTCCTGTTCAGCCGCCACGAACTCGACAAGCAATTCCGGCGCATCTAAGAGACATCCGGAACCCACGGACCGCCGTCCGTGGGCTTTATTCCGCCCCATCCGCGCTCGGTTCATCCCGGGCCGGCCACTTCCAGAGTAACAGCCCGAGCGCCAACACCGGGGCACAGCCGATCGCGCCGAGGACGGTTTCGTAGGAGCCGGTCGCGTCGATCAGCCAGCCCTCGAACGGGTAGATGAGAGCGAGCGACAGGTGGGCACCGGCCCCGAGCGTGCCCGTCACCTTCCCCTGGTGCTTGGACGACAGCTCCTGGCTGAGGGCGAAGTAAGTCGGGAACATGCCGAGGCCGCCGAACGCGACCGCGAGCAACGCCGCCTGGAGTTGCACACCGGACGGCAGGAACGGGACGGCGACGGTGCAGAGGCACAGGCCGGCGCAGGCGGCGAAGGCGAGCGTCCGGCTGGCGTGGACCCCGACACCGCGCTTGCACAGGTAGAGCGTCCCCAGCCCGACCGTCCACGACCCGGCGTCGGCGACGAGGTAGTAGACGGTCGTGAACTTGCTCATCCCGACTTCGGTGAACCCGCGCTGCTCTTGTAGGTAGAGAGGCAGCCAGGTGCGGTAGCCGTGCCACGTCACGTTGATCGCCACCACCATCGCGAACAGCACCCAGAAGCGGGTGTCGGCGAACACCTCTTTGAACCGGGCCGCCCCGGTTTCCGGCGGCGCGCCGCCGGCGGCCCGCGAGGTACTCACCATCCGCCCCGGCACGGTGACGAACCACAGCACGATCCAGACCACGCCCAGGCTGCCGATCACCCGGAACGGGAACTGCCAGGTGTTCGTGGGTGCCCCGCTCACGGCCTCGTAGGTGCCGCCCGTCACGGCCATGACCGCGTTGCGATGCGGCTCGCCCGGGTCGGCCCAGCGCAAGAGGAAAAGGACCAGCAGCGGCGTGATGACCGCCCCGAGCGCCGTCCCGCTCTGGAACAAGGAGTTGCCGAAGGAGCGTTCCTCCGGGCGCAGGACGGTCCGGGTGGTGCGGATGCCGCACGGCCAGTTCCCGGCCTCGAAGAACCCGAGCATGAACCGGCAGGTGAGGAGGAACCAGAACCCGTCGGCGAACCCGGTCAGCACCCCGGCGGCCGACCACCCGAGGACCATGAGTGGGTAGACCCAGCGGACGTTCGCCCGGTCCACCACGTACCCGGTCGTGACCGCCCCGATGGCGAACGCGAGGGAGAAGGCGCTTTCGAGCATGCTGTACTGCTCGTTGTTCATCCCGAGCGACAGCTTGATCCGCCGGGCGGTTTGGTTGAGCGCCATCCGGTCCATATAGTTGATGACGGTGGCGAGCATCAACAGCCCGCACACCCACCACCGCCAGGCGGATTCGTGCGGGGCGGGGTGGTGCGACGGGGGCGGGGCGACGGTCATGGGGGCGTTCGGGCGGGTGGGGGAGGAAGGTTCCCACACCATACCCGCGTTCGCCACGCCCGGCCACCGTCCGATACCGACCGGAGACGACGCGATGGGACCGGCGGCGACGAACCCGGGGCGCGTCCACCCACTCGCGCTGGCGGCAGTGGCGGGCGGGTTGGTCGCGTCGGCACTCGCCCTCTACGGGTCGTTCCTGTCGGAAGAGCACATCGCCGGCAGCCCCCTCAACGTCGCCCGCAACCGACCCGGCTCGGACGCGACGCGGGAGTCGAACACGACCCGCCACACGCTCCAACTGGTGGCCTACGTCCTGCCGTTCGTCCTCGGGGTCGGGGCGGCGCTGGCCGGCGGGGAGGCGATGCGGGCGATCGAGCGGGCCGACGGGGCGTACGCGGGGAGCTTGCCGGCGGTGTTCGGCATCATGATCGGAGGGTTGTCAGCGGTCGTCTCCGGGTGCATGATCCTCGCCGTCTACGGGTGGCGCTACGTCCCGGCGCTGTACACGACCTAACCCGCTTCGCACTGTCCCATCGCCACGGTTTGCGTCAAGAGCTTGAGCTTCTCGCCGACGTTCCGGCGGAACCACGCGGCGACGAGCAACACGCTGTCCACCGCCCCGCCGCTCAGCACGGTGGGCGGCGCGGTGCGGGCGAACGTCTGGCGGATCAGCGCCGCCGTCCGCTCCCTCTCGGCCGCCGTCGCGGGGGCCGGCAGCGCCGCCCGCACTTGCCCGCGGTGGATGAGGTACCAGCGCACCGCCCCCTCCGGCCCGGCGAGCGGGTAGACGAACGAGTTGCGGTGGCGGGTGCGGCGGAGCAGGGCGAGGCGGTCGTCGATCCACTCCAGCGCCTGGAGGCGGTCGCGCAGGGCCGTCGCCTTCTCGAACGCGAACCCCGCCACCGCCTCGTCCATCCGCCGCCGGATCGTCGCCAGCATCGTCCGGTCGCGGCCGTCGAGGAAGGCCCGCACCCCGCGGACGCCGTCGCCGTAGTCCTTCCGGCTGCACGCCGCGGCGCACGGCCCGGCGCACGTCCCGAGATCGAAGCGCAGGCACTTCGCCCCGCGGGCCTCGGTGAACAACTCGCCCTGGTCGGCGAACACCATCGGCACCGTCTGCGGGCAGTCGCGGAGCTTAAACCAGTCGTTGAGCCGGCGGACGGCGTCCTCCGACTTGTTCCGGGCGGCGAGGGGGCCGTAGCACCCGAGTTCCTTGCCGGTCGGGGCGGCGGTCGTGTAGGCGTACGCGGCCGGGGCCTTGCCGACGCAGACGTAGTGGTAGCGCGACAGCCCCGGCCGGCCGAGGACGTTGAACCGCGGGCCGAGCCGCTGGATGAGTTCGAGTTCGCGGAGCAGGGCGGAGAACTCGTCGGCCGTCTGTTCCCAGACGAGGACGCGGGTGTGCGAGACGATCTTGCCGGCCTTCGGGTGGCGGCTATTCTCGCGGAAGTAGCTGAGCAGCCGGCAGCGCAGGCTCTTGGCCTTGCCGACGTACACTACCCGCCCCTTGGCATCGATCATCCCATAGACGCCCGGGGCGCGCGGGGCGTGGTCGCGGACCGCACGCTTCAGCCGGTCGGGGTGTTTGCCGCGGACGCGACGGCCGGCGACCGGTTCCTCGGCCGGGCGGAAGAGGCTCGGGCCGAACCCGTCGAAGGCGTCGGCCGAGAATAGTCGAGGCTGGGGTGTCCCCTCCATGGGGCGGCGCGTCATGCGGGACTCCGGGTGCAGCAGTCGGGGTGTGATTGTAACCGCGACCGGGGGGCACTCCAACCGGAGGTGCCGGCATTCCCGACCCAATCCTTACAACCCGCGCCGGATCAACGCCGAAGAATGCTTTGACGCGACGGGCGGTTATTCGATGAAATGTCCGCCAGGCGTGGTCGTGCGGGGTAACGGCGGGCTAGGAATCGACTGCCGAACCGGGGCCGACCCCTACGGCGTTCTCCAACACCACGGAACATTCCGATGAAGTCGAAGCTGTTCGCCGGGTTCGCCCTCGCCCTGACGCTCGTGGCCACGTCGGCGTCGCCGGCGGCCGACGAGATGGACATCGTCGATACCGCCGTCGGGGCGAAGGACTTCACCATCCTGGTGACGGCCGTGAAGGAGGCCGGGCTGGTCGAGACGCTCAAGGGGAAGGGGCCGTTCACCGTCTTCGCCCCGACCGACGCCGCCTTCAAGAAGCTCGGCGACGACAAGATTCAGGCGCTGGTGAAGGACAAGGAACTGCTCAAGAAGATCCTCCTCGCCCACGTCGTCGTCGGCAAGGCGGTCTACGCCAAGGACGTGGCCGGGCTGGACGGCAAGGAAGTCAACGGGTTCAAGATCGCCACCAAGGACGGGGTGAAGATCGGCGACGCGACCGTGACCAAGGCCGACATCAAGGCGACGAACGGCGTGATCCACGTGATCGACACCGTGCTGATGCCGAAATAACCCGCGATGTTCACAAAGCCCACGGATTGCAATCCGTGGGCTTTCGTCGTTTACACGATGTCGCGCGGTGCCCGCACCCGGTTCTCCGCGTCCACCAGGATGACGAGGGGGACGTGCCCGCGGGCCTCCTGGTCCTCGAACGATGCGTAGGTGGCGACGATGATGACGTCGCCGGGTTTGATGAGGTGCGCCCCGGCCCCGTTCACCTGCACTTCCCCGCTGCCGCGCGCGCCGGGCAGGGCGTAGGTAATCAGCCGCGTCCCGTTAGTCACGTCCCAAACGTGGATCTGCTCGTGCGGCAGAATGTCCGCGGCGTCGAGCAGGTCGGCGTCGACGGTCAGGCTCCCCTCGTAGTGGAGGTCGGCGGCCGTCACCGTTGCCCGGTGGAGCTTCGACTTCATCATCACCCGCTGCATGCGGCCGGTCCTCCGAACGGTTAGGCGCGTCGGTGACATTCTACGCCCGCCGGGTAAGATGGCGTCCGTCCCGCCCCCCAATCCACCACCGGAGATTCCCATGTCGATGCTCGTGCGAACCGGCCTGCTGGTCGTCGCGGCGTGCGCCGCGACCGCCCGCGGCGACGCCCCCGCCGGGGTTAAAGTGCTGGACGGATTCACCCCGCTGTTCGACGGCAAGACCCTGGACGGCTGGAAGGCGACGGGCAAGGCCGACGTGTGGGCGGCCGAGGGCGGGGCGATCGTTTGCAAGGGGGGCGGCGGGGGATACCTCTTAACCGAGAAGGAGTACGGCGACTTCGAGTTCCGGTGCGAGTACAAGTGGGCCAAGAAGGGCGGTAACAGCGGGGTCGCGCTGCGCACCCCGCCGAAGGGCGACCCGGCCTACGCGGGGATGGAAATTCAGCTCATCGACGACGAGGGCTGGCCGGGCAAGCTCGCCGACTACCAGCACACCGGCTCGATCTACGACGTGCAGCCTGCGAAGGAGGCCGCGAACAAGCCGATCGGCGAGTGGAACGACATCAAGATCGTCTGCCAGGGTCGGAAGGTGCGGGTCGAGCAGAACGGCAAGGAACTGGTGGGCGCGAACCTCGACGACTACAAGGAGAAGGCCGACAAAAACCACCCCGGCCTCAAGAACGAGAAGGGGCACATCGGCTTTCAGAGTTACAACATCCAGGTCGAGTTCCGCAACGTGGCGATCAAGGAGTTGAAGTAGGCGGGTTCAACACCCCATCCGCCCACGCCGCGTCTGCCGGGGCCAACCTCGGTTCCGGCGGCCCGTCGTATATGTAAAGGGCGTATCCCGCCGTGTCGTAGACCCGGTGGAGAACCGCCTGGATGTCGAGGGTGGCTTCGGGTTCTCCCGGCCGCAGCGGGATCGGGATGACCGGGAGCGGGTCGCGGAGGCGGACCGGCCATACGTCGGCCCGCGCGCCGTCCCGCATCCGGTCCGGGTAGCGACTGACCAGTGCGTAATAGTCGCACGCCGGCAGCGACTGCCACGGCATCCGCGGCCCGCCGCGGAGCAGGTCGATCTCGACGACGTGGGTGTTGGTGCGCAACAGCTTCTGCATCTTGTTGAAGTACGCGTCCCGGTCCGCCCCGGTGTACTTGTTCGCCGGGCTGAGCAGTTCGAGGACCGTCACCACTTGCCGGCTCTCGCGGTCGCGGATTTCCAGGTACGGAATCCTCACCATCTCGATCTCGGCCGGCATCCCGACCGTGGCCGGGGCCACGCTCGGCACGACTCCGACGTTGCCAGACGGGATCGCGCCGTGGGTCGGACCGATGGCGATGTCCGAGTGCCCAACCGCGAACCGCTCGGCCGCGGACGGCTCGTGGATGAACAGGTGTTCCTCGATCTTCACGAAGTACCGCGGTAGAACCTGAGCCGTCAATGCTTCCCGGGCGTACGGGATGAAGCTGTTGTGGAAGTCCGTCCCGGCCGCGGCCCCTTCGAGGTACGGGTTCATCCCGGGAAACGGCGACGGCATCGGCGGTCCTCCGCGGTTCGGCTCGCGCCCGCCATTCTACCATGCGGCCGGGTTGTCATCGCTTCCCGAGCAGGAGGTCCACGACCCAGCACCCGCGGGCGTGTGGCCCCGGCCCGCGGCAGTGGTCCAGCACGTCGGCGTTCTCGCACCCGGCGTCTTGCAGGGCGTCGGCGAGGATCGGCAGGCGGTCGAACGCCCGCTCGTCGTAGATGCCGCGGGCCAACGCGACGACCGTGGACGTGAGCCATTCCGGATCGACGGTCACGGGGCGGAAGGGGTTGCCGAAGATGTCGCGGAGCAGTTGAGATTGGGCTGCCATCTCGCTCTCAGGGTAAGCCATCTCGATCCTGCCGTGAATCAAGATACGAGTACTCGCCCAAGCACAGCATCTGGATCCTTCCCTCGCCGCCCGAACCATCTGTTCCCGGGCCGAGTGCCATGCCGGGACTGATCGGATGTGGTCGGTATACAACGGCGACCACCGAGCTACGCGGTGTGGGTGCCCTCGTACAAGAGATGCCCGCGCTCGTGAGAGGTCGTGCTTGGAACCTCTACCGTCCGCAAATCGGTCGGCGACTTCGAGCGTTTCGACCATATCAACTTCAGCAGACGCGGGCAGCACGCGCCGCGCGGCCGCGACGAGGAAGTGTCGTAACTTACGGGCACTCGCAGCGATACCGAGAAATGCGAGCAGCTGTTCGGGAAATGTGTTTTTTAACCATTCGGCTTCGGTCACGGCATCACCCCAGCAGGTTCATCTTCACTTGCCCGCCGACGACCGTGGCGACGGCCCGGCCGGTCACGGGCCAGCCGTGGAAGGGGGTGTTGCGGCTCTTCGACTTCGAGGCAGTCTTGTCGATCACCCACTTCGCCTTCGGGTCGATCACCGTCACGTCGGCCGGGCGGCCGGGCTTCAGCGTGCCGCGGTCGATGCCCAGCACTGCCGCCGGGTTCACCGTCATCTTGGCGAGCATCTGCGGCCACGTCAGGTGGCCCGGCTCGATCAGGTGCGTCACGCACAGGGGCAGGAACGTCTCCAGCCCGAGGATGCCGTTCGGGGCCAGGTCGAACTCGCGCTCCTTCTTCTCCGGGGCGTGCGGGGCGTGGTCGGTCGCCAGCACCGAGAGCGTGCCGTCCTTCAACCCGGCCAGGATCGCGTCCACGTCCCGGCGCGTGCGGAGCGGGGGCGACATCTTGAAGTTGGTGTCGAAGGCGCGGAGCGTCTCGTCGGTGAGCAGGAAGTGGTGCGGGCATGCCTCGCCGGAAATCCCGATCCCGCGGGCGATCCCCTGGCGGATCAGGTCCACCCCGCCGGCCGTCGAGACGTGCAGGATGTGGCACCGCCCGCCGGTCAGTTCGGCCAGCACCATGTCGCGGTAGATCATGATGTCCTCGGCGACCCCGGGCATCCCGCGGAGACCGAGGTGTACCGACACCACCCCCTCGTTCATCACCCCGCCCTGGGTGAGTTCGAGTATTTCGGCGTGGACCAGCACCGCCTTGCCGAGCATTTTGCAGTACTCGAGCGCCCGCCGCATGATCTCGGCCGAGTAGACGGGTGCCCCGTCGTCGGTGAACGCGACCGCCCCGCCCTCGACCAGCCCGCCGAGTTCGGCGAGTTCCTTGCCCTCGCGGTTCTTCGTCACCGCCCCGATCGGGAAGACGTTGCAGTTCCCCGCCCGCCGGGCCTGGAGGACGACGAACTCGGCGGCCGAGCGGGTGTCGAGGGTCGGCTCGGTGTTCGGCATGCACGCGACCGACGTGACCCCGCCGGCCACGGCCGCAGCGGTCCCGGTGGCAATCGTCTCGTCCTCCTCGCGGCCCGGCTCGCGGAGGTGGACGTGCATGTCGATCAGGCCCGGGGAGACGATCATCCCGGTGCAGTCGAGGGTGCGGTCGGCGGCCGCGACGCCCGGCGGCGGGGCGAACCCGACGACGGTGCCGTCCTTCACCCACAGGTCGGCGACGCGGTCGAAATCCTGCGACGGGTCGATCACCCGGCCGTGGCGGAAGAGGAGCGTCGGCATGGGACGGGTTCCGAGTGGGTCAAAGATCAAGCCCACCCGTTGCAACGGGTGGGCTTTGCGATTAACGACGACGGCGAACGCGCTCTAGTGCGTCCGCGTCCGGGAGAACAGCCCGCGGCGGGCCGGGGCGGCGGCCGGCTCGGTCGTGGTGAAGGCGGCGGTGGTGACGCCGGTGTCGTCGGTCGTGATCCCGGAGATCGGCTTCACGGCGGGCATCGGCATCGGAGTCGGCACCGGGGTGGCCGCCGGTGCGGCGACGGCCGGGGCCGGGGCCGTGACGATCGTGCCCGGGGTCGTCGAGTACGGCACGGCGACCGGGGCGGTCGTCCCGCGGCGGTCGCGGAACCGGCCGAACAACCCGCGGCGGGCCGGGGCGGGGGTCACGACATCGGCGGTCGTAGTCGGGGCGACGACGACCGGCGCGGGGGCCGGGGCGGGCGTGTCGGCGGACGCGGGCGCGGCGGCGAACACGACCGCCCCGAGCACGGTCACGAGAGCGAAACCGATCTTCTTCACGATGCTTCCTCCTGAAACATTCCGGGCCCCGGCCCGACCTCCGGCCCGACGACCCGGCCGGCTCAGTGTAGCGGGGCGGCCGACGGTCGGACACCCGGGCGGGGGTGCGGCACGGCGGTTGCCTCCACACCTTTCGTAGCCGGCCTGACCTGGCTACCGGCCCGTTTGAGTAGGCCGTGGCCGATCGATGAGCATACCCGTTCCCGCCCCGCGAGACCTGCAATGAGTACCGCCCCACTTCCGGCAGGTGCCGTCACCACCGACTCGAACCACCCCGCCCCGCGGCGGATCGACTACCTGATCGTCTACGGCCACTCGAACCTGCTTTACTGGTGGCCGGTCTGGGTGGTGTCGTTCGTGCTCGCCGCCCTGACTTACGTCGAGGGGAACCAGATGGCGGTCGTCCCCGGCGGGACGGACATCCAGTACGACCGCGCCGTCGAGGGCGTGGACGGCCGCCGCGACGTGTTGGTCGCCCCGGCCGGGCAGAAAATCCGACTCGCCCGGGAGGAGGGCCAGACCGCGACCCCCGGCATGAGCGTGTCGAGCAACAACAGCCTCGGGGTCGTGTTCGTCGCCACCCTCTTCGTCGTCGCCCTCGCCAGCACGATCCTGCTCCGCGGGCTGGTGTCGCTCGTCGCGGTCATTTTCCTGGTCGCCGCGGTCGTGGTCTTCGCGCTCCTCGACTGGTGGAATCCGATCTTCGCCTTCGTCGGCGGCTTCGACATCCGCATGAACGCCGCCGGCTACATGGCCGTCGGCGTCCCACTCTTCCTGGCCTGGGTCGTCGTCGTGTTCATGTACGACCGCGCCCACTACATCGTCTTCGACCAGGGGCAGATCCGGTACGTCCGCGAGGTGGGCGACAACGAGGTCGCCATCCAATCGGAAGGGGCCATCGTCGAGAAGAAGCGGAACGATGTCTTCCGCCACTGGATGCTCGGGTTCGGGACCGGCGACCTGCTGATCCGCATGGGCGGGGCGAACGGGATGACCATCGAGTTGGAGAACGTCCTGTGGATCAACTCCAAGCTCGGGCTGATCCAGAAGCTCGTGAAGGAGAAGGCAATCACCATCGAGGACGGGAACTGAACCGGGCGACTCGGAGTGTGTCCAATAATGTCTGTTCCGGTGGTGTGGGCGTGTGGAAAGGCGTTCACTCTGACGCCGGAACGACCCCCGGGTGCCTCGAAACGTACTGGAAACGTCGTAAGGCGTTCAAGGCGTTCAAGGCGCACGCCTATCCTAAGTGAGCGCCTTGAAGTGGTAAGAATGTCTACTTTGACCGGGTACAAACGCGCGGCAATGGCCGATTTCCCACACATTTAGCCACTTGCGCACAGCGCGCTGAGAACCGCCATGCGGACGGCGAGGCCGTTCGTTACTTGATCGAGAATGGCCGAGTTCGGGCCGTCGGCCACGTCCGGGCTAATCTCGACCCCGCGATTAATCGGCCCGGGGGCGAGCAGCAGTACGTCTGGCTTGGCCCTCCTCATACGCTCGCCGTCCACCCCGAACAGCAAGCGGTACTCGCGGATCGACGGGAACAGCCCGCTCCGCTGGCGCTCGAACTGTATGCGGAGTAGGTTCAGCACGTCGCACCGCGGCAGGACGGCGTCGAGGTCGTGGGCGACCTCCACGCCCAGGGCCGCCACTTCTTTCGGCACCAATGTTGTCGGCCCGCACACGATCACGGTCGCGCCGAGCTTGCGCAGGCCGTGGATGTTGCTCCGGGCGACGCGGCTGTGGGCGATGTCGCCGACCAGCCCGACCGTCAGCCCGGCGACCCGCCCCTTCCGCTGGCGGATCGTCAGGATGTCGAGCAGCCCCTGCGTCGGGTGTTCGTGCGCCCCGTCGCCGGCGTTCACGACCCGGACGTGTGGCAGCAGGTGGCGGGTCAGGACGTGCGGGGCACCGGGAGACGAGTGCCGGACGACCACGGCGTCCACGCCCATCGCCTCAATGTTCTTGGCCGTGTCGATGAACGTCTCGCCCTTCGCCGTGCTCGACCCGCCGGGGGTGAAGTC
>Ga0105047_10009699_pt1 | contig 15817 bp, 12 predicted proteins | sample MAT04_FD_78384 | JGI IMG/M metagenome (GOLD analysis project Ga0105047, IMG submission 78384) | Freshwater microbial communities from Lake Fryxell liftoff mats and glacier meltwater in Antarctica - MAT-04 (megahit assembly) | ecosystem: Environmental > Aquatic > Freshwater > Ice > Liftoff... | reverse complement strand
CTGTACGTAACGAAGAGTTGATGCAAGTGTGCGGGCAGAAATTTTGAGGTTTTCACTATCGGACGACGGCAGACGGGGAACAACTACAACCAGCAACATTGCGACAATCGCCAACACTACAATTATTTCTAGTAGAGTGAACCCACTATGGTTCATTTCGTAAACACTGGATTTTATGGTCATTTGCGAAGATCACGTAACAAGCAGACTGATTTAACTTCGCTCTGATGTGGCTGATTCATCATCTGCTCCATCTTTAAACTAGTGCAAGTTCAGCCAGTAAATCTTTTCCGTACAATTCAATCTGCCAATTGCGCATGCCTGAAATTTCGCCAAGAGATTCCACCTTAACTGGGTTTGCCTCTGCAACGCCCTCCAGAAGCCAGTTCGGGGCCAGTACACCTGGTTCAAGCCCAAGAAGCCGGCTTTTTTCCTGACGCCAGTCCTTGAGCTGCTTGATACGCTCTTTCGTTCCTTCAGCAGGTTCAACTTTATGTTGACGTGGAATATGCGGAAGTAATTCTTCCGGTATCGCCATTGCTGATGATACAGCCATCAGAATGGCCTCCCCATGCCGCTGTAGCTGCCCTGGAGTCATTCCTTTAATTGATGATAGATCACTGAGGCTACGGGGCCTTTTTTCTGCCGCTTCAAGCAGAGTTTCGCCAGAAATAACTTTAAAAGGCGGCCTGTCCATTTCTTTTGCCTGTTGATCACGTAATTGCAAAAGTTCTTCCAGGATCGCCAGATTGCGTCCCTTCAATTTGCCGGCTCCTTTAAATGAATGAAATATCGGCCCATCCTTTTCCGAAACTCGCGCCTGGCAGACCAGACGACACTCCTCTTCCAGCCAGGTCAGTCGACCTTTCTGGATCAGCTCTGCCTTAAGCTGATCATATAATGGCAAGAGATCCGATGTATCAGCCACAGCGTAAGCACACATCTCCCCGCTAAGCGGCCTTTTACTCCAATCTGCTTTTTGGAATTTCTTATTTAATTCAATCCCGAAACGATTTTTCAGCAGGGCAGCCAAGCCAAATTCCGTCAACCCAATAAAACGTGATGCAATCATGGTATCGAAGAGATTATTGATCTCCAAGCCGAAATCACGGTGCATGGAACGAATATCATAGTCAGCTCCATGCATTGCTATAACAATATCAGGATTATAAAATGGAGCTGCCAGAGGAGAAAGATCTTTGAGTGCCAACGGATCAATCAACCAGCTGTTAGTACGTGTAGAAACCTGAATAAGACAGACCTTTTCACAATAGTTGTGCAGAGAATCCATCTCCAGATCAACCGCTATTTCAGTTTCTCGGCCAATGATCTCTGCCACTTCTGCAAGTTTATCAAATTCTGTTATTATTTTGCAGACTTCGGTCTGCTTTAAACTCTCTATCAAACCGAAAACTCCCTGAGTGTAGTGTAGTATGTGTTTCGCTGCGCAGCCCTGAATCCGGCGTTGGCAATCAAGGCAATCATCTCTTCCTGTGACATGCTGAAACTGCAACCGGCTGCAGCAACAACGTTTTCTTCCAGCATTGTTCCACCCAGGTCATTGGCACCAAACATCAAGGCAACCTGAGCCATTTTTGCACCCTGAGTGACCCAGCTGGCCTGAATATTTGGTATGTTATCCAGAACGATTCGGGAAAGTGCCAGCACTTTAAGATATTCTACACCTGTAGCGGTTGTTCCACCCAATTTTGTGTTACCAGGCTGATAGGTCCATGGAATAAATGCAGTAAAGGATGCTCCTGCATCTTGCATTTCACGTATTCTAAAAAGATGTTCCACGACATGTTCTGGCTTTTCACGACTTCCAAACATCATAGTTGCTGTTGTAGGCATACCCAGTTTAGCAGCCTTGAGCATGACATCCCCCCATTGCCGCCACCCGATTTTCTTGGGGGAGATAGAAAATCTCACCTCATCATCAAGTATTTCTGCGCCGCCGCCCGGTATTGAATTAAGTCCGGCGGCCTTCAATCGTAGTAAAACTTCATCTATTGTCAGGCTGGATGTTTTAGCGATAGAAATGACTTCAGCGGGAGAAAGGGAATGGTTCTGGATCGTTGGAAATCTAAACTTAATTGCCCTGAACAGATTTTCAAAATAGGTGATTTCCAAGGTTGGATTCAAACCACCCTGCATCAGTATTTGCGTGCCACCAAGCTCAACCAGTTCTGATATTTTATTATAAATAGCTTGATCAGAAAGAACATAGGCATCTTCTGCATCTGTATCACGATAAAACGCACAAAAGTCACATTTTGAGTCGCATACGTTTGTATAGTTAATATTCCGGTCAACAACAAAAGTTACAAGGTTGTCCCGATGAAAAGAGCGACGTATTTTATCAGCCTGAGCTCCAATAGTTAACAAGTCTTCATGCAAGAGCAAATTCAAAGCTTCTTCTCTTTCAACCCGTCCCTTGTTTACAATTTTGTCCAGTTCCACAATTGTCTCTTTCATTTCAAATTTCAACTTACTATATAACCCAGCAACGATAATTTTCTCACTTTAGTTCAGATTTTAAGTGTCTGCAACTTCAAACTGTCATTTTTTCCCAGCAAAAATCAAAACAGCCCACCAAACTCTCACATTTTGCCCACAAACAACAAACCACTAAAACCAATACTACGACATGGAGCAAACACAAAAACAGCCTTAAAAACGTCTTTTTGCACACAGAGCAGTTAAAAATCAATTCATTTGCATTTACAGCATGTTACAACAATCAGACAACGTTTACCATTATTAAACGGCAAATCGTAGTTAATTATTGTTTCAACTTGAAATCCAAGTTCTTTTAAGGTCTTTTCCGAGTTCAAAATTTCTTCTGCAGATGCCGGCCCCTTCATGGCAATCAAACGACCCCCGTCCGCCAGAAGCGGTGCAGATAATTTTACAAATTGTTCAAGACTTGAAAAAGCCCTTGACGTTATCACGTCAAATTGTTTTGCATATTCTAGATGCATACTTTCAACACGTGCATGAATAGCATCAAACTTATTTAACTCTAAAATTCTAGCAACGTGCTTTTGAAACTGTATTTTTTTTGACACAGCATCTACAGACACTACTTTTACTGCCGGCCTTGCTATCTTCAACGGAATCGCAGGAACACCAGCACCAGAACCAATATCTAAAACAAACTCTTCATCAGCAATGCATTCAGCAAAATACAACGCATCAATAAAATGTTTAACCGCAATCTCTTTTTCATTTATAATTGCAGTCAGGTTGATTTTGCGGTTCCACTTTAAAAGTTCTTGTGAATAAATCTCCAGCTGGCGAATTACTTCATCAGTAACGTTTATTCCAATTTCTTGCGCACCGCTTTCGATTGTCTTCCTAATCATACTGTAACCCCAGAACCTACCTTACGAAGTCCTGCTCTCAACGCTATTGAAATTACAGAAATTGCAGCTGGCGTCATACCCGGTATCCGCGAAGCCTGTCCTAGCGTATCGGGCTGGAACCGTATCAACTTTTCTCGCACCTCAGTAGTTAGTCCATTGACTATTGAATAATCAAAATCTTTTGGTAATTTTGTGCTTTCAAATTTGGCTGCTCGATCTATCTGCTCTAACTGCCTATCAATATATCCTTTATACTTTACCTGTATCTCAACTTGGTCCCTGACAACAGCAGATGTTTCACGTGAAACATCGTCAAGCTCTGACAGCTCAGAATAGGTGATTTCTGGCCGTTTAAGCAACTGCTCCAGTGTAATACCTTTCTGGATATCAACAACTCCATGGGAGGCAAGTACAGACTGCTGATTGTCGTCCATCAAAAGCCTGGTAGTCTTGATGCGATTTTGCTCAACTGAAATCTGCTCACGTTTTTGTAAAAACTGATCAAAGTCCATTTGAGAAACAAGCCCGACAGCGAAACCCTTCTCACGTAATCGAAGATCGGCATTATCCTCACGAAGCAATAGCCGGTACTCTGCCCTGGATGTAAACATCCTATACGGCTCCTTAGTACCTAAAGTAATCAGATCATCGATCATGACACCAATATAAGCTTCATCTCTAGTTAGAATAAGCGGTTCCTGGCCACGAACACGTAAAGCGGCATTTATACCAGCCATTATTCCTTGCGCAGCTGCTTCTTCATAACCGGAAGTTCCGTTAATCTGTCCCGCATGATAAAGGTTCCGGATCTTTTTAGTTTCCAGCGAAGTATGGAGCTGAATAGGATTCACATAGTCATATTCAATTGCGTAGGCTGGTCGCATAATCTCAACGCGCTCAAGACCTTCGATTGAACGATAAAAGGCAAACTGGATATCAATGGGAAGAGAGGTAGACATGCCACTAGGGTAGACCTCAACCGTATCAAGACCTTCAGGTTCAATAAAGGTCTGATGCCTCTCTTTATCAGGAAACCGGACGACTTTATCTTCTATAGAGGGACAGTAGCGGGGGCCGATTCCCTCAATGATGCCAGCATACAGAGGCGAACGGTCAAGGCCCGATCTGATGATGTCATGAGACCGTCTATTCGTATAGGCTATATGACAAGGCACCTGCGGCATCGTAATGCGTTCAGTGGAAAACGAAAATGGGAGCGGGGGACTATCACCATATTGAGGTTCCAGTCTGCTAAAATCTATGGTTCGTCCATCGAGACGGGCAGGGGTGCCGGTTTTAAGTCTTCCGACGTCGAAGCCAATCTCCCTGAGTTGATCTGATAAACCAAGAGAAGGAAGGTCTCCAGCTCGACCTCCTGGGTAATTATTAAGCCCGATATGAATCAAGCCACGCATAAAGGTTCCGGTTGTAACAACAACTGTCTTGCCAATAAAGCGCATGCCTGAGCGGATATCAACTCCTCTAAGCTCATCCTGTTCAAAATATAGCGATGTAACTTCCGCTTGCATTAAATGAAGGTTATCCTGCTTTTCCAAAACACTCTTCATGCGAAGTCGATATAGCTGTTTATCTGCCTGGGCGCGAGATGCTCGAACAGCAGGGCCTTTGCGTGTATTCAATATACGGAACTGAATGCCGGTGGCGTCAATATTTTTACTCATTTCGCCACCAAGAGCATCAATTTCTTTAACCAGGTGCCCTTTCGCCAAGCCGCCGATGGAAGGATTACAAGACATCAAAGCAATAGCATCAAGATTAATAGTAAGCATCAGGGTGCTACAGCCGATGCGTGCAGCAGCAAGCGCAGCTTCACAACCCGCATGGCCGGCACCAACTACAATAACGTCGAAATGTTTTTCATATGTCATCATGGCAGAAAGAACCTCATGAAATGTAATACTCGTAAGGAGAACGGAATGAATTTAATAAACTGCAAAATAACAATACTTATTTGCCAATGCAGAATGAAGAGAAGATTAAATCCAACACTTCATCATTTGCACATTCACCAGTTACAGAACCAACTTCCGCAAGAGCTTCTCTCAATTCAACAGCTAACAATTCCAAACTAATACCTGTAGCAAGACAAACTGAAACACGGTCCAAAATAGTATTTGTAGAAAAGAGCGCATCTCTGTGACGCGCTCTTGAAATAGCAATAAAATCTCTATTATCCAAAGTAGAGTCATGCAGAAAAGTCGTTTGGACAACCTGCTTAAGGATTTCAACTCCAACACCGGAGTTAGCAGAGATCTCAACGCACTTAAATTTTTCGAGTTCTTTCGGGAGAGAAATGGCACATGGCAGGTCACATTTGTTTTTAACTATCAGAACTGTACTTGTAGACAGTGCATTAAGAATAATCTGGTCCTCATCATCAAAAGGACGCGCTGTATCGACAACAAAAAGGACCATATCAGCTTCTGGAATCTTATCCAAAGCCCTTTTAATGCCCTCTCTTTCAATTTCATCATCTGTGTGCCTGATACCTGCGGTATCAAGTAATCTTACCGGTAAACCACCAATGTTGACCGTTTCCTCGATTATATCGCGGGTAGTGCCAGGCAGATGAGTTACAATAGCCCTGTTTTCATTAAGCAAACGATTAAGCAGGCTGGATTTACCGGCATTTGGCTTACCCATGATAAGGAGCGAAATACCTTCGCGTAGGATTCGACCATCATCGAATCCAGCCAGCAATTCAGTAATTAGAACACTAGCTTCGTTGACGGATAAATTGATTGCGGCAGTATCCGTTTCGCCAAGATCATCCTCAGGAAAATCTATATAGGCCTCAACCAATGCAAGTGCACGAACCAGGTGAGTGCGAACTTCAGTAATACGTTGTGATAAAAATCCTTCCCGCTGACGTTGAGCCAGACGAAGTGCGGCATCGGTCTGTGACCCAATAATATCCATCACCGATTCTGCCTGAACAAGATCAATTCGACCGTTCAAAAAGGCACGACGAGTAAACTCACCTGGATCAGCCAGTCGAGCACCAGACCTTAAAACCAGAGACAAGACACGGTCAACAACAAGCATACCGCCATGACAATGGATTTCCAACACATCCTCTCGTGTATATGAACGAGGTGCTCGCATGATAACAACCATAGTTTCATCCAATAAATCGCCAGAAACAGGATCTACCAAGGCACCAAAATAAAAACGGTGGCTGATAAGGCCACCGCTATTTACAGGTTTAAATATTGTATCACCGATAACAGGGGCCAGATTTCCACTTACTCTGACAATCCCTATACCGCCATTACCGGAAGGCGTACTTACAGCCGCTATGGTATCGCGGATATACATTGAGACTCTCCGTAAAAACTTACTTTGTTAAGTTGTCTGCTTATTAATATACATCTGCTGAGCAATAGTAAGTACGTTGTTAATCAACCAGTACAATACTAGCCCAGAAGGGAAACTTAAAAACATGACTGTAAATACCAGGGGCAATGCCAACATCATTTTTTCCTGCATAGGGTCCATAGAGGTTGGAGTCATCTTTTGCTGAATGAACATTGTTGCACCCATTACGACCGGAAGAGGGCCAAGCACAAACGGTAAGCCAAGGGCATGTCCAATCAGATTGTCAGGGCCAGATAAGTCGGTAATCCAGAGATAAAAAGGTGCATGACGCAACTCAATGGAAAACATCAATGCTTTATAAAGAGCAAAAAAGACCGGTATCTGGACAACCATTGGTAAACAACCACCCAATGGGTTAACTTTATTGTCTTTATACAACTCCATGACCTTCTTATTCATTGTTTCACGGTCATCTTTATATTTTTCTTTAAGTTCAGCCATTACAGGCTGAATTTTCTGCATATCCTTCATTGACTTGTAGCTTTTATGAGTCAATGGGAAAAATAGCGCTTTAAGCACAACTGTAATAATGATGATCGCCAAACCATAATTACCAACATAATCATACAGAAATTTTAGTGTGTACAAAAGTGGAGTGGCAATAGCGGAAAACCATCCAAGATCCAAAGAGGCCTCAAGTGAATTACCTTGAGCTTTAAGAATGTAAAGATCTTTAGGGCCGACAAAAATACGATTGGTCAATGTAGTTGATTGACCGGAATTAACGACAAACTGGGGGGTAGAAACAATTGTTTCCAAAAACCCGGCCGCACCTTTTTTAACCTCTGCAACAGCAATATTACCATTTTCAGACATAATCGAGGTTAAAAAGAATTTATCAGCAAAACCAGCCCAAAGTACTTTATTTTCATACTTTTTTGACGCACTTGAAACATCTTTGTTTTTATTGATTTCAATGCTCTTGTTAGCATATAGATAAGCGCCTGCTGTTTCATATCTACTGTCAACAACCTTTGGTTCAGCAGGATATGTCATAATGTGCTGTACGGTACCAACTAGCGGTGCTGCCGAATTATTAAAAACCTGGGTATCCAACTTGATACCGTATGAACTGCCATTGAACGTATATATCTTACGTACAGTAAAACCCTGATTAGAAATATAATTAAAAATAAGTTGTTTTTCTTCAGAGCCAGTTAGCTTAACTGAATCTGAATTAGTATTATAGTTAGTATTAGAAGGTAGGTTAAAACCAGTTGCCTGAGTTGTGAAATTAAAAAGATTGGGATCAGCATTAGCGCCAAGGACAACTAACTCTGCATTAGAAGCGGCTTCTTCGCGATATTTGTTAAGAGTAAGTTTTTTAAGACTTGCGCCACGTGAGCTAAAAACCGCTGTAAAAAGATCTGTAACAACCGTTGTTTCGCGTTCAGTTGCATTTGGAGTCGCACGTGTTACAGGAACAGGTATAGGCGCTGTTGTGGCAGGTGCAACATCAGATGGTTTAACAGCAGAAACAGACTGTGCAGACTTCTCTGGAACAGGAGCATCTAACTTCTTGGTTCCGCCCATTGGAAAAACAGAAAAAAAGAATAATACTGCCCCTGAGAGTGCCATTGCCAATAAAGTACGTTTATCCATAAAAACTCCAGTATTTAGTTCTATTAAGGTACGGGATCAAAACCGCCAGCATGAAAAGGGTGACACTTGCAAAGCCTGTTTATGGTCAGATATAAACCTTTTACAAAACCATGACGTAAAATAGCTTCGCGGGAATATTCAGAGCAGGAGGGGTAAAAACGACAGGAAGGTGGCAAAAGTGGTGAAATAAGCTTTTGATAAAACGCGATTACAAGTAATGAAGTGGTTTTGAACATGTAGTTGCGCCGATTTGAATGAAAGCCTTTTCCAGTTCCAGTTCTACACTTTGGAAACCCATCAGCGCTGAATCCCTTCTGGCGATGACATTTAAATCGACTGCAGGAATGTACAGCCTATGGCGCCTGAATACTTCCCGAATTAAACGCTTAATTCTATTACGTACAACAGAACAACCAACCTTTTTACTTACTGTTACACCTAATCTTGGATTAGCGAGATCGGTATACTGCCAAACAACAAGAAAACCTTTGACAACAAACTTGTATTTTGAATTCAGCAAGTCAACAAAATCAGCACGTTTTCGCAGTCTTACTGACTTTGGAAACGTGCCGATTATAGTGGCGTTTCTGTTTTCAACAAGTCTATTTAGTAGCAATTCTTACTGAAAGGCTTTTACGACCTTTAGCTCTTCTACGTTTAATAACAAGACGACCGTTTTTGGTTGCCATTCTTACAAGAAAGCCATGAGTTCTTTTACGTGAGGTATTGCTAGGCTGAAACGTTCTTTTCATATCAAGACTCCAACTAAATTTTTTACTAGAACTGATTCTTTAATCATATCAGCCTATTTATGTCAAGCAATTTATTGTTTGAATTACTTTAAACGGCCACTTATTTGCCTTGAAAAATAGCAGATCCTCTGGTAATCTTCTGCAGCCTGAAAAACCCTCAAATACCAATGAATTAGTTATAACAAGCTGTTTTAATTGATTAAAAAGTTATCAACAGCTGTTGAAAATTATGTTGATAACATATCAACACCTAACTCGATAATTAAGCTAACACGATTTATCTGTTTGATTATTTTAAGTTAATTTTTTTGTTCAATACTTTAAGTCAAATTATAAAAGAGTCCGTATGCTCGAAGCGTGGCAACAAGCCTCAGAAAATTTAGGTAAGGTTTTTTCAGAAAGTGACTTTAAAACCTGGATCAAACCGATTCAATATAGCCACCATGATGAAAACACAGTGTACCTGTCTGTTCCGACTTCATTCTTTAAGGAATGGATCGAAGACCATTATCAACAGATGCTGGTTGGAGCATTTTCAGTTACATCGGGTAAAAACTTCTCTGTAGAAATAATAATCAATGAGAAAACCGACCATTCAGAAATGCTGCAACCGGAAGAATTTATAATGAAAGGTCAGATGGCATCGGAACAAGTAAAGAATCCGATTCCAGAATCTACTTTTTCTGAACTAAATTATAAATACACTTTTGATCTATTTGTGAGTGGTACAGGAAATCAATTTGCCCATGCTGCTGCAATGGCTGTAGCCAACAATCCCGCTGATACTTATAACCCTCTTTTCATTTATGGAGGTGTTGGCTTAGGTAAAAGCCATCTTCTTAATGCTATTGGACATACAATACGTATTAATTCACCTGAACTTAATGTTTGCTACTGTTCGGCTGAAAAATTTATGTATGAAATGGTCAATTACCTTAGGCAGAAAAAAATGGATCAATTCAGGGCACGCTTTAGAAAACTTGACGTGTTATTAATTGATGACATTCAGTTTATATCTGGAAAAGTTGGTACTCAAGAAGAGTTTTTTCATACATTTAATGCACTTTATGACATGCATAAACAGATCGTTATTACATCAGATAAATTTCCAAGAGAAATATCAGATCTTGAAGAAAGATTAAGGTCAAGATTTGAGTGGGGTTTAATAGCTGATATACAACCACCTGATGTAGAAACCAAAATAGCAATTCTTAAAAAGAAATCTGAAATTACAAGAATTAAACTTCCGGAAGATGTTATATATTTTCTAGCATCCAGTGATACACGTAACATTCGAGAACTTGAAGGAATGCTCATAAGACTTGGTGCTTACAGCAGTCTTCAAAACATACCAATCACACTAGATATGGCAAAAGATAATCTGAGGGATATTCTTGGAGATAGACGAAAAGATGTTACCGTAGAAATAATTCAGAAAATAGTGGCCGAATATTTTGAACTTAAAATGGCTGATATGAAGTCAACCAAAAGACTTAAAAATATTGTTCAAGCCAGACAAATTGCTATCTGGCTTTGCCGGGACATGACAAAGGCATCTTACCCAGATATAGGTTTAAAGTTTGGTGGTAAAGATCATTCAACTGTAATATATGCAGCAAAAAAAATTGATCTGGCAATTAAAGAAGACTCTAAACTATCTAAAATAATTGATGAAATAAAACATATTTTACTAAAGTAGGTATAACCTGTTGATAACTTGTAGTAGGCTGTTGGAAACTTATGACTTGTTGATAAGTCGGTATTTGGAAGCCATATTATCAACAGGACAAAAAATGTAATTATTATTTAATTCCAGCAGTTTAAAAAGTTATCATCTTTTTCACTGCACTAACTACAACTACTAAGGTTTATAATCTTTAAAAGAACTATATTAGTAAGGAGAGATACATGGAATTTAGAATTGATAAGGAAATTTTTCTCAAGTCGTTACAGAAAATACAAGGTATTGTAGAAAAGCGTACATCCATGCCAATTCTTTCAAATGTATTACTGGAAGTAACAGAATCAGCATTACATGTAACAGCTACTGATCTGGAAGTAGGTATGAAGAGTATTTACCCGGTAGAGGTTGTAAAAACCGGTAAAATAACTGTTGCTGCTAAAAAACTTTATGAAATAGTTAAAGAACTTCCCAACCAGATGATTACTTTTTCTAAAAAAGATAATGACTGGGTTGAAATTCAGTGTGGCAAGGTTCGCTTTAATATTGTAGGTCTATCATCTGATGAATTCCCATACTTTCCATCAGTTAAAGAAGAAAGTTTATTTGAAATTGAAAGTAACTTGCTCAAACAGATGATTGAGAAAACAGCTTATGCAATCTGTAATGATGATACTAAATATAATTTGAATGGTTTATTTACTAAGGTAGAAACAAATAACAACGGTGAGCAAGTGCTTAAAATGGTTGCAACAGATGGCCATAGACTTTCAATTTCCAGTGGAAATTTGAAAGGATCTGTTGGACCAGAGCTTTTGAAGGGAGTTATTCTTCCTAAAAAAGGTATTTTTGAACTTAAAAAAATTACAGATGAAGATAGTGGTACATTGTTATTTGGATTCATTGAAAACAGCGCAGTAATAAAACGCGGTGACTCTTATATGGTTATGCGACTTGTAGATGGTGATTTTCCTGACTACAACAGAGTAATTCCTGCGTCAAATGATCGTGTTATTACAGTTAATAAAGATATATTTACACATTCAGTTCGCAGGATGGCAATTTTATCCAGTGAAAAATTTAAAGGAATCATGCTTGAAATATCTGAATCCAGTATAAAAATTTCATCCAGTAATCCAGAGTTAGGCGATGCAATGGAAGAAATTGATGTTATTTATGGTGGAGAGCCACTTGCTGTAAGATTCAATGCACGCTATCTTTTAGATGTTCTTGCTGTTGCAGAAACAGAATCTGTAGAAATGAAATTTAAAGATGAACTGTCTCCTTCGATAATAGTCCCTGAAAAATCAACGAGTTTTCTTGCTGTAATAATGCCTATGAGGCTTTAGTACAGTAAATGCGCCTTAAAAATATTAATATTGTAAATTTTCGTAATTTTGAATCAATAAACATAGAACCTGGCCGTTGTTTTAATATTCTTTATGGATTGAATGGTCAGGGAAAAACAAATTTACTCGAAGCAATTTATATTTTAGGTAGTTCAAGATCATTTAGAAGCACGCGTCTGCCGGATTTAATAAAACATGGAGAAGCAGTAGGTCAAATACAGGGAAATATTGAATCAGGCAATAGTAGCAGCCATATAAGGCTTATTCTGGAATCTTCAGGTCGTAGAGTTGATCTGAACGGAAAAGCTATTCAAAAAGTATCTGACCTGCACGGAAAATTAAATACAGTAGTATTTTCTCCAGATGATACAGGTATGGTCAAGTTAGGACCAGAAACTCGTCGTCGTTATTTAGATAGGGCGGTATATACGGGTGATATTGGTTATTTGTATTGTTGGCATGAATATAATCGTATTTTAAAACAACGAAATACATTATTAAAACAAATAGATAAAGCTGGACTTGAAATTTGGACTGAAAAACTGGCAATAGCCGGAGCAGAAGTCATCACCAGAAGACAAAGGTATGTATGTCTTTTGAATTCTTTATTACAAAAACATTATGCAACAATTTCTGGTGGTACTGAAATAGCAAGTATTATTTATAAACCAGAAGGTGTGCAGGGAGCAGATACAGAAACTATTTGTAATGAGTTAATGGTTCTGTTTTTGAAACATGCAAAAAATGATGAAAAATTTGCAACGACTACAGCAGGTCCACATCGTGATGATCTTAAATTCCATTTAAATAGTCAGCCATTAAAATCGCTGGGATCCCAAGGGCAACAAAAAACTTTTGTTCTTGCTTTAAAAATGGCCGAAATAGACAATTTAGAGTCTATTTATAATGAGCCACCAATATTGTTGCTGGACGATATAAGTTCAGAACTTGATATGGATCGTAAAAGTAATCTGCTTGTTTTTCTGGATAAAAGAGATTTACAGACATTTATAACAACAACAGAATCATCATCTGCTCTTATAAGGGCTACTTCACAATGCGCCGTGTTTCACGTGAAACACGGCAATCTGACGTATAAGGGAAACGAATCAAATGAGTGAAAACGAAATGACGCAAACAGCTACAGAAGAATATGGAGCGGATAATATCAAAGTACTGGAGGGGTTGTCGGCAGTTCGCAAACGCCCAGCCATGTATATTGGTTCAACATCCAGTGCCGGCTTGCACCATCTTGTTTACGAGATAGTCGACAATTCAATTGATGAGGCCCTGGCCGGACATTGCGACAATATCAATGTAACCATAAATACAGATGGTTCTGTGACAGTTGTTGATAACGGTCGCGGCATTCCAACTGACATAATGCCTAATGAGGGAAAATCAGCAGCTGAAGTTGTTCTGACTGTACTGCATGCAGGTGGCAAATTTGATAACGATTCCTACAAGGTTTCAGGCGGTCTGCATGGTGTAGGTGTTTCGGTAGTTAATGCATTGTCAAAATGGCTGGAGCTGGAAATTAGACGTGATGGTAAAGTTTTCCGTCAATCATATCGCCGTGGTGATCCATTAGCACCTTTGGAAATGGTAGGAGAAACCAAGAAGCGTGGTACTAAAATAACCTTCATGCCGGATGAAGAAATTTTTGAAACAACAGAAATTTCATTTGACGTGCTTTCACAGCGTTTACGCGAAATGGCTTTTTTAAATGCTGGCGTAAGGATTAAAATTAACGATGAGCGTGTAGATAACAAATCACACGAATTCTACTACGAAGGCGGAATTAACTCTTTTGTAGAATATCTAAACCGTAACAAGACGGCATTGCATCCTAAACCGATTTATTTCAAGGGTGAAAAGGGTGGAGTGGAGACAGAAGTTTCCATGCAATATAACGATTCCTATGACGAGAAAATCTTCTCGTTTGCAAACAACATCAATACACACGAAGGTGGTACACATCTGGTTGGTTTCAAGGCAGCGTTGACCCGTACCATGAATAGCTATGCTGCTGCCAATAATTTGCTTAAAAAAGAAAAAGTCACAATTTCCGGTGATGACCTGCGTGAAGGTATTACCTGTGTCATTTCGGTAAAAATTCCACAGCCGCAATTTGAAGGCCAGACAAAAACGAAGCTAGGGAACTCTGAGGTCAAGGGATACGTAGAAACATTGATCAACGAAAAACTGGCTCAGTATCTGGAGGAAAATCCACAGGTAGCTAAACGGGTATTGGAAAAGTCTATTGAAGCGGCTCGAGCCAGGGAAGCGGCACGTAAAGCCCGTGAAACCGTACGCCGTAAAGGTGCTCTTGACTTGGGAGGTTTGCCTGGCAAACTGGCAGACTGTCAGGAAAAAAATCCTGAACTATGCGAACTTTACCTGGTCGAAGGTGACTCGGCCGGTGGTTCGGCTAAACAGGGACGTGATCGTAAATTTCAGGCCATTTTGCCGCTTAAGGGTAAAATTCTCAACGTAGAAAAAGCCCGTTTTGATAAAATGATCGCTTCACAGGAAATCCGGACATTGATTACGGCAATGGGTACAGGGATTGGCAAGGATGATTTCGATATAGCCAAACTGCGCTACGGCCGTATTATTGTCATGACAGATGCCGACGTGGACGGGTCGCACATTCTGACCCTGCTGTTAACCTTCTTTTACCGCAATATGCGAGAGCTTGTGGAACGAGGCCATCTCTATATTGCCCAGCCACCGCTATACAAGGTAAAACGCGGTAAAAAAGAGCAGTACCTGCGTAATGAGGCAGCAATGCAGAACTTTTTGCTGGAAGAGGGGGCAGAAGAAATGATTCTGCGCCTGGAAAAAGGCGATAGAATTTATACCGGCAAACAGATCATACCGCTGATCCGTCAGTTTATCGATAATCGTGCTATTTTCGAAAAGGTTGTAAAAAAAGGAATTTCTTCTGATCTGCTTTCCATAATTGTTCGCAGTAATGTCCCATCTGGGCTGGAAGAGTTGTCTCAGTTTGAAAAATATCTTGAAGCGATGAAGATGTTGTCTCCAGGCTCTGAATACCAGATAGAAGAAGATAGAATCATATTCTACATCGGTAATATACGTGCCATTATAGATCAGCAGATTTTGAGTGTTCTCTCAAGTCATGAATATGAACTGCTGGTTGAAAATCACAGTCGTATCGTGGAAACCATGGCAGATGGAAGGGCAACGGTCGAACAGGAGGGCGGAAAAATTCTGCTTGAAACAGGCAATCACGAAGAGTTGCTGGCCTTCTTCCTGGAAAATGCAAAAAAAGGACTTGGCATTCAGCGTTATAAAGGTCTGGGTGAGATGAACCCGGAACAGTTATGGGAAACAACCATGAACCCGGAAAACAGGATACTGTTGCAGGTCAAGATCGAGGATGTCGTCGAGTCGGATGAAATCTTTACGATCCTGATGGGCGATCAGGTTGAACCACGGCGTGATTTTATCGAGAAAAATGCGCTGAACGTCGTAAATCTGGATATATGACTGGTGTTGTAGGGGGGCTCCATACAAGTGGAATATTGGCCCCATATATTGAAATTTTCGTACCGACAAAGATGTTGTACGATTACCCATAAAGTGGATTTTCTAAATGAAAACAGAAAATAATAAAATATTAATTGACGGCTCGTTTCT
>Ga0105047_10009697_pt1 | contig 15821 bp, 10 predicted proteins | sample MAT04_FD_78384 | JGI IMG/M metagenome (GOLD analysis project Ga0105047, IMG submission 78384) | Freshwater microbial communities from Lake Fryxell liftoff mats and glacier meltwater in Antarctica - MAT-04 (megahit assembly) | ecosystem: Environmental > Aquatic > Freshwater > Ice > Liftoff... | reverse complement strand
TCGCGGTCGATTTCGACAAACAGAAGAAGGACGCCGTCGAGGCGATGAAGCGGCCCGAGCAATTCAAAACCAATCTCTCGGAGAAGCTACGGCTCGAAGCCCTCAACAAGAATCCGCCGCCTGACTACGTGACCGGGGCGCTCTTCTATTCGGCCAGTTTGCTTTACGAAGCGGGCAAGTTCGGCGAGGCTCTCTCGCGCTTCCAGGCGTTCGCGAAAGACAATCCGACGTCGCCGTTGCTCTTCGAGGCCGGGCTCCGCAGCGGTTACTGCCAGGTCCAACTCAAGCTATTTGTCGAGGCGATCGCGACCTTGACGCCGTTGATCGAGAAGAACCCCAAGCTGGCCGATCAAGTGCTCTTCTGGCAGGGGAAGGCGCAGGCCGGTGTTGCTCTTGCCCTTCCGGTTGATCCGATGAATGCCCCCGCGCGGGACGCGGGACTGAAGACGGCGATCACCACCTTGAGGGCCGCGGCCGAGCGGGCGGCTCAGAACATCGCAACCGACCCCGATGCCAAGAACCGCCGGGCGGAGAGTTTTCTCGAAATGGCCGATACCCAGCAACACGCCCGCTTGTACAAGGAAGCCGGGGCCGTCTACGAACAATTGTTGAATGAGAAATCGCTGCCGAACCGGACGGAAGAGTTGCATCAGCGTTTCATCACGGCCATGCATTTAGCCGGCGACTTCGCCCGTTGCGAGCAGGCGGCCGACACCTTCCAGAAGGAATTCCCCCGCAGCCCCCTGCTGCCGCTCGTACTCTTCCGTCTGGCCGAGAATTCGTACTTCGTCGCGCTGGCGGCCGAGAAACGGACCGATCTCCCGAACAAGGACGCAGAGTTGGCCCGGCTCTTCGGCGATGCGGGCAAGCGCTACAAAACGGTGATCGACAAATACCCGGAGTTCGAGCGGATCGCGCTGGCCCGCTACGGCCTGGCCATGTGCCACTTCAAGCGGAACGAGATCGAGGAAGCGCGGACCGCCATCGAAACCATTCCCGCACCTGACCGCACGGGCGACCTGGCTCTCGCGCCCTACTTGCTTGCCGAGTGCCTGATTCGTCAGGCCCCCGCGAAGGCGGAGGATGCTCTTCAGGCGGGCATGTTGCAGGAGAAGTTATCGCAGGCGATCCAGAATCTCGATGGCTTTATCGGCGCTCAGCCGAAAGCGCCCGAGGTCCCCGAAGCGTTCCTGAAGCTCGGCGTCTGCCAGTTTCGTCTAGCCGCGATGATTGCCGTGCCCCAGGAACGGAACAATGCGTTGACCGTCGCCCGGCAGACCTTCGAGAAATTGATTCAGGCGTTTCCCAAGGAAGTCGCCGGGATGCAAGCGGTGCTGGAGCGGGCCAAGACCATGGCCGCCATGGGCGACAAGGCCGGGGCGATGAACGAACTGCGCAAGTTCACCGTCGATCCGCTGCTGGCGAGTCCCGCGGCCCCCGCGGCCGTGGTCTATCTTGCCACACTTTTGCGGGAACAGAACAAGGCCGAGGAGGGATCGACGCTCATCAACCTCGTCCGCCAGCGACACGATGCCGCACTTTCGAAGGACAATCCTGAGCGGGCCGCCCTGATGCGTTACCATCAAGGCATTTGTTTGCAGGAAGCGGGCAAGTTCAAGGAAGCCGTCGCTGTTCTTGAAACGATCGTCCCGTTGACCGCGGGCAAGGCGATGGCACTTGAGGCGACTCTTCGCTCAAGCCAGTGCAAGCTGGCTGATGCCCGCAAGGTCGTCGAGACGGCCCGCCAACAGTTGGCGATGCCGAAACTCAACCCCGATCAAATCGGAGCCGCGAACGTCCTTCTCCAGTCCGGCTTAAACACGATGAACGAAGTCGCCCAGTTGATGTTCGTCCGGGCCGAGGAAAACCGCGAGAGTTTGCCAAACGTTGACGCTCGGGCGCGACTCTATTACGAGGCCGCCTGGTCGTGGCGTGCGTATGCCGAGCATGAGATCGCGACAGTCCGGAAGCAACTTCAGACCGACAAGCGAAACCAATTGCAGGCGGAGGCTGATTCGAAAGCCGCGCCTGGAACGAAGGCCGCGCCGGTCCCGATGCCCGAGATCCCGCTCTCGGCCGTGCCGGTGCAACCCGGGGAGCAGCGGACGCAACAGGCCTATCGCACCTTGATTGTCGAGTATCCCGAGACGCTTCTCTCGATCGAAGCCCGTTTCGAACAGGCCGAGTTGCAAGCCGAGCGCGGCCAGCACGATGCCGCCTGCAAGCTTTTGCGAACCGCCCTCGACGTCGAACCGAACGATAACAAGATCCCTTCGACCGAGTTGTTGGACCGTATTCGCATCCGTCTCGGCGCTTGCCTGATGGCCAAGAAGGAACCCAAGGAAGCTCTCGAAAAATTGCTCGTCGTGGCCGACAACCCCAAATCGACGCTCGTCGCTCAGGGTCAATATCGGGCGGCTGAATGTCTATTTGCACTGGGCGAGTTTGACAAAGCCGCCGCCCGTCTGGTCTTGTTCCGTGATAAACCGGAGTTCCACAATGTGCCGGGCGTGAGCGATCGCGCCATCCTGCGGTTGGGCCAGTCTTATATTGCCCTGAAGCAGTGGGACCCCGCCCAGCAGGCGATGTTGCTTCTTCAGCAGCGGTATGGGAACTCCGTCTGGATCAATGAGGCGCGCTTCAGCCAGGGCTGGGCGCTGCAGAACGCGGGACAGTTCGACCCCGCCGTTGTCGCCTACAACGCGGTCATCGCGAACACCGCCAGCGAGTTGGCCGCCAAGGCTCACCTTCAGATCGGCCTCTGCCGGCTCGAGCAAAAGCGTTACGGCGACGCGGCCAGCGCCCTGCTCGTGGTGCCGTTCACGTTCGACTATCCCGAGTTGAGCGCCGCCGCCCTGACCGAAGCCGCCCGGGCCTTCATCGAAGACAAGAAGCCCGAACAGGCGGAACGTCTGCTGCAACGCGTGTTGAAGGATCATCCGAAGAGCGACTGGGCCAAGATCGCCCAGAAGCGGCTTGAGGAGATGAAGAAGTAGAAACCAGCAGGCGAGCGTCGAGCCGTAAGGCCGACGTGTTTTCTTTTCGCAGGCACGTCGGGCTTACGCCTCGACGCTCGCCAAGGCATCGCGGAGAACTTTCATGATGTATCGATTCGCATCGTTCGCTCTTGTCTCGCTCGCATTCCTCGCGACTCCCGCTCGCGCCTACGTCGAAGCCCCGATGTCGCTGGGGGCAATCATTGCCCAGTCGCACTCCATTTGCCTCATGCAGATCACTAAGGTCGATAAGACCCAGAACATGATCATTTATCAGAAGATTCAGGACATCAAAGGCAAGCACCCGCAGGAGGTCATCAAGCATACGATCAAGGCGGAACTCAAGCCGGGCGAGATCAAGGAAATCATGAACTGGGCCGAGCCCGGTAAGCTCGCGGTCTTTTTCCACAACACTTCATCCAGCGAGACCTGCACCGGTTTGAACTGGTATCAAGCCTATCCGCAAGGCGATTGGTGGGGCATGTCGCACGGCGAGCCGTTCTTGCTTCGCAGTTACGCGGGCAAGGCCGAGAAACTCCCAGCCCTCATCGCGGAGATCCTGGCCGGCAAGGAAGTGCTCGCCTCGTGCATGGTCGATGGCAACAAGGACGACCTGCACCGCAAAACCGCCCGCATCCAACGGCTGAAGGTCTCGCTGAAGATCCTGGACTATAACCCGAAGCGGGATTTCTCCGGCTGGGGCGGTGAGGACATTCGCAAACTCGCGGGCATGCCGGGCTTCTCGCAGTTTGCCGCGCTCGGCAAGGTCGATGCCGAGGGCCGTTCCGTCACGCCGATCGATTTCGACGGCGACGGCAAGCTCGATCTTTGCTTGTCGAGCACCTCGCGCGTTCTTCTGCTTCAGAATCAAGGCGATTCGTTCAGCGAAGTCTATCTGCCCGGCCTGACCACCGGCAGCCGCTCGACCGTCTGGGCCGATTACAATCGCGACGGCCGGCCCGATGTCCTGCTAGCCACGGTGCTGGGACCGAAACTCTACACGAATCTCGGCGGCGGCCAGTTCCGTGACGACACCGCGATGCTGCCCGCCGAGAAATGCCACGACCTCACCGGCGCCGCCTGGATCGACGCCGATGGCGACGGCCAGATGGACATCCTGCTCGCCAACGGCTTCCACGGCCTGCGGCTTTATCGCAACAAGCTCTTGATCGACGCCGCGACGAAAACGAGTTCACCCCAGGTCGGACCGTGGCACTACATCGGCCCGTTCGACAATACAGGGCAAATCGGCTTCGCCAAGGCGTACCCGCCTGAACAAGAAGTCGATCTGAAGAAGGAGTATCCTGGCCGGGGCGGCAACATCGGCTGGAAACCCGGCGCCTTCACCGACGGCGTCGTGAACACGTTGGCGCTCTTCAAGAATGAATTCAACTCCGATTCCGTGGTCTATCTGACGCGTGAGATCGAGTCTGCCGGCCCCGCCGTCTTGCCCGTTTCGATGGGCAGCGACGACACGCTCACCGTCTGGCTCAATGGCGAACGGCTGCTGGCGGTCAACGAGACGAGAGCCGTGATGCCGGATCAACATAAGCTCGATCTCAAGTTAAAGGCCGGGAAGAACACCCTGCTGCTGAAAGTGTGCCAGGGCGGCGGCGAATGGGCGTTTCAGTTTGCCGTCGGTCAAGCACAGATCAAGCAGGCCGGCACCTTCGAGGATGTCTCCGCCGCCTGGGGACTCGGGCAGGAGATCAAAGGCGGAACGCTCGCGGTCGCGGACTTCGACGGCGACGGCAAGCCGGACTTCCTCTTCGGCGCGGGCCGGGGCATGCTCTACCACAACACCGGAGAACGCTTCGAACTTCAGAGCGGCACCGGCCTCGACTACGAACCGCGGAACACCGGCCCCGTCTTCGCCGACTTCGATGGCGACAGTCATCTCGATTGCTTCATTCCGCAGGCCACTGGAAGCAAGCTCTACCGCAACACGGGGAATGGCAAATTCGTCGATGTGGCCGCGCAGGCCGGCGACCTGGCCAAGTCAATACCCGGCGCCGTCTCCGCCGCCTGGGGTGATTTCAACAACGACGGCAAGCTCGACCTCGTCGTCGGCTGTCTGCGCGGGCCGAACCGCTACTTCGAGAATCAGGGCGACGGCAAGTTCACCGAGCAAGGTGTCGCCATCGGCCTGCATCAACGGATCTTCAACAGCCAGGCCGTCGGCCTCGCCGACTTGAACAACGACGGCAAGCTTGATCTGATTCTCGTTAATGAAGGGCAGGATTCCGCCATCCTGTTTGGCAGTCGCGAACTTCCTGGGAAGAACACGCCCGTCGTCGTCAATTTGGGTGAAAGCACGGGCAGCCGGTTGCAGGTGCTCAATGGCGAGGGCAAAACGGTTGCCGGGTGCCAAATCTCGGGATGCGAAGCCTGCGGCGGTCAGGCGTCGCTCGCTCCCCGCTTCACGTTGCCGGCGGGGGCGTATAAACTCGCGATCCGCACCTCGGCAGGCAAGACGCTCTCGCACGATTTCCAGGTGGCCGATTCGCCCCTGCAATTGCGGATCGGGTTGCCGGAACCGGTGGCGCCGAAGAAGTGACCCCGCTCGATCAGAACCGAAGTTTTTTAGCTCAGATGAGATCCCGTATGTTTCTTAGACTTCTGACTCTTATAACCGCGCTCATGTCCCTCGGCGGCGCCTCGGCCGCGGAACCATGGACGACTTACCGGGGCAACCCGCAGCGCACCGGTTGCACCGACGGCAAGGCGGGTCCCGAGAAGCCCGTCGTGCTCTGGGCGTACAAGTCGCAGGATCACTTCATCGCCTCGCCCGTGCCGCTGGGCGAGAGCATGATTTTCTCCGGTCTGGGCGCGTTCAACCGGCCGACCATGCTGGCCCTGCCGTTGAAACCCAAGTCGGTGGTCGAGCCATCCTGGGTGCGAAGTTCACCTTATTTGAAGCTGCCGACCGTCTCGTCACCCGCGATCTTCGACGGCAAGCTGATCTTCGGCGACGGCATGCACCAGACCGACGGCGCGGTGTTGCACTGCATCCCGGCCGATGGCGGCCTGCCGCTCTGGCAACTCGTCGTCCCCGGCGAACTCGTGCATCTCGAAGGTTCGCCGACGATTGTCAAGAACCGCGTCTACATGGGCGGCGGCGCGGCCGGCGTGCTCTGCGTCGAGATCGACAAGGCGACGATCGAGGGCAAGGTTCACGACCTGCCCACCATCGCCAAGATGCAGACCGAGAAATGGAAGAGCCTGCAAGCCGCGTTCGAGATCGACAAGAAGAAAGACCCCGACTTCGCGATCCCGCCCTCGGAGGATCAACTGCACAAGGCCTCGCCCAAGATTCTCTGGCAGAAGGGCGATAAGAAGTGGCATGTCGACGCGGCGGTCAACGTCTTCAACAATCGCGTCATCGTCGCCTCGGCCTTTCTGGATAAGGAGAAAGTCGGCGATCGTGCCGTGTTCTGCCTGAACGCCGAGACCGGCGACGAGATGTGGCGGACGCCTCTCGACATCAACCCCTGGGGTGGCGCTTCCGTTGAAGGCAACACGGTCATCGTCACCGGCAGCACCGTCTCGTATGCCCCCACGGCCTTACAAGGCGCCAAGGGTGTGGTGCTTGCTCTCGATCTTGAAAAGGGGACGGTCCTCTGGAAAAAGGACGTGCAAGGCGGCGTGCTCAGTTGTGCGGCCATCACGAACGGGATGGCGGTGTTCACCTGTAGCGACGGCAAAGTCCGAGCCTTCGCGTTGAAAGACGGCGAACGCCGACTTCTCTACGACGCCAAGTCGCCGTTGTTCGCTCCCCCCGCGGTGTCCGGCGACGTCGCCTATGTCGCGGACTTGAAGGGCATCGTCCATGCTATCGACCTGAAGACCGGCGCCGCCCGCTGGATGCTCGACCTGGGAACCGATGCACTCGTCAAATCGCCCGGCATGGTTTACGGCGGCATCGCCCTTCAGGATGGCAAACTCGTCCTGGGCACCTGCAACCTCGAAGGCGCCTTCGCCCGCCAGGGGACCGCTGTCGTCTGCATCGGGGAGAAGTAAGACGGTACGGCTAAACGATAAATCGATCAGGGGTCATTATGATGATTCGAATTTGCCTGTTGATGTTGATACTTCCCGTCATGGCACGCGCCGAGACGCCGGGGATCACGATCGATAAAGAGAAAAAATCGGTCGCGATCGACGCCCGCATCGCGCCGCGCAAGTTGCCGATGCTCGAGCAGGTCTACCCGATCGAAGTGGTCGCCAGTTGGGCGCACGATCGCAAGGATCGCAAGGGCTTGAAAGCCCACGAGACCCTGGTGACGTTCGATGTGTTGCCAAGCGATGTTCACAAGGCCCTCGAAGAGATTGGTCTAAAGCCCGGCGCACCAGTCAAGGGCGGCGAGGTTCCCTGCACCGGTCCCGATCTCAAGATTTACCTGGAATGGAAGGGCGAGGGCGGCTCGCCCAAGAAAGTGTCGATCGACAAGCTGCTGGTTGATCCCAAGACCAAGTTCCCGTTCCCGAAGAATGTGAAGTTTCGCTTCACCGGTTCGGTGATGTCGAAGATCGACCCGAACAAGCCCGAGACCAAGTATGGCGCCGACCTGACCGGCACGCTGATCGCCATCTACCCAGTGACGGATGAAACGGTCTGCCAGTCGAGCCTGACGATGAAGGAAGAGAAGTTCCTGAAGCTTGAAACCAACACGGCCCTGCTCCCGCCCGAGGGAACGGCCGTCAAATTAATCCTCGAAGCGGTCGCGAAATGAGAACACGAATGACCATCCTGTGTGCCTTGCTCCTGGCCTGCGGCTGCGCGCGTGATCCGAGCGCGGGGCCGGCCATGGGGCAGCCGGTCCTGGCCGCGCAACCGGAGCCGAAGCCCCCCGAGGTCCCGAAGATGCGCGAGGTGCCAAAAGCCGTCGAACCCAAGCCGCCTGAGCCGGCGGCGCTCACCGAGTATCGCTTCCCGGAAACCGATGCCGGCCGCATTCTAGCGAAGACGCTGCCGCCCGGTCCGCTGCCGCCTTTTCCAGACCTGCCGCGCAAAGAACAAGGCGTGAGGCCGCTGCCGCCCGCGCTCGCGGAAATGGACACGCCGTTCAAGTCGCTGCCGACAAGCCCGCCGCGGTATCCGCTGACGGCCCGACCCCAACCGCGGCCGCAATCGTTGCCGGAACGCGTGCCGCTCGAGATTAGCCGAATCGAAATCGAACGGCCGAGTGCGATCGTCCTGATCACGGGCGCACTGACCCGAATCGCGCCGCGTGACGTCAATGAACCGTCGGCATTATCCATCCTGGCGAAGCCGGTGCCCGACCGGGCTTCGCTCGAAGATCCCTCGATTCCGTTCACCTTGAGGAGTCTCATCAGCCTGCAACTTCCGCTGCGCGATCAACCGGTGGGTTTCCTCAAGATCAATCTGCCCGACCCGTTCGAGAATCTGGAACCGGCGAAGGTAAAGACGCCGGCCGTGGAGGATCCGAATCGATCGCTGGGCGAACCGGGCAAAGTCGTGAAGTAATATGCTCAAAGCGATCCCCGACATTGAACGACTGAACGATCTGCTCAGCATCCCGTCGCAAGGCGTGATCGATACCTGGAAGAATATTCCCGGCGATCTGATCATCCTGGGCGTGGCCGGGAAAATGGGGCCGACGCTGGCGCGAATGGCCCGTCTGGGCCTTCCCGCTTCGAGCCGGGTGATCGGCGTCGCCCGGTTTTCCGATCCGGCGGTTGCCCGACAACTGGAAGGTTGGGGAATCGAAGTTGTTCGCGCCGACCTGCTCGATCTCGAACAGGTCGCACGGCTGCCGGATGCCGCCAACGTCATCTGGATGGGCGGGATGAAATTTGGCACGAGCGACCAGGCTTCGCTGACCTGGGCGATGAACACGCTCGCCCCGGCCAACGTCTGTTTGCGTTATCGATCATCGAGAATCGTCGCGTTCTCGTCGGGCAATGTCTATGGGCTGTCGCCGATCATCCGCGGTGGTTCCGTCGAGAGCGATCCGCCGCGCCCGGTCGGCGAGTATGCCTGCTCCGCGCTCGGCCGAGAACGCATCTTCGAACATTTCAGCCGGGTTCATTCGATTCCGATGGCGATCCTGCGGTTGAATTACGCCGTCGAAATGCGTTACGGCGTCCTCGTCGACATCGCCCGCTGTGTGTTCGACGAGAAACCGGTCGACATCTCGATGGGGGCCTTCAACGTCATCTGGCAAGGCGACGCCAACGCGGTAGCGCTCCAGGCGTTTGGCACACTCGCCACGCCGCCGTTGATGTTGAACCTGACGGGACCCGAGACACTGAGCGTCCGCCAGATTGCCTTACGCTTCGGCCAGCGGTTCGGCAAACCCGCGGTCATCACGGGTACGGAACAAACCGACGCTCTACTGAACAACGCCCAGAATTCCCACCGCCTGTTCGGCTATCCGCGCATCAGCGTCGAGCAAATGATCGACTGGATCGCCTCGTGGATCGAAGCGGGTGGTTCGTCGCTGAACAAGCCGACGCACTTCGATTCGCGCGATGGGCGATTTTAAGTTAGCCGCGACGCGAATGTCACCGTAGGCCTCACGCTCCGCGTGAGGAACCATCACGCGGAGCGTGATGGCTACGATGCAATTAGCAGCGCGGTTGCCAGTAACTAACAAAAACTCGCAAACGTCACCGGCGGAAGTAAACCAACATGCTCACGGCTAGCAAGGCGAGCAGGACCGCGGAGAAGAAAATGCCGTGCCAGATGTTCAAGAAGAAGCGAGCCCAAGTGAGCGGTTCCTCGTCTTCGTCGTCGTCTTCGACCGGGACACGTTTCTTTAACTTGATCTTCGGCTTCGGTTTGGCAGGTCGCACAGCCTGAGCGTACGGCACGGCAACGGGCATGGGTCGCTTGGCTACTTTGATCCCGTACGGAATCGGCCGTGCCTGTACCTCGATCGCTTCCGGCAACGGCTGTTCGCCGGGGACGTTGATTCTCTTCTGAATATTCTTGATCGTCTCAACGACGATCGAGGCGTTGGCCATTCGGTTGGCGGGGTCCTTTTCCAGCAACTTGTGGATTAGCCGGGCCAACTGCTCGGGGACCTGTGGCTTCAGTTCCCGCACCGGCTTGGGGATCCCCACCGCGAGTGCGGTCAAGACGGCGGAAATATTCGGACCCATGAACGGCTGCTGGCCCGTGCAGAGGCGGTAGAGGACGACGCCGAGACTGAATAGATCGCTGCGGGCATCGAGCTCGTCGCCGCGTGCTTGCTCGGGGGACATGAATAACGGTGTGCCCACGACGGCGCCCGCGCGCGTGAGCTTGACGTCTTCGCGGATCTCGCGGGCCAGGCCGAAATCGAGAATCTTGACGCGGCCCTGCGGCGATTCGAGGAAGACATTGGCCGGCTTGATGTCGCGGTGGACCAGACCTTGCTCGTGGGCGGCATGCAGTCCCTCGGCCATCTGCCGGCCGACACGCAGCACCTGACCAATCGATAGTTCCCCTTTTTTGTCCAGATAGTCTTCGAGCGAAGCGCCCTTCAGAAACTCCATGGCGATGAACGGGACGCGATTCTCCTCGCCGACTTGGTGGATGGTGATGACGAAGTCGTGCTTCACACGAGCGGCGGCTCGCGCTTCGCGCAGAAAGCGTTCTCGCGCATGCGCGTCACGGGCGTACTTGGGCAACATGATCTTGACGGCCGCCAGGCGCATGAGTTGCGAGTCTTCCGCGAGGAACACCATGCCCATGCCGCCCCGGCCAAGGACCTTGAGCACTCGGTACTGCGCAAGCCGGCCGAGCTCGTCGTCCATTTGGGAAGGGGAGAGGAGGTCACGTAATTCAGGGTGGCTGTCGGTGCGCGGCTCGGCCGGCGGGGGATTGGTATCGTCATCCATGCTGGAATGCGTCGGGCGCGGATTCGGCACGGTGTTCTGAATCGGGCGTTGCGCGGGTTGCTCGGGCATGACGGAGAGTCCTCAACGACGCACTTTATCTTATTCAGCGAACCTGTCTGGTTGAAGAAAAACCGGCAGAGTTTTCATTTGCTTGGGGTAGGTCGCTCTCAATAGTTCGACAGCGAGTTGACGGGGCAGTCCCAACGCAGGCCGCTATCGTGCCGGCGGTAGCCGATGCGTTCGTAGAACGGGATGAGCTGATCGAGGCAATTGAGGATCACCTTGTAGCAATTTCGCTCGGCGGCAAGCTTCGTCAGGAAATCGACAAGCGACGTGCCGATCCCCTTCCGCCAGTGGTCGTTATGCACGGCCACGTCTTCGATATGGCCGACCAGTCCGCCGCGATGAATGTACTTCTTCTCGATGATCAGGCTGGCGGTGCCAACCACGCGGCCGTCGACCTCGGCAACGACCGTCTCAATTCCCGCGGCCGAGCGCTGCTTCCAGATGGCGATCGCTTCTTCGGGGGCGAGGCCGACTTGAGAGAGGCAGGCGAGCGTCTCCAGAAATCCGTTGGCGAAATCCGGGGGCTCGAGCAGGCGAAGATGCGGCTTCATAAATGTCATCCTGAAAGGAATCGACGGGTCATTTGAGCGTAGCAAATTCGAAGGCGTGCCGGATAGGACACTCGAACGTCGAGAACGCGATAGGCGTGACGCGGAGGCGGCGAAGTGTTCATGCGACCGAAGCCTTCAAATCTTTTGGCGTCAATCCATGTCTTTCGGCCAGGAACTGACGAAACTGAGGAACCTGAAAGAAAGCTCTCATCATGTCATCGTAAAAGGTTTGCTGGATTTGACTGCCGTTCTCCCATCGCGACACGGTTGAGACCGACACGCCGAGACATGCCGCAAACTCTTGCTGAAGCGAGTAACCAACCTTGGTACGGCCTTGACGGATCTGATCCGGAGTCAGAAGCCCGGCCGTTCGCCGAAAGGCCTCGTCGATTTGTTCACTCGCCCTCTCATCAAACGAAACGGCGCCGCACGCTTCGTTTTGACACTTCGGCACACTAAATTTGGGAACGTGAACATCGTATTTTTTGCCGTCATGATCGATCTGAATGTCATAAGGGATGACAACGATCGCCATCGATTTCTGACGGCATTCACTGCATCGTGGAGCGAAGCAACGTGTGTCACTCATTCTTCATTCTCTTCATGAACCTGATTCGTGGACACTTACAATCGCGCCTTCATTCCGAAGGTGACGCAACGCCCAACCGCCGAAGTTGCTCCTCAAGACGTGCCGCTTTCGCTTCAGCGGCATCAGCGCGTTTCTTCTCCTCCTCAGCACGTTTCTTCTCTTCCTCAGCGACTTTCTGCGCTCGATCGCCGCGTTGCTGCGCCTGTAACCGGGCGAGGCGTTCCTCCTCGGCTCGCTGGGCTTCCTCGTCCGCTCGTTTTTCATGCTTCTGGGCCAATACGAGATTGGCGTCTCGATCGGCCAGAAGCTCGAGATAAGTCAGGAACGGCTCGCCGTCGGGCCGGTATATCTTCAAGACCTCGCCGCTCATGTCAAAGCGAATGCCTAGACGAGGCGACTGCCAACCGTCCATCTCGGGGATATCAGTGAGTTTCGCGCCCTGTCGGAGATAGCCCTCCAGCTTGATGCGATCCGGGTCGTAGATGTAGTACTCTTCGACGCCGTACTTTTCGTAGAAGAGGAACTTCCGCATCATCTCGCTGCTGCCGTTGTTCGGCGAGAGAATCTCGAAGACGACCTGCGGCGGAATGCCGCCTTCCTCCCATTGCTTGTAACTGCCGCGATCCCCCTTTGGCCGGCCGATGGCGACCATGGCATCCGGGGCGGCGCTCGTCTTGTTGTCGCCCTCGACGGGATACCACAGAAGGTCGGCCGCGACGAACACTCTGGGATCGTCCTTGAAGGTCCCGGTGAGGCCGCCATGGATGGTGACGATCCACTCATATTGGACGGTGTTGTCGGCAATGGGTTTACCATCGCTTTCTGGGTAGACGATCCGGCGTGCCGGTTTGGATGGCGGTATGGGAGTCATGACAATATTACAACCGATCCTCGTGCGGTGATCAAGAGGGCGAACTGTCGATTCACTTCAATTTCACATTCAGATTCTTCACGAGAAACGCATACTCGTCGGCCAGCTCCTCGATCTGCTTGGCGGTCGGCTTGCCGGCCCCGTGACCGGCGCGGGTCTCGATGCGGGCGAGAACCGGTGGGCCGTCTTTGGCCTGGCAATATTGCAACATGGCCGCGAACTTGAAGCTGTGGCCGGGGACGACGCGGTCGTCGGTGTCAGCGGTGATGATCATCGTGGCCGGGTATTTCGTCCCCTGTTTCAGATTCTGATACGGCGAGTAAGCATGGAGAGCCTTGAACTCGTCCGCGTTGTCAGCGGAGCCGTAATCGTCGACCCAGAAACGGCCGGCGGTGAAGTGGTGGAAGCGAAGCATATCCATGACACCGACATGCGGCAGGGCGGCGGCGAAAAGGTCCGGCCGTTGGGTCATCGCGGCGCCGACGAGCAGGCCGCCGTTGCTGCCTCCACGGATCGCGAGCTTGGGCGTACTCGTGTACTTCTCTTTGATCAGGTATTCACCCGCGGCGATGAAGTCGTCGAAGACGTTTTGCTTCTGAAGCTTTGTGCCCGCTTTGTGCCACGACTTGCCATACTCGCCGCCGCCGCGGAGATTGGCGACCGCGTAGACGCCGCCCATATCCAGCCAGGCGGCGACGCTGATCGAGAAGCTCGGCGTCAGCGAGATGTTGAAGCCCCCGTAACCGTACAGAAGCGTCGGGTTGCCGCCATCAAGGACGATGCCCTTCCTGTGGGCGATGAACATCGGAACCTTGGTGCCGTCCTTGCTCGGGTAAAAGACCTGCGTGACTTCGTAGTCATCCGGGTTGATGGCGACCTTCGACTGGCGCAGAAGCGTGCTCTTGCCCGTCAGCAGATCGTAGCGGAAGATCGTGGCCGGGCGGTTGTAACTTGAGAAGAGGTAGAACGTCTCGGTATCGATGCGTCGCCCGCCGAACCCGGACGCCGCGCCGATGCCGGGCAACTCCACCTCGCGGATGAACTCTCCTTCCGGCGAGAAGAGCTTGATTTGCGACTTGGCATCCTTCAAGTAGCTGGCGGTGAACTGATTGCCGACGAGGCCGACGCCTTCGAGCTTCTCCTTGGCCTCGGGGATGATCTCCTTCCAGTTCGCGGGTTCGGGCTTGCGGATGTCGATGGCGATCACCCGGCCGTTGGGGGCGTTCAGGTCGGTGCGGAAGTAGAGGATCGGACCGTCATTATCGATGAACGAGAAATCGTTCTCGAAATGATCGATGAGGTCGATCACCATCGCGTAGGGTTCCGCGAGATCCTTATAGGTAATGCGATAACGGTCATCGGTGCCCTTCCAGGTTGTGATGACCAGATAGCGGCCGTCGTCGGTCGCGGTGGTGGAAAATCCCCACTCCGGTTGGTCAGGTCGTTTGTAGACGATGACGTCCTCGGCTTGCGAGGAGCCGATGCGGTGATACATCACCCGCTGATTTTTATTCAGCGATTGAAACTCTTCATCTTTCTTGGGCTCCGGATAACGGCTGTAGAAGAAGCCGCGACCCTCGGCGGTCCAGGCGACACCGCTGAACTTCACCCAGCGGAGTTCATCCGCAAGCACCTTGCCGGTGGCAACCTCCATCACGCGCCATGTCTCCCAGTCGGAACCCGCTTCCGAAACGGCATAAGCGAGGTACTTGCCATCGGGGCTGACAGTGGTGCCGCCGAGTGCGATCGTGCCGTCCTTGCTCCAAGTGTTCGGATCGATCAAGAGGCGTGGTTCGCCACCGAGCTTTTCCAAAACGTAGAGCACCGCCTGATTCTGGAGCCCGTCGTTTTTGCGATAGAAGTAGAGGCCGCCGACCTTCACCGGTGCCGAGTATTTCTCGTAATTCCACAATTCGGTCAAGCGTTTCTGAATGCGTTCACGCTCGGGGATCGCTTGCAAGTAGGCGTTGGTCACCTTGTTCTCGGCCTCGACCCACGCCTTCACCTCTTCGAATTTGCGAACGTCGTCCTCGAGCCAACGATACGGATCGGCGACCTTCTGGCCGTGATAGACATCGACCTGATCGCCCCGCTTCGCGGCGGGATATACGATCGGCTCGGCCGTAACTTCATCCACCATGCAGAAACCTCCCACGATCAGCACTAACCCAAAATGAAGACGCATCGCCATTTCCTCCTCTGGAGAACGGGACCTGATTGATTCTACGCATCCCAACGTCACTTGAGACGTTCACGAGAGGCAGTGGCCGAACAGGTTTGAAATCGATCGGCCAAGTCGCGGAGAAAATTGTTTTCTTCACCAGCAAAAGATGTCAAGATGATGTGGGTCCGTTACTCCCCCCCAACGATTCCGAAGAAGCTGCCTACCATGAGTGAGCGAGCGACGCCTCTGAACGGAACGGGGAGCGCGCAACCCACCGTCGGGAACGCGCCGCTTCCGGATGCCACATTACTTGAAACTCTGATCAAGCACTCTCCCGTTGGCGTCACGCTCGTCGACCGAGACTTCCGTTATCTGTTGATCAATGAACAGCTCGCCGCGATCAACGGCTTTCCGGTCGAGTACCACCTCGGGCGCACCGTCGCGGAGGTCGTTCCGCACGTTTGGCCCAAGCTTGAACCGCTTTACCGTCACGTGATCGAGACCGGCACGCCCATTTCGAACATCGAAATATCCGGAGTAGTGCCCTCGCAACCGGGAAGGATGCGTCACTGGACGGTCAGCTGTTATCCGGTCCGACAATCGCCGGACGAGATGCTCGGCGTGGGCGTCATGGTTCTCGAAATAACCGAACGAAAACGTGCTGAGGACGCCCTGGCGGTGAGCGAGATGCGTCTTCGGGCGATCCTCGAGTCGGAACCCGAGTGCGTGAAACTGC
>Ga0105047_10009696_pt1 | contig 15822 bp, 12 predicted proteins | sample MAT04_FD_78384 | JGI IMG/M metagenome (GOLD analysis project Ga0105047, IMG submission 78384) | Freshwater microbial communities from Lake Fryxell liftoff mats and glacier meltwater in Antarctica - MAT-04 (megahit assembly) | ecosystem: Environmental > Aquatic > Freshwater > Ice > Liftoff... | reverse complement strand
GCCCTGACCCGCATGGCGCGCCTGCGTCCCTGCCTCGATCATGGCATCCTCGAGATCGATGCCGACACTGCCGAACGCGCGATGCGCTCCGTCGCCTCGGGTCGCCAGAATTACTTCTTCGTCGGCTCGCAAACCGGCGGCAAATCCGCAGCCATCGCCTAAACGCTGATCGAGACTGCCAAGCTGAACGGCGTTGATCCCCAAGCCTGGCTGGCCGACACGCTCGCGCGTATCCCAGACCACAAGATCAACCGCATGGATGACCTGCTGCCATGGAATCCACGCTAAACGCAGTCAGACCGGACGGTTACGACCGAAACCTCCAATTAACCTTTTTACCCGATCCTGAGTCCAACCGAAATTTGCCGGAGGGATCATGCACAGTCTCAGGACCGCCGACGAACTCGCCGAAGTGCGCAGCGAGATCGCCCGCCTGCGCCTGCGCGAACGTCGGCTGCGGGCAGCGCTGCTGCAAGCGCCGGAGGCGGAATTACAGGGCCGCTGGACCAGGGTAGAGGTGACGCGCGCGTCCAGACAGGCTTTCGATCCCACCCTCCTGCCGGAAGACGTGCGGTCCGATCCGCGCTATCTGCGTGTCGCCGTTGCCGAAGCTGTGCATTGCCTGCCCCTGCCAGTGGCACCGCGACAGCCCCGCCCCGGCTGGCCCATCCATCGCGAGGTCGCCGCCTCGTGTTAGCCACCCCCTCAGCGTGTCCCGCCAATCAGTGCGCTCAGCCGCGCCACCTCGGCCGCCACCCGGTCTTCCGACCCTCTCGACTCGACATTCAGCCGCAACAGGGGCTCGGTGTTTGACGCGCGCAGGTTGAACCGCCAGTCGCCGTAATCGAGGCTCAGCCCGTCAGTGTCGTCGCGTGTCAAAGCCTTCGGGCCGCAAACCGCCTCCACGCGCAACACCGCGGCGGCCACATCATCGACGCGGAAGTTGATCTCGCCCGAAGAGGGAAACGCCGCCCGCCTGTCCGCCAAAAGATCACGAAGCGGACGCCCGCTACTGCCCATCAACTCGACCACCAAGAGCCAGGGTATCATCCCCGAATCGCAAGCCATGAAGTCGCGGAAATAATGATGGGCCGACATTTCACCGCCATAGACGGCGCCGGTGTCGCGCATTGATTGTTTTAGGAACGCATGCCCCGTCCGCGCCATCACCGCCCTGCCCCCCGCGCGGGTCACAATGTCGAGGGTGTTCAGCAGCACACGAGGGTCATGTACGATGGTCGCCCCCGGCTCTTTGGCAAGAAAGACTTCCGCAAGCAGCCCGACGACATATTCCCCGGCCACAAAGCCGCCCGCGGCGTCAAAGAGGAAGCAGCGGTCGAAATCCCCGTCAAATGCCACCCCCAGATCGGCCCCCACCGAGCGCACGGCCGCCGCTGTCACCGGCTGATTCTCGAGCAGCAGCGGGTTCGGGATGCCGTTGGGAAAGCTGCCATCCGGTTCATGGTGCATGCGGATAAAGGTCAAGGGCGCGCCCGCCTCTTCCAGCGCCTCCGCAATCGCATCAAAGGTCGGCCCGGCTGCCCCGTTGCCACAATTGACCACGATCTTCAGCGGGCGCATCGCCGCCACATCGACGAAAGACAGCACCCTCGCCACATAAGCCGCGCGCCCTGCCGCTCCGTCGATCACCCGCCCGCCGGAACGTTCCGACGCGAAGGCGCCGCTTTCTGCCAATGCCCTGACGGACGCAAGGCCGCTATCTGCATCAAGCGGCGCCGACCCGCGGCGCACCAGCTTCATCCCGTTGTAATCCATCGGATTATGCGAGGCGGTGATCTCTATTCCACCATCGGCAGCGAAGTGCGTCGTGGCGAAGTACATCTCCTCGGTCCCGCAAAGGCCAAGGTCGACCACCTCGCAGCCCGCCGTGAGCAGCCCTTCCGCCGCCGCCGCCGCAAGCGCCCGCGACGAGGCGCGCGGGTCCCGGCCGATGACGACACGGGTCGCCCCGAGCACTTCGGCAAAGGCGCGGCCGATGCCGCGCGCAATGTCCTCATTCAACTCTGCGCCCAGCTTGCCTCGAATGTCATAGGCCTTGAAACAGGTCAGATTCATGCGTCCTCCGGGCATTTGCTCGGGAAGAACCCGGGCGTGGTCTGCAGTCACCCCCGCCGGCCGTAGTAAAGGCCGACGACATGTTCGGCCTCGGCAAAGAAGAGCCAGCGCGCGACAAGTGCCCCGGCCAGATGGCTGAGCGTGGCAAGAAGAATGCCGAAGTGAATGGGCAGGAACGCCAGCAGCGGGATCGCCAGCCCGATCAGCACGAGTGCAATCCGCCGCAGCTTGATGGAATGGCGACGCCCGACGACATGAATCATTTCACGCAGAAGGTAATTCCCACCGGTATGCGGCTGCTCAAACACGCTTGGCGTGCCGATAGCCCCAAGGCCCGTCGCCTCGGCCAGCGTGGCACCGCGGCTGGCGAACTGTCGGTCGCCGAAAGTGAAGGCGAGACCCAGCAGGATCAGCAACACCAATGTCAGCACCACCGCCACCTCCACTTGCCCGGACAGCGTCGCCCCCCCTGCCGCGGCAAAGGCAGCGAACAGCGCAGGCGTCAGCGAATGGTTCCAGCGCGGCACCGCGCGGATCTGGGTGTAGATCATTGCGGTGCAAATCACCGTCACCCCGCAGAGCAGTGCCGCCCCATAGCCAAAGACCCGCGGCAGCCCGAGGCCGAGCCAGTCCGAAAGCGCCACTGGCGTCAGCGCCAGCAGGGTTGCGACCGAAGCCCAGGCCTCGCGGCTAAGCCAGCTTGTGCGCCACTGGGTAAATGCCAGCAAAGCACGCTGCGGATTGCCGAGGTGGAGGGTCGAAGCCAGAAGCCCGCCCACGGCCAGAGCATAGCCGATGCCCCAACAGACAATGGCGGCAAAGCCCGAAACCTGCAGCACATCCAGGGAAAGGAAAGCAAGAAATCCGAAGCCAAGGCCGGAAAGAACTGTGAAGAGAATGACGGAAGGCGCCGGATTCATTCAGATCTTTCCCAAGACACGGTCGAGCCATCCGGCAAAGCCCGCGGCCTTGATGTCCAGCAATGGCGCAAGCAGGCTCGCCTGATCGGGGCGGTCCTTCTTCCTTGGGGGCAGGTATTTGTTAGTGGGTTTCGTGCCCATTCCCGGCATCAGATCATAACCCCCGCGCGCCGCCACGAGGCGGGAGACGTCTGACTCCGGGTCCCCCAGATCGCCGAAATGCCGCGCACCGGTGGGGCAAGTGCGCACACAGGCAGGCTCCCGGTCTTCCTCGGGGAGGTTTTCGTTGTAGATCCGGTCGACGCAGAGGGTGCATTTTTTCATCACCCCAGCAGCCTGATCCATCTCCCGCGCGCCATAGGGGCAGGCCCAGGCACAAAGGCCGCAGCCGATGCAGGCGTCTTCGTTCACTAGCACGATCCCATCCTCGGTGCGCTTGTAGCTGGCTCCGGTGGGGCAGACCGTGACGCAAGGCGCGTCCTCGCAATGCAGGCAAGACCGAGGAAAGTTAACGATTTGCGCAGCACTGTCAACAGGTTGCACCTGATAGCTGTGAACCCGGTTCAGGAACGTCCCCGAAGGGTCTGCACCATAAGGAGTTTGATCGGACAACGGCGCCCCGTATCCCTGATCGTTCCACCCCTTGCAGGCGGTCACGCAGGCGTGGCAGCCCACGCAGGTATCAAGGTCGATCACCAGACCCAACTTGCGGTCGGTCGATTGCGGAAGGCTCGTCATCGGCTTTCTCCCTTCGGAACGACCCGGGGCAAGACGGGAAAGGCAGGTTCAGACGCTTTCTTCGGGCCCACATTCTCGATCCGGACCTTCAGGTCGAACCACGCCGCCTGCCCGGTGACGGGATCGGAATTTGACCAACGCTGGCCATCGCCCCTGGCGGGAAGCAGCTCTGATATCAGATGGTTGAGGAGGAAACCTTCCACCGCCTCGGGGGCTGCTTCGTCCAACGCCCAGGCCCCTTTGCGTTTGCCGATGGCGTTCCACGTCCAGACTGTATGCTCGTTCAGCGCGGCCATATGGGCCACCGGCACAGTGACGGTGCCGTTGGGTGAACTCACCCGCGCATAGTCTCCCATGCGAAAACCCTCTTTTTTCCAAATCTTTGTAGGCACATAGAGGGCGTTCTTTCCACGGATTTGCCGCAGCCAGGCGTTTTGTGAACCCCATGAGTGATACATGTCCATCGGTCGTTGCGTCAGCGCGTGCACTGGGTAGCCCCAGCCTGCGGATTCAAGATCGCCGAACGGCGGATACCAGCGCGGCAGGGGGCTCATCGCCAGTTTCAGCCGTTCCCGCATCGCCTCGGGCGGCTGCACGTTGCCATGGCCCTCGGCTGCAAGCTGAAAGCGGCGCATCGGCTCCGACCAGATGTTGAAAAGATAGGGCTGCGGCGCCTCGTAGAACGAGGTGGCGACGGCCCAGTCCTGATAGGCCGCATTCCACGGCTTGTAATAACGCGCTTCGGGCGGCACATGGGCCTGATAGAAGCCGCCAGCCGCGATATAGGCGTCCATCTGCCCGGGGTTCGGCTCGCCGCGCCCTTCCTTGGACCCATCCGCCCCGCGATAGCCGATCAATGGTCCCACGCCGGGGCGGCGCTGATGGGTCACGATGTAGTCGGCATAGTCCCGGAAGCGTGGCTTGCCCTCCTCTGTCACCATCGCGGGCAGACCGAGTCGCGCGCCAAGGTCCAGAAGCACCGACTGGAAGCCGCGCACGTCGCGGTCGGGGTCCGTCACCGGCCAGCGGATGCTGTCGCCCGCGGCGTCGGGCTCCGAAATCGGACGGTCCAGGAGGCTGATGCAGTCGTGCCGTTCCATATACGTCGTGTCGGGCAGGATAAGGTCGGCATAGGCCACCATCTCGGATGCATAGGCATCGGAATAGATGATGCGGGGGATGATGTATTCGCCGTCCGGCCCCTTGTCGGTCAGCATCGACATGACCGCCGTCGTGTTCATCGACGAATTCCACGCCATGTTGGCCATGTAGAGGAACAGCGTATCAATCCGGTACGGGTCGCCCGCATGGGCGTTGGGAATGACCATATGCATCAACCCATGGGCGGAGAAGGGATTTTCCCAGCTGAACGCCTTGTCGATCCGTGCGGGCGAGCCGTCGGGCAACAGGCACAGATTTTCCGGACCCCGGACATAGCCCAGATGCGGGCCGGACAGAGGCTTGCCGGGCGTGGTCACGAAATGTGGGGTCGGATGCGCCTCCAGCGGTTTTGGATAGGGCGGCTTCAGCCTGAAGCTGCCCGGTGTTTCCACCGCGCCCAGCAGGATCTGCAACAGATGGAGCGCCCGCGCCGTTTGGAAACCGTTGGAATGGGCCGAGATTCCGCGCATCGCATGGAAGCTGACCGGACGGCCCGGCATGTTCGGATGCTGGTTGCCGCGGAAATCCGTCCAGGGCTGGTCCAGAACGATGGCATGGTCAAAGGCCGCTTCAGCCAGTTCCGCCGCAAGCTGACGGATGCGCTGTGCCGGGATGCCGGTGCGCGCCGCCACCGCTTCAGGGGCGTAGGCGGGGTCGAGATAGGTCTCCGCCATATGCTGGAAAACCGTCCGGTTGCCCTGCCAGACGGCGCCGAGGTCCGGCTCCACCCCCTTGCCATCCCATGCGGCAGGGTGCCGGGTCTTGCGGTCGATCACGAAGGGCTGGCTTTCAGCGTTGCGCACGAAGAGGCCCTTCTCTGGCCCCTCGGCCTCGGTCACCAGAAAGCCTGCATTGGTGAACTGCGAGAGGTAGGGAAGGTCGATCCGCCCCGCCTCCAGCAGGCAATGGATCAGCGACAGGATCAGCAGGCCATCGGTCCCAGGCGTGATCCCCAGCCAGTCGTCGGCAATCGCGGCATAGCCGGTGCGGATCGGGTTGACCGCGATCACCCGGGATCTCCGGGCTTTCAGCTTTCCCAGACCGATCTTGATCGGGTTGCTGTCGTGATCCTCGGCCACGCCGAACATCACGAAGAGCTTCGTATGCTGCCAGTCGGGTTGCCCGAACTCCCAGAACGCGCCGCCAATCGTGTAGATCCCCGCAGCGGCCATGTTGACCGAGCAGAACCCGCCATGGGCCGCGTAATTCGGCGTGCCGAACTGTTGCGCCCACCAGCCGGTAAAGGACTGGCTTTGATCCCGCCCGGTGAAAAACGCGAGCTTTTCCGGCGCCTTTTCGCGCAAGGGCGCGAGCCAGTCGGTCGCGGTCTGCAGCGCCTCTTCCCAGCTGATCGGCTGGAAGGCGCCCGATCCGCGCGGGCCGACACGGCGCAGCGGCGTCTGCAGACGCGAAGGCGCGTTGATCTGCATGATCCCGGCCGCGCCTTTTGCGCAAAGCACGCCCTTGTTCACCGGGTGGTCGCGGTTCCCCTCGATATAGCTCACCTTGCCCGATTTCATGTGAACGTTGATCCCGCAGCGGCAGGCGCACATGTAGCACGTGGTGCGGCGCACCTCGTCCGACACGGGCGGTGAGGTGTCGATCGTGGGTTGCGTCATGGCCGGCGGCTCCCCCCTCGGCAGATTGGTGCAGTCTGAAGTGACGCTGCACCGGCAACTGTCCGGAACGCGACAGAAGATGACGCAACGATGCCACCTGTCAAAGCAATGCCTTGATCAGCCCCATGACCGCAAGCCCCGCGAGCAAGATGATCGCAAAGCGGCGGAAATCCTTTGGATCGGTGTTCAGGAAATGCCGCCCCCCCAGCCAGTTGCCAAGGAAGGTAAGCGGCAGCGCAATCAGGGACGCCCAGAGCGTATCCCAGGTCACCAGCCCGGAAAGCCAGTAAAGCGGCGCAGAGTAGAGGTCGAGGATGGGGAAATAAGCGATCAGCGTCGCGCGGAACACCTGCGGCGCCATCGTCTGCGCAGCAAAGAAGGCCGCAACCGGCAGCCCCCCCATCCCCGGCGCATTGGCGAGGCCCGACACCAGCCCCGCCAGCGCATTGCCCGGCCCCTTCACCTCGGACGCAAGGCGCCAGCCGACCAACAGCACCCCGCACATGAAGAGCACGTAGAGAGAGATCACCGCCCGCGCCGCGTCCTCGGAAATCGCCGTCATCGCCCAGAGGCCGAGGGGCAGGCCCACCGCCGCACCGACCAGCAGATAGACCACCCGCCGCCAGTCCACATCCGGTCCGGCGCCGCGCGCGGCCTGCAGCGACATCGCGGTTTCCAAGGTCACCACAACGGCCACAAAATTCAATGGGTTGGTGACAAGACTTGAGGCAGCAATCACCATCGCGGAAAAGCCAAAGCCGGAATAGCCGCGCACGAAGGCCGCAACCATGATGATCGATGCCATCCACATAACACCCCCGGCCGCAAGATCAAAGGGCAACGGCGCCTCCGTGCTTTGCAGGTCTCAATAACACAGGGTGCTGTTTGCTGCGACCGACAGCTCAACCAACCGGTCGGGCATCGCAAAACTTGCGGTATAAGGGGCAAGAAGGCTTTCGTCATAGCCCCGCGCTTTTGCAGACATGCCGGAGACGAAGATGCCGACCCCCGCCGCCGCAAGCCCCGCCAGATGGTCTCCGAGCCGGCCGGTCCCCGCGCCGGTCACATGGGCATTTGCCGCAGCCAGACAATGGACCCCGTCGCCCGCAAAGAAGATCGTCACCTCATGCCCGGCCTTGGCCGCTGTCAGCGCGACCAGCGCGCCCAGCGTAACCTTCACCGCCGCCTCGGGTCCGGAATGGATGTGAACAAGCACCAGTGCCATGATCGCCCTCTTTCTTTGCCCCGGTCAGCCGAGGCTTTGCGCCCGCATATCCTCTCGCTGAATGCCTGCCACCGCCACCGGTTTCTTCATCGCATCACGCCGGAAGGGTTCGCCCAGTTCCTGGTTGATCATGGCCTCGATCAGAGTGGTCTTGCCATGCTGCATTTGGTCGGTGATCGCGGTCGCAAGCGCCGCTCGCAGTTCCTCCATCGTGCGGGCCTGCACACCCTGCAACCCGCAAGCCCGTGCAATTGCAGCGTAGCTTACACCTTCATCGAGTTCGGTGCCGACAAAATTGTCCTCATACCACAAGGTCGAGTTCCGCTTCTCGGCCCCCCACTGATAGTTGCGAAAGACGACCATGGTGATTGCAGGCCATTCGGGCCGCCCGATTGCGGTCAGTTCCGTCACAGCGATGCCAAAGGCACCGTCGCCGGAGAAGCCCACGACCGGCACATTCGGACAGGCTATCTTGGCGCCGATGACCGACGGCATCCCATAGCCGCAGGGGCCAAAGAGCCCGGGGGCAAGGTATTTTCGCCCTTGCTCGAACGTCGGGTAGGCGTTGCCGATGGCGCAGTTGTTGCCGATGTCCGACGAGATGATCGCCTCGCGCGGCAGCGCGGACTGGATCGCGCGCCAGGCCATGCGGGGGCTCATCCAGGCGGGTTTGGCATCACGGGCGCGCTGGTTCCAGGTGGTTCCCGGATCGTCGTCTTCATGATCCATCGACGAGAGCTTCTGTGCCCACGCCGATTTCGTCTGCGAGGTCAGGTTCTTGCGGGCCGATCTCTCAATGTCGCCTGCGTTGGGCGACAGCCGGGACAGGATCGCCTCCGCCACTTTTTTCGCGTCCCCCACGATCCCGACCGCCACCCGTTTGGTCAGGCCGATGCGGTCGGGATTGATGTCCACCTGAATGATACTTGCCTCCTTCGGCCAGTAATCAAGCCCGTAACCCGGAAGGGTGGAGAATGGATTGAGCCGGGTGCCGAGGCAGAGCACAACATCCGCCCTGGCGATCAGCTCCATCGCGGCCCTGGACCCGTTGTAACCCAAGGGTCCGACAAACAGGCGATGCGAGCCGGGGAAAGCGTCGTTGTGCTGATAGCCCACACAAACCGGGGCATCCAGCCGTTCGGCCAGCGCCATCGAGGCGGGGATGGCGCCGCCGATGACCACGCCCGCACCGTTGAGGATAACCGGGAACCTCGCGCCGGACAGCAGGTCCGCGGCCGCCTGCACCGCCGCCTCCCCGCCCGAGGGCCGCTCGAATTCGACCGCGGCCGGCAGGTCGATGTCGATGACCTGTGTCCAGTAATCGCGCGGCATGTTGATCTGGGCGGGCGCCGAGGCCCGGCGGGCATTGATGATGACGCGGTTCAGCACCTCGGCCACGCGGGAGGGGTCGCGCACCTCCTCCTGATAGGCCACCATGTCCTTGAAGAGCGCCATCTGCTCGACCTCCTGAAAGCCGCCCATGCCGATGGTCTTGTTGGCGGCCTGGGGCGTGACGAGCAGAAGCGGCGTATGGTTCCAGTAGGCGGTTTTCACGGCCGTGACGAAGTTGGTGATGCCAGGGCCATTCTGCGCGATCATCATGCTCATCCGGCCGGAGGCACGGGTGTAGCCATCCGCCATCATCCCGCCAGAACCCTCATGGGCGCAGTCCCAAAAGGTGATGCCCGCGCGGGGAAAGAGGTCGGAGATCGGCATGAAGGCTGACCCGATGATGCCGAAGGCATGCGCGATCCCGTGCATCTGCAGCACTTTTACGAACGCTTCTTCGGTGGTCATCTTCATGGTCGCACTCCTTATCGGTTTGGTGGTGTTCGGATCTTGGCCCGGGCAAATTTATCCGGGTGGGCGCAGCGATCTTAGGGCCAGAAGTTCCATCCGTATAAGGCCAGAAAGTCCCAGCCGCGAGGGTGGCTCCACCCGCCGGGGCGCCGCCCCGGACCCCGGGATATTTATGAATAGATGAAGCGGCTTGAGGCATCAGGTCCGGGGGGATGCGGCGATGGCCGCGGCGATGCGGGCGATGCCTTCGGGGATGCGGGCGGGGGGGATGGAGGAATAGGCGAGGCGATAGTGGCGGCGCGACGAACGCGCGGGGTCAAAGAAAACCCGGCCGGGCTCGATCAGCACGCCGTTTGCGCGCAAGGCGAGGGCGAGGGTTTCGGTATCCACCCCCTCTGGCGCGCGCATCCAGAAGGAGGAACCGCCGAAGCCGCCCTGCCCGGCCACGGTAAGCCCGCATCCGGTTATGGCCTCCTCCATCACCAGACGGCGGCGTTTGAAGGCCGTGCGCATCCGGTTGATCAGCGCGTCGTAATGGCCGAGCGAAAGGAAATAGGCGACCGTGCGCTGGATATGGCCGGGCGGGTGGCGCAGCATGAGGCTGCGCAATGCCCGCGCCTCGGCGATGAAGGACGGGGCCGCGACAAGGTAACCGAGCCGGAGGCCCGGAAAGATCGACTTGGAGAAGCTGCCGGCATGGATCACCCGGCCCTCGCGGTCGAGCGATTTCATGGCAGGGGCGACAGGGCGCAGGAAGGACATCTCGAACTCGTAGTCATCCTCGACGATGACGAAGTCGTCGCGGGCAGCTGCGTCGAGCAGGCTGATGCGCCGGGCGACCGGCATGGTGGCATTGGTCGGACATTGGTGGGAGGCGGTGGTGAAGACCACATCGGTGGGCGGCAGATCAGCGGGGGGAAGGCCCTCGGCATCCACATCGACAGGCTGGATCGTGGCACCTGACTGGGCAAGGATGCCACGCAGGCCGGGGTAGCCGGGATTCTCTACCACCGCGCGGCGGCCGGGGCCGAGCAGCAATTGCGCCGCAATCCACAGCCCGTTCTGCGCGCCAAGCGTCAGAAGCACTTCCTCTGCCCTTGCAGCGATCCCCCGGCGCGGCAGGATGGTGCGCAAGACATGTTCGATCAGCAGCGGGTCGTCGCGTTCGTAATAGTCGGAGGTGAGGGCCGTGAAGTCGCGCCGCCCAAGGGCGCGCAGGGCGCAGAGGCGCCAGTTCTGATGGTCAAAGAGCGCAGGGTCGGTCTGGCCGTAGATAAACGGATAGAAATAGCTTTCCCAGTCCTCTGGGCGCGTCAACTCCTCGGACCGGGTGAAGCGGGCACCGGTGAGGGCTGCGTAATCCAGCCCTTTCGTCGCGCGGGTCGCCGCGGGAAAGGCCGGTGGCAGGGGGGCGGAATCCGAGATGAAATAGCCGGAGCGGCCGCGTGAGGTGAGATAATCTGAAGAGACAAGGTCGCTGTACGCCAGCGTCACCGTGATGCGGCTGACCCCGAGATGGCGGGCAAGCGCGCGGCTGGAGGGCATTTTTGCGCCCGGGCGAAAGCGGCCGGCAAGGATGCCTTCGGTTACCATCACACGGATCTGCTGCTGCAGCGTGCCGGGGCTGCCGGTGGCGAGGAAGAAAGACTCGGCAGGAATACCCATGAGACCAGATCACCTTGCTGGATATCTCCAGAAGACCCCGCCGCCCCGTTCTGTCAAGCCCGTCCAATGCCAGGCGCGAATGCCGCCTTGGATCGACGCCGCCCGAGTTGCCTGCGCCTTGACGCAGGCAGCGAGGCAAAAGGCTTGCCCTCGGCCCCATTGGGGGGCCGAGGGCTCCACAAGATCAGCCGAACACCCGGGTCAGGGCGCCGTCGATGGCAGCGGTGATCTGGTCGATGTCATCAGGCGTGGCGATCAGCGCGGGCGAGAGACAGAGCGTGTTGTTCAGCCCGGGGATGGACCGGTTGGTCATCCCGATGATCACGCCCTGCGCCATGCAGTCGGCGACGACGGCCGCGACTTTCTTTTCATCCGCGGCCTCCTTGGTCGCCCGGTCGGCCACCAGTTCGGCGCCGCAGAACAGGCCCTTGCCCCGCACCTGGCCGATGACGCGGTGACGCTCCATCAGCGCATTCAGGTTGGCGATCAGCCGATCACCCATCGCAAGGGTATTGGCCAAAAGCCCTTCTTCCTCGATGATGCGCATGTTTTCCAGTGCCGCCGCAGGGCCGGCCGTGCAGCCGCCAAAGGTCGAGATGTCACGGAAATAGCTCATCGGATCAGAGGCATCGTCCTTGAACATCTCGAACACCGCCTCGGTCGTCACGGTGCAGGAGATCGCGGCGTAGCCCGACGCCACGCCTTTGGCCATGGTCACGAAATCAGGCTGGACGCCATAGTGCTGGTAGCCGAACCATACGCCGGTGCGGCCGACACCGCAGACGACTTCGTCGATGTGCAGCAAGATGTCGTACTTGCGGCAGATTTCCTGCACCCGCTCCCAATATCCGACGGGGGGGACGATCACGCCGCCGCCTGCGGTCACCGGTTCCAGCACAAGACAGCCGATCGTGTCGGCGCCCTCGCGCAGGATCACCTCTTCGATCGCGTCGGCTGCGCGAAGGCCATAGTTTTCAACGTCCCACTGGGCGCGGTATTCAAGGCAGTGCGGCACACTGACAAAGCCATCGGGGAAGGGTCCGTATTGCGCGTTGCGCTGCGCCTGCCCGCCGCTTGCAAGTGCCGCGATGGTGGTGCCGTGATAGTCACGCTCGCGGAAGAGGATCTTCCATTTCTTGCCGCCATGATGGCGATGCGACATCTGTCGGACCATCTTGTAGACCTTCTCGTTCGCCTCTGATCCCGAGTTGGAATAGTAGACGCGCGTGAGCCCGGGCATCTTCTCGATCAGACGCTTGGCGAAAATCGAGCCGGGGATCGAGCCTGCTGCCCCGGCGAAATAGTTCATCTTGATCAGCTGGTCGCGCACCGCGTCGGCGATGCTTTCGCGCCCATAGCCTACGTTGACCGTCCAGACCCCGCCCGAGACGGCGTCGAGATGCTCCTTGCCCTTTGCGTCCCATACCCGCATGCCACGGCCTTCGACAATCACGCGCGGATCGACGGTTTCGTATTGCTTGTGCTGGCTCAGATGATGCCAGACATGGGCGCGGTCCGCCTCGACCACGGCGCCGATATCGTTGAGGCCGCCAAATGCTTCCATGTTCAGGTCCTTTCCAGAATGCTGCGGGACGCAGTGTCGGGGATGTGGCAGATCTGACTTAGGACCAGAAAGACTGAGGCGGTAAGTCCAGTTTTGCAGCCGTAGGCCTGTGCCGGGTTCGGACGCCTCCGGCGGGGATATTTTTCGCAAAGCTGAAGGGGCTGACCGCGGATTTGCGGGTAGGGGATCAGACCTTGTAATAGGCGCGGAACCACGCAGCGAAGTCGGTCATTCCGTCGCGGACGCTGGTTTTCGGGGCATAGCCCGTGAGGCGGCGCAGGAGCGTGGCGTCGGCCCATGTGGCGGGGACGTCACCTTTCTGCATCGGCATCAGGTTTCGGATCGCTTTGGTGCCCAGCACGTCCTCGAGCGCGTCGATAAAGTCGGTGAGTTTCACCTTCTCGGAATTGCCGATGTTGACGATGCGGAAGGGGGCGTCGGGCGAAAGGCTGTCGCCTTCTGGGATCGCTGTGCCGGGGGCCGGGCGGCCGGGGGGCACGTCGATCAAGAGGCGCACAGCTTCGACAAGGTCGCCTACGGCAGTGAAGTCGCGCCACATCTCGCCCCGGTTGTAGACGTTGATCGGGCGGCCCGCGAGAATGGCTTCGGTGAACTTGAAATAGGCCAGATCCGGGCGCCCCCAGCTGCCATAGACGGTAAAGAAGCGGAACATGGTGGTGGGGATGTTCCACAGGTGGGCGTAGGAATGTCCCATCGCCTCGGTCGCCTTTTTGGTCGCGGCATAGATGGTGAGGGGGTGGTCCACCTTGTCCGTCTCGGTGAACGGTAGCTTGCTGCTGGCGCCATAGATCGAGGAGGTGGACGCCATGAGGAGATGGGCCACCTGATGGCGGCGGGCCACTTCCAGCACGTTGAAGGTGCCGGTCACGTTGCCATCGACATAGGCGCGCGGATTTTCAAGGCTGTAGCGGACACCTGCCTGAGCTGCGAGGTGCAGGATCACATCGGGGGCGAACGCGTCGGCAACGGCGTCGAGGGAGACCGCATCCTCGAGCATGCCTTGGGTGAAGCTGTAGCCGGGGGTGGCAAGAAGGATCTCGTTCCTCGCCTGTTTAAGGCGGACGTCGTAATAGTCCGTCATCCCGTCATAGCCATGCAGCTTGTAGCCATGGGCGAGAAGCAGCCGAGCAAGGTGGAAGCCGATGAACCCGGCCGAACCGGTGAGGAGGGCCTTGCGCATCGGAATTCCTTTGACGGGGGACGGCACGAGATCATCGGGGATCGGGGCGGAAGTCAATTGTCCCTCTCGGCGGGAGGGGCCCCGGCGTTGGCACTGCGGGTCCGGGCGCGGCGGCGCATCAGGTTCAGGCGGTAAAAGAGGGTGCCTTCATCGTCATTCAGCTGCGACAGAAGATTGGAAGCCAAGGGGCCAAGCACAGGCGTTGCCATGGCATCAGCCCAGATCGGCGCGAGAAGTTCGATGTCAAGCTTGCCCGTCGTGAGCGAGAATCCCGGCAGACCCATCGGCAGGCCGGGCCGCTCTGCGCGCGCGATGGCGAAAGTCTGATGCGCCGCGCGCCCAGAGAAGCTGCGCTCAAACTCATAAAGTTTGATCAGGGAAAACAAGATGTTGAGCGATTGTCCAAGACGGCGCTCTGCCTCGGTCTGGCCATGCTTGGCGAAGGTGATGGCGGAGGAAATGCGCCAGCGCAGCGGCAATTCAGCCAGCATCGCCGGGGCCTGTTCCACCCAGATGCGGCGAAAGAGCAGCGGCGCCGCGGCAGGACAGGCGGATTTGCGCAGATGTGCGATGCAAAGGGCATTGACGAAGGCAAGCTCGCTTGCGCCCGGAAGCTCGCCGCGGATCAGGTCGGACTTGCGCGATAGACCGCTGCGGGGGCCAAGCGGAAAGAGACCGGGGCCGCGGTGCGCACGGGCCGCAAGGGCAGAGAGATCGGCATCCGCCGGGGGCAAACCCCCGTCCTTGCGCCCGCCAAGCGGCAGCCGGCGGTTTTCCCAATGCGCAATCAGGCTTTCGGGGGCATTGTCATAGGTGGGCATGCGGGGCCTTGGCTGGTTTGGGGCAAGACTAGCGGCCCGCTGCGGCTGAAGAAAGGCGAATATGGCGCAGTCTTCTGGCCAATCAGCGCAATCCGGGCGGCGGTACGGGCCGGCCCGCAGGCTGCGGGCCGGCCCCGGGTTTGCTGACCTCAGGTCAGTAATTTTGCGAAACACGACCTTGTCGTCGCCTGCGTACCAGAAGTCTCCGATCCGCGCTTCCTCGCTGTAGCCAAGGCTGCGGTAGAAAGCCCGCGTCCCGGCATAGCTTTCGGTCCCAGAAGTATCGGCGATCAGGACGCGCTGCCCCTGGCTGTGCAGGTGCCGTTCCAGCGCCGCAACGAGCCCCCGCCCCAAGGCGATGGCCCTGCCGCGCAGGCAGAACGGCGATGGCACGCATGTTCCAGGTGCCGTTCGTCAGGGCTTCGGGCTCGGCGAAACAGAAGCCAGCGGCCTGATCGTCGATGTCGGCGGTCAGCCAGAGCGCGGCGTCCGTCTCGCCCGCCAGAAATCCCTGCAGCATGTCGGGCAAAAGCTCTGGCGGGAAAAGCCCGGTCAAGTCGAGCACGTCTTGCAGGGGGCCGATGTCGTTGGCCGCAGTGGGTCTGATGATAAATTCAGGTCTCTTTCCTTGTCCCCCGGCCTGCAGAAAACCGGGGCTTTCGGCGGTCCTGGCCCCCGGGATCAAGGCGCCTACCGACCAAACAATGGGCACAACGCCACTGCCAAAGGCGGTGACGGCAGTGCCGTGACTGTCCTTCCGCACAAGGACCTAGGTGTTCCATCCCGGATGATCGCGTAGACCCTCGGCGATCTGCGTTTTTCATGGCAAGATCGGTTCTGAGGGAGTGCGGCGGAGCAGAAAACAGTCCGGGGGACTGTTTTCCCGCCAAACGGAACCGGGTGCGGCCATGCTGATCCAGCTTCACAAGCAAACGACGATCGAGCCATTGTCCGCCATTGGTTCGAGGACGATGGCGAGGGCCAAAAGTGCGGGCGGCGATTCAGGTCGGCGACGAGGCAGCGCCGGTTCTG
>Ga0105047_10009695_pt1 | contig 15823 bp, 17 predicted proteins | sample MAT04_FD_78384 | JGI IMG/M metagenome (GOLD analysis project Ga0105047, IMG submission 78384) | Freshwater microbial communities from Lake Fryxell liftoff mats and glacier meltwater in Antarctica - MAT-04 (megahit assembly) | ecosystem: Environmental > Aquatic > Freshwater > Ice > Liftoff... | reverse complement strand
TCGATCTCGACCACCTTGTTGATGATGCGGTTCATGAACTCGCGATCGTGCGAGGTCATCAGCAGGGCGCCCTCGTAGCCGGTGAGGAACTGCTCCAGCCAGATCAGGCTTTCGAGGTCGAGGTGATTGGAGGGCTCGTCCAGCAGCATGACGTCGGGGCGCATCAGCAGGATGCGGGCCAGTGCGACGCGCATCTTCCAGCCGCCGGAGAGCGCGCCGACATCCGTGTCCATCATCTCCTCGCTGAAGCTGAGGCCGGCCAGAACCTCGCGCGCGCGGCCCTCGAGCGCGTAGCCGCCGAGTTCCTCGAAGCGGGCCTGCACCTCGCCGAAGCGCTCGATGATGGTGTCAAGGTTGTCGGCCTGGTCGGGGTCGGCCATGGCGGCTTCGAGTTGCTGCAATTCGGCGGCGACAGTGCTGACGTCGCCCGCGCCGTCCATCACCTCGGCCACTGCGCTGCGGCCGGCCATCTCGCCCACATCCTGGCTGAAGAAGCCGATGCTGACGCCGCGATCCACCAGCACCTGGCCTTCATCGGGCTGCTCCTGGGCGGTGATCATCCGGAACAGCGTCGTCTTGCCGGCGCCGTTGGGGCCGACCAGGCCAGTTTTCTCCCCGCGCTGGAGGGCGGCCGACGCCTCGATGAAGAGGATCTGCTGGCCATTCTGCTTGCTGATGCTGTCGAGACGGATCATTGGGGGTCCAGGCACTGGTATGGTTGCGCGGTGCTTATGCCATGGGCCGGCGCGTATCCGCCACCGACGGCAAAGGTGTTGCGCCGCGTCGCCGAATTCTTTAGCGTTCGCTCCACAACAGGAGACGCACCGCCTCCATGTCCCGGCCCCGTGAGTTCGATGACGCCGTCGTGCTGGATGCGGCAACAGACCGCTTCTGGCGGTACGGCTATGCCGCGACTTCGGTGCGCGAACTCTGCGATGCGATGGGCCTGATGCCGGCCAGTCTCTACAACGCGTTCGGCAGCAAACACGCACTCTTCGCGCGCTGCCTCGACCGCTACCTCGACGGCAACATGCGTGAGCGAATCGCACGGATCGAGACGACTTGCGCACCGCGCGCCGCCATCGAGACCTTCCTGAACCAGATCGTGACCCGCTCGCTCGCCGATCCCCGTGGCTGCCTGCTGGTCAACTCCGCGTTGGAAATCGCTCCGCACGATGCCGAGGTCGGCGCCCTCATCGCCGAGCGCCTCGGAGAGCTTCGGGCCTTCTTCCATCGCAGCATCCTGGCCGGGCAGCGCGATGGCAGCATCGCGGTCACACGACGGCCGAGCGACCTCGCCGCACTGCTGCTGAGCACGGTGATGGGTCTGCGCGTGCTGGCGCGCGCTCGGTCGGAGCCCTCCCTGCTCCGCGGTGCCGCGCGCCAGGCGCTAGCACTTCTCGACCCCCCCACGGGAGCGCGCGCGTGATCGGCCTGCACGACCGGACCACGCCGAACGGCAACAGACTGGCGCTGTTGCTGCAGGATGCGCGCTGCGCTTCGCCCACCGTCAACGCCACCTCCGCTGCCCTGCTCGCTGGGCAGGCGGCGGCCACCGTGAAAGCCTGAACCATGGCCCGACAACTCTACGAACTCTGCGGCGACGACGCGCAGCGCGTCTTCAGCCCCTATTGCTGGCGCAGCCGCATGGCCCTCGCGCACAAGGGGCTCGAGTTCGAAAGCATTCCGTGGCGCTTCACCGAGGGCGAGAGCCTCGCCTTCGCCAGCCACGACAAGGTGCCCGTGCTGGTGGATGGAGCGACGGTGGTGCCCGATTCCTGGGCCATCGCCAAGTATCTCGACACAGCCTATCCGGATGCGCCAAGCCTGCTGCACGGCAACCCCGCCCCTTACCGCTTCGTCTCCGCCTGGAACGACGCCGTGCTGCAGTCGGGCATCGCGCGCCTGATCGTCTCCGATGTGCCGCCCATGTTGGGCGAGGCGGCGCGCGCGTACTTCGTCGAGAGCCGGGAGAAGCGGTTCGGCATGCCGCTCGCGCAGGTGACGGCCGACCGCGAGGCTAAGCTGCCCGCCTTCCGCCAGACGCTCCAGCCCATCCGCTCGGCCCTGGCCGGCGAGGATTTCCTGGGCGGCAAGCAGCCCGACTATGCGGACTACGTCCTGTTCGGCAGCTTCATGTGGGCGCGCGTGGTGAGCCCGCTGAAGTTGCTGGAGGCGGACGACGTTCTGCACGCCTGGCAGGAACGCTTGCTCGACATGCACTCGGCCGCGGCACGTCTTACCCCGGAGTTCGCGGCATGACCCACGCAACCAAACTCGGCGCGGGTGCTGCCTTCCCTGATCTCGTGGTGCCCCGCCTCGGCGGCGGAAGCGTCGCACCTGCCGCGATGGAGGGGTGGCGCCTGCTCGTTGTCTATCGCGGCAGGCACTGCCCGCTCTGCAAGCCGTATCTGGGCACACTCGACAAGCTGATCGAGGAGTTCGCCGCCTCGGGCGTCGCGGTTGTGGTCGCCTCCGCCGATCCGGAGGAGAAGGCGCAGGCGGACCATGCCGAGTTCGGCTGGCGCTTCCCGATCGGCTATGGGCTGACGGTGGCCCAGATGCAGGCGCTCGGCCTCTATGTCTCCAGCCCGCGCTCGCCGCAGGAAACCGACCGGCCCTTCGCCGAGCCGGGCCTGTTCCTGGTCAACCCGGACGGACAGGTGCAGCTCATCGACATCTCCAACGCGCCTTTCGCGCGGCCGGATCTCGCGGGGATCGCGCGCGGCGCGAAGCGCATCCAGGAGATGAATTACCCGATCCGTGGCACGCTGGTCTGACCGCCATGCTGACCGGCATCCGCGCCTGCGTGTTCGACGCCTACGGCACGTTGTTCGACTTCGCCTCAGCCGCCGCGGGCTGCGCCGATGTACTGGGTGACAAGGCGGCGCCGCTCACTGCCCTGTGGCGCGACAAGCAGCTGCAATATTCCTGGCTGCGCGGCATGCAGGGCCTCTACGTACCGTTCTGGCAGGTGACGGGAGAGGCCCTGGACCATGCGCTGGAAACCCTGGACCTGCCGTCCGACGGCGAACTGCGCGCGCGGCTGATGGACCTCTACCGCACGCTCGGGGCCTTCCCGGAAGTGCCGGGGGTGCTGCGGACGCTGCGCGAGGCGGGCTTCGCGACCGCCATCCTCTCCAACGGCTCGCCCGATATGCTGGCGAGCGCGGTCGATGCGGCGGGGTTGGTGGATGCTTTCGACGTGGTGATTTCCGTGGACGAGGTCGGCACATTCAAGCCCGATCCGCGTGTCTATCAGCTCGCGGTGGACCGGCTGGGCGTGCCGGCGGAGGCGATCGCCTTCCAGTCGTCGAATGCATGGGACGCGCATGCGGCATCGGCCTTCGGGATGCGCGTCGTCTGGTGCAACCGCTATGGCCAGCGGCGAGAGCGCCTGCCTGGCCAGCCTGACCACGAGATCCGCAGCCTGGCCGATTTGCCGGGTTTGCTCGGCCTGTAAGCGAGCGACTGCAACGCCCGTATCGTCCAGGCAGGCCAGCGGCAGCGGCCCGATAATCCAGATGAACCATCCCCCCGCCTTCCTCCGGGAGGTTTGATGTCGAGGTGCGCCAGCGCAGCAGCTTCGCCTACGGCGCCGTCTTTGCCGACCACCTGCGCGTAAGCGATCTGGGCGTGCTCACGATGGGCGGCCCGGTCCGCATTGGCTGGCGATTGCTGATCGGTGCCATGCACCTTGGCGCTTTGATCCAGGCGGCGCCGTGCGGTCTCGCTTCGGATCGAGATGTGCGGGCGACCCGCGCGTCAGCCCGCGCCCTTCTCACCCAGCCGCAACCGCGGGACCTCGACCGGCGCCGCACCTGACCGCCCGATGGGCAGCGGCTCATTGGCGCCGCGCGTGCGCAGCGACACGACCCCGCCTTCCGAAAGGCGGCGGGCCATGAGCCAGTCGCGCAGGTCATTTGCGGCCATGGGCCTCGCATAGAGCCACCCCTGGCCGACATCGCACCCCATCCCGTGCAGCAGGCGCGCTTCGGCATGGTGCTCGATTCCCTCGGCCGTGACGGTCAGGCCCATGCTGTGACCGAGGTGCACGACGCCCTCGATCACCTTCTCGGCCTTGAGGTCGGTGCCCAGCTTGCGGATGAAGGAGCCGTCCAGCTTGATCGTGTCGAGCGGGATGCGGAGCAGTTGTGCCAGCCCTGAGGTCCCGGTGCCGAAATCATCGAGCGCGATATGCGCCCCGCGCCCCCGAAGCGAGGAGATGCGGTGCAGCGTGCTCGCCGCGATCCGGTCCAGCACGGCGTCCTCGGTGATCTCGATGATGATTGACGACATGTCCAGGCCCGCATCACTGACCTGCGTCTCCAGGGTCTGCGCGATCTCGGGGCGCAGCAACTCGGCGGCCGAGAGGTTGAGCGCGATCCGGAAGGGAGCCATGCCCTGGCGCCGGAGCGAGGCGAAGGCGGCCAGCGCCACCTCCCGCACCTGGCGCGACACCTCGGGCGCATGGCCGGTCCGTTCCGCCGCGGCAAACATCTCGGTCGGCGGTACATTGCCGAGCTCCGGATGGGTCCAGCGGCCCAGTGCCTCGATGCCGCACACTTCGCCGGTGCGAAGGTCAACCAGGGGCTGGAAGTGCGCGGTCAGCCCTGGCAGCGGCCCTTGGGAAATATCCTTCAGCGCCAGCACCACGCTGGCTTCCCGCGCAACACGGTCGCGGTCCAGGGGTTCCACGCGGCCGAGGCTGCCGCGTTGACGGCGCTTGGCGCGCGTCAGCGCCTCGTCGGCCAGCCGCATCAGGATCTCGGGATGGTCGGTGTCGCTGGGCGTCGTGGCCAGGCCCTGCGTCACGGCCAGCCGCAGCCTCTTGCCTTCGTACAGGACGGGGGCGCTGACGTTCGTGCTGATGCGGTTGACCACGGTAAGGGCAACCTCGGGATCGGAGACGCCGATCAGGTACGCGACGAATTCATCGCCGCCAACGCGCCCCACGATGTCCCCGGATCGCACCGCCGCGGTGATGCGCTGCGCGGCCAGCTTCAGCAGTTCGTCGCCCGCCGCGTGGCCGAAGGCGTCGTTGGCTTCCTTGAAGTGGTCCAGGTCCATCGCGATGACCGAGACGGCCTCGCCACGGGCCATGGCTTCCGTGAGCTTCAGCACGACAGTGCGGCGATTCGCGAGGCCGGTCAGCGGATCCGTGCTCGCGGCGGCGCTCACGACTTTCAACGCGCGGCGCAGTTCGAGGTTGGCGGTCACGGCGGCCGCGAGGTTCTTCATGATGCGCCGCATCCGCGGGTCATGCGCGCGGGGGACGCGGTCGATGACGCAGAGGGTGCCGAGGGCATGGCCTTCGCGATCGACCAGCGGGACGCCCAGGTAGCTGCGGATGTCCGGCGCGCCGGTGACCAGCGGGTTGTTGCGGAAGCGTTGATCCTCCAGCGCATCGGGCACCGAGAAGGGCTGCGTGGGATCGAGGATCGCATGGGCGCAGAAGGCCGTCTCTCGCGGCGTCTCGCGGGCCTCCAGGCCGAAGCGTGCCTTGAACCACTGCCGCTCGGCATCGACGAGCGAGACGAGAGCTATGGGGCTCTCGGTCATCTCGGCGGCGAGGCGGACGAGATCGTCGAAGACCTGCTCGCTATCGGTGTCGAGCACGTCGTAGGAATGAAGGGCCGCCACGCGGAGCGCATCCTTGTTCGTCACGGACCGGACCGGCATGGGCAACTCTCTCCCCGACGAAGCTTGCGGGAGCGGAGGATGGGGCCAAAAATGCTAACGCCCCGTGAAAGGCTGCGCCGATGACGCCGACGGCCCCCCGTGTCGTTACGCCACCGACACGTGGTCCTTGTTGTCGATTGAGGTCTGCCTCCACCGCTGGTCGTGGGTCCTCATTCCGCGAGGATCGTGAAAACCTCCTGTTTCCCGCTGATGCTTGCTGACGCCGACATGAACTTTATGCCATAGCGATGGGGACCTTGCCGCGCGGCCTAGCTCCTGGCCCGACCCATCTTCGTGAGAGGCTACTGGCAGATGTGCGGATTGACAGGCTTCTGGGCACCTGCTGATCGGCATCAGCAAAGGGAGGCGGCCATGATCGTGGCTGCCATGCGCGACAGGCTGGTCCATCGCGGCCCCGACGACTGCGGAACCTGGCTCGACCCCACGGACGGCATTGCCTTCGGCTTCCGCCGCCTCTCCATCATCGACCTCACGCCGGCGGGCCATCAGCCGATGGTCTCGGCGGACGGGCGGCACGTCCTGATGATGAACGGCGAGATCTACAATTTCGCCGAATTGCGCGCGGAAATCGAAGCCGCACGCGGCGCGCATGCCTGGCGTGGCCATTCCGACACCGAGGTCCTGCTCGAAGCGATCGCCACCTGGGGTATCGAGGCCGCCGTGCGCCGGGCGAACGGCATGTTCGCCATTGCCGTCTGGGATCGGCATGAGCGTCGCCTTTCCCTGGCGCGGGACCGCATCGGCAAGAAGCCGCTCTACTACGGCTGGGCGGGTAAGACCTTCCTGTTCGGTTCTGAACTCAAGGCGCTGCTCGCCTATCCCGGCTTCGACGACCGGGTGTGCACCACCGCGCTGTCGGGCTTCCTGCAGATCGGCTATCTGGCCGGCCCCCGCACGATCTTCAGCGCGATCGCGAAGCTGCCCGGCGGCCATCTGCTGCAACTGGATGCGGCGAACGCAGCACTCGGCCGCACGCCGGAGCCGGAGTGCTACTGGGACGTGCAGGCCGTCGCACTGGCCGGGCTCGACGCGCAGGCCAGCGGCCACGTTGCCGCGCAGGACGAACTGGAGGCGCTGCTGCAGGATGCGGTGGCCCGCCGCATGGTGGCGGACGTGCCAGTCGGTTCGTTCCTCTCCGGCGGCATCGATTCAAGCCTCGTCACCGCCCTGATGGCGCGGGGCCAGACGGGTCCGGTGCATAGCTTCGCCATCGGCTTCAACGTGCCCGAATGGGACGAGGCGCCGCATGCCCGCGCCGTCGCGGCCCATCTCGGCACACGGCATGAGGAGCTCTATGTCGGCGCCGAGGAGATCCTGGACGTGGTGCGCCACGTGGCCGAAATCTGCGACGAGCCGCTCGCCGATGACAGCCTCGTGCCGACCACGCTGCTCTGCCGCCTCGCGCGGCAGAGCGTCACCGTTGCCCTCTCGGGCGATGGGGGCGACGAGTTGTTCGGCGGCTACGCCCGCTATGCCGCGATCGATTCCTGGCTGGCGCGGGCGGGTCACCTGCCGGGGGGCGTCCGCTCCCTCGCCGGGATGCTCTCGCGCGGGCTCGCGGTGCCGATGGAGCGGGCCGGCCAGGCGCGAATTGGCCGGCGCCTGAGGCTGCTCGGCTGCCTCATGGGCAGCGGCGATGTGGACGAGGTCCACCGCATGCTGGTGTCACAGACGCTCGATGCCGATGCGCTGCTCGCCGAGCCGGCCGGCGCAGGGCATCCCCTGGCCGACCCGGCGTTCACACTCGGGCGATCGAGCCCCGTGGATCGCATGGGCTTCATGGACTTGGCCTCCTACCTGACGGACGACATTCTCACCAAGGTGGACCGCGCCAGCATGTCCGCCTCGCTCGAGGTGCGCTGCCCGCTGCTCGACTACCGCGTCATCGAGATGTCCTGGCGGTTCAGGCCGGAGGCGAAGTACCGCGACGGCATCGGCAAGCGTCCCCTGCGCGAGGTGCTGGCTCGCCATGTGCCGCGCGCGCTGACGGACCGGCCCAAGCGCGGCTTCGGCGCCCCCGTGGACGTCTGGCTGCGGCACGAGCTGCGCGACTGGGCGGAGGAGCTGATGAGCCCGGCGGCGCTGGGCAGCCACGGGCTTCTGAATGTCGAGGCGTGCCGCCTTCTCTGGACCTCCTTCCTGCACCGGGGCCATTCCTTCAACCGCGTGATCTGGAACCTGCTGATGTTCCAGGCGTGGCATGCGGCGCTCAGACCGGCTCGGTGCGCCGTGCCGGGGCGGCAGCACGAGCAAGCTTCCGAAGGTGTTCCGCAAGCTGCGCGGCATTACGGTCCCATGTGAAGCGTTCGGCGCTGGCCCGGACCGCCGCCTGCGAAGGGGGATCGGCCAGGATGGCGCGGATCGCCGCAGCGATGGCCTCCGGCGTGCGCTCACGCAACAGGCGACCGGCGGCAGGGCGGTCGATCGCCTCGGAGGCGCCATCCACATCCGGTGTCACCACCGGCGTGCCGCAGGCGAGCGCCTCGACCCAGGCGTTGGCCAAGCCCTCGCTCTCGGAGGCCAGGGCCATCACGTCGGCCGCCGCCAGGATTGCGGGCAGCCGGTCATGCGGCTGGCTGCCCAGGAGCCGCACGCGCTCTTGCAGGCCGAGGCGCCGGATCTGCCTCGCAAGCCGCCCCTCGTCGGGGCCGCCGCCCACCACCAGCAGGGTCACGCCGGGAAGCGCCGCCATGGCCTTGATCACCAGCGCATGACCCTTGCGGGGAATGAGCGAGCCCAGGCTCACCACCAATGGCCCCGCCACGCCCAGCGCCGCCTTGGCCGCCCCTCGCTCAATGGGGTGGAAACGGTCCTGGTCGCAGCCCGTGTAATGCACCGCGATCCGCCCGGCCGGCATGCCCATCGCCGCCATGTCCCGCGCGAGGGAGGCCGAGACGGCGAGCAGCCCAGCCGCCTGTTCGGCCGCTTTCATGACCTGGTCCCGGCACCCTAGCCGTCTGCCCCAGTAGTGGATGTCCGCCCCGCGCGCCTTGATCGAGAGCGGCAGGCCAAGCTCGGCAGCGAGGCAGGCGGCCGCCGGCCCGTCCGGGTAGAAGAACTGCGCGTCCACCACGTCGAAGACGCAGCCCTCCTCCTGCCAGCGGCGGAGCACCGGTCGGACGACGTGCGCCAGCAGCGCCGGGTTGAACGGACCGCTCAGCCCGGGCATGACGCGCATCCTTGGGCGAGCGATCCGCAGGCCCTTCCATGCCTCCTCCTCCGGCAGGTCGTGCAGCGCCCGGTACTTCGGGTGCAGGCGAAGCGGGAAGGGCGGCATCGGGATCGGGTTGATCACACGAACCTCTATGCCGGGTTGTCTCGCCAGTCCGAGGGTCTGGCTTTCCACGAAGACGCCGAACGTCGGATCCGCCGAATTGGGAAACAAGGTTGAGATGGTAAGGACACGCAGCATCTGGCTTCCGGTTCGACTGTGATCCGCCTGTCTCTCCCTACATGGCGGGCAAGGCTGATCCAACCGCATTCCGCACCGCGTGGCCGCACCGCATCGCCGCACCGCATGTGGCAGCGAGATCGGCGGGAAGCCGGCCGGATGACCTGGCAGGCCTATGCCCTCCGCTACGCGCGGCGCGATGCGACGGCGGCGGCGCACTTCATCGGCGGCGACCCGCATGATGGGCCGATGCCGATGGATGATGGCCCGCTACCCGACGCCGCGCGCCGAGCGCTATTTCACGGTGGAGAAGGCCGTTGGCGTCAGGATCATGTTGGTGACGGTGCTCACGATGGCGCCGTCCTTCTCGGTTTCGGCCCGCTTCGCCAGCCACTCGGGATCGGCCGCGAAGGCGTTCCATTTCTGCTCACGCTCGGCCAGGGATTCCCATTCGAGCAGGTAGTAGAGGTCCTGGTTTGAATCGCCGATCGCGACGGTCCAGAACCCCGCCTGGCGAATGCCGTGGCGCGCCCAGAGGCCGAGCGTGATCGTCTCGAAGCGCTTGAGCAGGTTCGGCAGGCGCCCCGAGACGCAGCGGTAGATGCGGAGTTCGTGAATCATCTGGACGGTTTTCTCCTGTTGCGGCGCCCTTGCGGCGCCTCGCCGGATCATGGGCTGGATCAATCCGCGTTGACAGATAGCGGCGGCCGCCGGGTATCGACTTCCGCCTGTGCACCAGGGGAGGAGCAACCATGAAAAGCTCCGTCGCCCGCGCCGGCATCCCGGCTTTCGGTGCCAGCGAGCGCATCCCGCTGCTGCCCAACCTGCCGACCGCGGCCGAACTCGGCACGCCGGTCGATGCGGCGAACTGGTTCGGGCTTCTCGGCCCCGCGCGCATGCCGGGGGAAGTCGCCACGTGGATCGCCCGGGTGGCCGCCGAGGCACTCAGCACGGCCACGGTGCAGCAGGTGTTCCGCGTCCAGGCCGCCGTGCGGTGGCGAGCACGCCCGAGGCGATGCGCGCCTTCATCGCATCCGACCGAGAGCGCTGGGCCGTTCTCGTGCGCGAACTCAATATCCGCCTGGAGCAGGCAGGCCAGTCCGTCCGCCGGACGCGACGGGCGAGTTGATGGCGCGCCCGGAATGATGCGGGCCAGAACGGCATGCCAGAACGGCATTTCCCTGTTCAGCAGTTCATCGCGTCCTGGCGCTGAAGCTCTTCGCATGTGCCGGGCGGACCATGGATCGCCCCCGCCACCGGCTGCGCGATGAAAATCTTCACGGGCAGGGCAGTTTTCCTGTTGACCTGTGTTCTTGTTTTGTTCATCTTCGGGAAGCCAAGGGGATAGCTGCGTCTGCTTCGCAGGCGACCCCGGAAGCTCCCTCCCTTCTCAGTCGACACCAGCCGGGCCGCTTGCCTGGCTGGACCCTCCAATGTCGCGCGGCCGCAGGGCTGCGTGACGTGGCTGTGCGCCGCGCAGCCTCCACCGTCCCTCGACCGGACACCCCCGAAAGGAACCTCCATGACCATTTCGACCCTCACGACGACCCTTGCCGCGCCGGCCGTTTGCGAAGCCCCGCCGACCGCCGCCCAGGCCATCCAGGATGGCGGCGCCCTGCGCCTCGGTGGGCTCTCGCCCATCTTCCACCCCGCGAGCATCGCGGATTCCGGCAAGCTGCGCCTCGGCGGTCTCAGCCCGATCTTCCAGGCGCGCTGAGCCGCGCCCCGTCCGGCCAGCCCCATGGCCGGACGGGGCCACTTCCCCCATTCCTACGGAGTTGCCGCGCATGTCGCCCACCACCATCCCGCCGCTGGTCAGCTTCTGGCGCCTCATCGAGAGCGCCCCGGCGCCCCAGCGGGCCGATCGGTCGGCCGGCGGCACGCTGCCCACGCGCGCCTTCCGCCACTGCGACGCGGTGACCACCGCCGCCGGCTTCGGCTGGCTGGTTTTCCCTGCCATGGACATGAACGTTCTGTGGGACGGGCATGAGATCCACTGGACCTGGGAGGGCGCGGGCGGCTGGCACCCGCTCGGCGTCGCACAATTCCCGTATTTCCGCGACCGCTTCGATGCGGCCGCGCCCGAGGCTGTCCGCGGCTATGCGCCGCCCTTCATCGGTGCCCTGGCAGAGCCCGGGCTGCTGAACCTCTGGTCTGGGCTCTTCGCCCGCAGCCGGCCGGGCTGGAGTCTTCTGGTACGGCCGCCCGCCAATCTGCCGCGCGCCAGCGGCTACGAGCTCTACGAGGGGCTGGTCGAGGCGGATCGCTGGTTCGGGCCGCTCTTCGTAAATCTGCGCCTGACGCGCACCGGCGTTCCGGTCGAGTTCCGGCGGGATCGCCCGCTGTTCCAGGTGCAGCCCGTCCCGCGCGAGGCCTATGCGGAGGAGCACCTCAACGGCTTCGCGCTGGGCGACGGGCTGGCCTCGATGGCTCCCACGGATTGGGCCGCCTATGAGGCCAGTATCGTGGCCCCCCGCCGGAATGGTGGCTGCCCGCTGGGCCGCGAGGCGGCCGCCAATCGCCGCCGGCGCCGCTCCGAACCCGCCGCGCCCGAGCTCAGTTCAGTCGAAGCAGGCCCCGCATGACGCCGAGCTGACGCATCGAGACCTGCGTGTCACGGCCCATCACCACATGATCATGCAAGGCAATGCCGACACGTTCCGCCAACTCGTGGAGGTGATGTGTCCGCAGGATCTCGCCCTCGTCCAGCATTGCCTCTCCCGAGGGGCGGTGATGGGCCACGATCATCGCCGCGGCTCGCCACTCCAGGGCGCGACGCACCACGTCCGCGGGCAATGTCGCCACCGCTCCGTCATCGGGCGGGACCGGGCATTCATCGGCCAGCAGGCGGCTGTCTGAATCCAGGAAGAGCACGCGCAGCCCCTCCGTTTCCGCCTCGCTCCGGGCGATCGTCAGATAGGCCAGGACGCGGTCGAAGCTGTCCAGTACGGGAAGGTTTCGCATGCGCGCGGCGGTCAGTTCCTGGGCGGCGGCCTGCACCGAGCAGAGCAAGGCCGCGGCCGCGCCGCTCAATCCGGGAATGGACTGGAGACGCGCGGGCTCCGCGGCCAGCGCCGATGCGAAATCCCCGAATTCGGCCAGGATCGCCTCCCCCGTCGCGGCGGCGTGGCCGGACGGGATGGCGTGAGAGAGGACGGAGACGAGCAGCGCCCGGCCCTGCGGGTCCCCCACGACCCTTGGCGGCTTGCCTGCCCACTTCATCATTCCGACGCTCCCGTCATTGTCCGAAAGCCCGCAAGGAGCTTCGTTGGGTGTTGAAGCCGTCCACATCGTGCTCTCCAAGTTGCAACCTGAGCGTGAAACCTATTCTCCCTGCGCACTCATTGCGTTAAGGATCGGCGTTGCCCGGCGTCGGAAAAGCGTCGGAGCGCCGTTGCGGGGAAGGGGACTGGCCTTGCTCAGGACTGAGCTGCAGCACAGCGCCGCGACCAGCGTCGCAGGCGAAGCCGTGGCCGCACCCTTCGTGCTCTCGGTGAACGGGGCGCTGCGACTCTGCGCCACCGATGGGCGTGCCCTCTCGCTTGGCGGCGCGCGGGGCCGGGCGGTGCTGGCGCTGCTGGCCCTTGCGCCTGACCATGCCCAGCCGCGCCGCCTCATCGCGAGCATGCTCTGGAGCAGCCTTGAACTGCGCCAGGCGCTGGCGCGGCTGCGCGACGTGCTGCACGACCTTCGGATCAGCCTGGAGGCGCAGGGCTGCGCCGCGCTGGCGGGCGACGCAATCGCAATCCGCCTCTGCCCCGACACCGTCGCCGTCCGCCTCAGCGGCACTCCCCGCTCAGGCACTCCCCGCTCTGGACCACTGCTGCCCGAATTGCTGGGCATTGACCCCCAACTCGACCGATGGCTGGCCGAAACCTGCGGCGAGGATGCGGCGCCGGAAGTCCGCACGCCGCGCGGGCCAGCCGAGCCCGCGCCGGCCGAGGCCGCCCTCTCCCTGGTGATCCGCCCGCTCGTCGGCTTCGGGCTGCCCGCGCCCGGCGCCACCGAAGGCGAGGTGACCGACGCACTTATCGCGGCACTTTCCCGCCTGCGTTCCATTTCGCTGATCGTCGATGGCGGCTCCGGCCCGACGACGCGGGGCGACTTCCTGCTGACCGGCAACCTCCGGCTGATGGGCGATGGGCTACGCGCGGCGTTCCGCCTCACCGACACGGCAAGCGGCCAGATCGTCTGGGCGGAGGTGCTGGCCCCCGATGCAGGGGGAAGCGGCGACTTCGCGGCCGACGTCGCGGCCGTTGCCTGCGCCTGCCTCGAACAGCGGCTGCTTCTGCTCGAGGCCGAGCGCGCCAGCCTGCCCGGGGCCGCATCCGGCCCGCGCGGGCTCATGCTTCGCGCGGTGCTCGAACTCTACCGCCTTCAGCGCGACGGCTTCGAACGCGCGGGCAAGCTCCTGAGGGCTGCCGTCACGGCTGCACCCGACCTCGCGGCCGCGCATGGCTGGCTCGCCTACTGGCACATCCTGGCGGTGGGCCAGGGCTGGGCCGAGAGCGAACGCCGGGCACTGATGGAGGCCGCGCAGGCGGCGGAACGCGCCGTCACGCTCGATCCGCGGGATGCGCGTGGCCTCGCCGTCTCGGGCCATGTCCGCGCCTTCCTTCATCACGAGGTGCCCGAGGCGGTGGCGCTCTGCGGGCGCGCCATGGAGATCAACCCGTACTTGCCCGCCGTGCTGACCTTCGCCGGCATGGCCCAGGCCTACGCGGGGGAACTCGAAACCGCACGCGGGCACTTGCGCCGCGCCTTGTGGCTGCTGCCGCGCAACCCGCACGCCTTCTTCACCGAGGCCGGCCTCGCGACCGTCGAGATGCTGCGGGGCGAGCATGCGCTGGCCATCGAGATCGCCCGCGGCGCGCTGCAGCTTCAGCCGCGCTTCACCGCCGCGCTTCGGGCGCAGATCGCAGCGCTCGGCCACCTCGGCCGTGAGGAGGAGGCGCGGCCGCTGATCCGGGACCTGCTGACGCTCGATCCCCGCTTCACCCTGGCGCGCTTCCGCGCCGCCATCCCCTACCGCAAGCGAGAGCATCTGGACCATTTCGTGCGCGGCCTGCGGCTGGCGGGGCTGAGTTGAAGCCGCGCTTCAAGTCTCCGCCGCCACCTGGGTGCAACACTCGGCGCTGACTGCGCACCTGCATCCGAGCGGTGCGGAAACGGAATACGAAATTGTCTGCCGGAACGCTGGACTTCACTGGTGCCGAACCAAATCTGTGAGCCGTCGCCGCAGGGCAACGGCGACTTCGGCCGCTGCTGGCGGTACATCACCTCGCTCGTCCGGCCATCCAACTGCCATCGGAGGAACAAGGAAAAATGACCAATTCCAGGGAAGCTGAGCTACTTGCCGCGGCAGGGTGCGGTGACATTGCCAGGCTGGAGAAACTCCTGCCGGCGGCAGGCGATCCCACGCATTTCGACGGTCCGAACGGCGTCACGCCCCTGATGGTCGCGGCGTCCGCCGGGCACGAGGCCGCGGTCGAGCTCCTTCTGGAGCGGGGCTCCAATCCGTCTCGTCGTGACGCACAAGGTCGCAGCGCGGCGGTCCATGCGCGCCTGGCCGGTCACAGTCACCTGGCCGCGCGGCTCGATGGGATCGTGGACCAGGAGCAGACAATTTGGTGACGCCTGACGCCTGACGCCTGGCGCCTGCCGTCTCCAGCGAAAGCGGCATGATCTTGGCAGTGCCGAGACAGCTGCGCCAGAAGTCGGCGGATGGATGTTCGGGGTGAACGCTGCGCCAATCCCGCATCGCGCGATGCGTCGGGCAGTTGCAATGGGAGCACGTCGGACCCGCCCACCACGGATCAAGCGTATTTCCGCCGCAGAGGCGTGCAGCCCTTCGCCATCCGCCCGGATATCGGCGCTACGCTCATCATCCCGCTGGTTGATGTCGACGCCATTCAGCGCATCCATGAGGATGGGACCACGCGCTTTCTCTCCGGCGGCGCCAAGGCCGACCATTTCGCAGCCCAGCGCGAGCGGCTGTGGACCGCCAGTCTGACGGGCTTGAGCGGCGTTACCCGGCAGATGCTGGTCATTGACGATCTCGGCGCCTTCACCGGCTTCGCGGCGATGATCGGGCCGACGCTGGGCACCGGCAATTTGCAGGTCTTTGCGCGGGATTATGTGACCAGGCGGCATTTCGCCTCGCTGCCAACTCGATGACCGGCTCTATGGCCGCGCCACGCTCATGGTTGCGCATGCCGCGGGCCATCATACTTGACCACAAGTTTCGTTGACCGAAGGGAAGTACGCGTGACGGAGTTCTACCTCATACTGGCCGTGTTCCTGGCATTCACCCTCAACCAGTCCAGCCGCATCCTTCGCGCATTGGGCACGCTGACGGCGGCGCTGTCCCTGGCCATGATTGCCTGGTCGATCATCCTCGCAAATCTCGACGGCACCTTCGCCGCCCTCCCCGCGGATGCGCGCCTGGCCGATCGCATCAAGCCATTTATCCTGAACACACAGGCTGCGATTGCCGCAATCGTGGCACTTTTCCTGCTTTGGGCGGTCTGGGCGCAGGGCACGCGGCGCGTCGTCGAAAAGCTGCCGCTGCGCAACACGCCGACAGGCTTCGGCCGAGTGTCGCGTTACGCGCATTGGGTCATCGGCACGCTGATCCTGATCCTGCTGCCGATGGGCCTGTTCACCTCCGTTCTGGCGCCTGATCACCCGGAACGCGGCGTGTTCATGGCGACGCATCAGGCGCTTGGC
>Ga0105047_10009694_pt1 | contig 15824 bp, 9 predicted proteins | sample MAT04_FD_78384 | JGI IMG/M metagenome (GOLD analysis project Ga0105047, IMG submission 78384) | Freshwater microbial communities from Lake Fryxell liftoff mats and glacier meltwater in Antarctica - MAT-04 (megahit assembly) | ecosystem: Environmental > Aquatic > Freshwater > Ice > Liftoff... | reverse complement strand
GGCCGTGGGTCTCAAACGGATAGAGCCGGTTGGGCACAAAGATGACCGCCCGCCCACCCGGCTTGAGCACACGCACGATCTCGGCGGCCGCCAGGCGGTCGTCCTGCACGTGCTCTAGCACCTCATGGCTCAGCACCAGGTCGAACCAGTTGGCGGGGTGTGGCAAATGCTCACAGGCAGCCAGGCTGAAGTGAGCGTCCGGCACGGCACGCGCGGCGATCACAAGGTGCTCGGCTTCGATGTCGATGCCGGCGATCACCTGTGCGTAGGGCTGCAGCGCGCGCGCGTACATCCCAACGCCGCACCCGTCGACGAGGATGCGGTGCAGCGTGGCGCCGGGCGCCGGTTTGCCCTCGCGCAAGATCATTTCTAGTCGCCGGTTTTGCCCGGCACGCCACACAAAGCTCGGATTGCCGCGCCGCGCCGCGCGTTCGCCGTGCAGGTCAAGCGCCTCAGTCATTGATCAACTTCGTCCCTACGTGGATGGCCACCGTGCCCATCATATGCTCTGTATAGAACACATTGCGCAGCCCTGCTTGTTCCAGCAAGCGCGCCAGCGCCGCGGGCAGCGGGAACTCCACCGTGCTGTGCGGCAGATAGGAGTAGGCTTGGCGGTCGCCGGCCACGATGCCGCCAATCAGGGGTACAATGCGAAAGAAGTATAAGCGGAAGAGCGGGCTTAGGAGCGCGTTGACCGGCGGCGTGGTTTCGAGGCAGGCGACGCGGCCGCCCGGCTTGGTGACGCGTGCCATTTCGCGAAAGGCCGCCACGCGATCGACGACATTGCGAATCATAAAGCCGCTGACGACGGCATCGAAGGTATTGTCCGCAAAGGGCAAGGCAAAGGTGTCGCCTTGCACAAACGGCAGCGAGAATCCGGGCGTCTTACCCACGCCCGCCGCCATCATCTCGTAGGTGAAGTCGGATCCGATGGCGCGCACGCCCGGGAACTGGTCCATTGCGGCATAGGCAATATCGCCCGTGCCCGTGCCCACATCCAGCAGTGAGCCGTGCGGCGGCAGGGCGCAAGCGTTCAGCAGTTGCCGTCGCCAGCCCTGATCCTGGCCCAAGGTCATCAGCCGGTTCATCAGGTCATAGGTTGGTGCGATGCGCGCAAACATGCGGTTGACGTAGACCGGCTTTTCGTCGGCGGCCGGGATGATGGTTGCTTGGGTCGGTTGGGTCATTTAGGGCCTGATTTTCGCGATATTCTCGGCCAAGGTGACGCTGTTCATCTCCCCCATCCACAAACTGCGGATCATGCCGTTTGCGTCGATGAAGAAGGTGGTCGGCAGTCCCTTGACATTATATTGATAGCCAACGTCGCCGCTGCCATCCATGGGGATGGCAAAGGTCAAGCCTAACTGGTCGACCTGTTTCTGCACGGCTTCCGCCGTCTCGCCCTGGTCGACGCCCACGAAGACAACCTGGTCGCCAAAGTGTTCGGCGGCACTCTGCAGCGCCGGCAGTTCACGTTGGCAAGGCATGCACCACGAGGCCCAGAAGTTGAGCACCACCGGTTTGCCGCGCTGCTCGCTCAACACGAAGGTGCCGCCGTCCAGCGTCGGCAACACAATCTCGGGCGCCATCCGATCGACGCCGGGACCCGGCTTGGGCGCGGCTGCTGTTGCCGGCGCCTGCGGACGGCTCCACCAGAGCCAACTGGAGCCCAGGATCAGGATCAGAGGAAAAACGATCAACCAGCGATTCATGCCGATTACACCCAGTCTGAATGGAACGTCCCCGCCATGTCCACGCGTTCGTAAGTATGGGCGCCGAAGCAATCGCGTTGGGCCTGAATCAGGTTGGCGGGCAGGCGCGCGCTGCGATAGCTGTCATAGTAGGCCAGGCTGGCACTAAACCCAGGCGTTGGGATACCCAATCCCACGGCTGTGCGCACCACAAAGCGCCAGGCGGGCAGCCGTTCAGCCACTGCCTGCGTGAAATCGGCATCGAGCAGCAGATTGGGCAGATCGGCGTTGCGCGCAAAGGCGTCGGTGATGCGGTTGAGGAAGCGCGCACGGATGATGCAGCCGGCGCGCCACATCCCAGCGATTTCGCCCAAGTTCAGGTCATAGCCGTACTCGTGGCTGGCGATGCGCAACATGGCCATCCCCTGGGCATAGGCGCTGATTTTGCTGGCATAGAGTGCTTGCCGCACACTCTCGATCAGAAGCTGCCGGCTGCCTTCATAGGCCGTACCGGGGCCGGGCAACACCGCCGCCGCCATCACTCGTTCCGCCTTCATGCTGGAGATAATGCGCTCCACTACAGCCGTGTTGATGGTGGGCACAGGTGCGCCGATATTGAACGAGTCCTGGCTTGTCCACTTGCCCGTGCCTTTTTGCTGGGCCGTATCGAGCACCAGGTTCACCAATGGCTTGCCGGTGAGATCGTCGATCTTGCGAAAGATTTGGGTCGTGATCGCGATCAGGTAGCTGTCCAACTCGCCCTGATTCCAATCATCAAAGATCTCGGCAAGTTCGGCGGCTTCCAGCCCCAACGCCTGGTGCAAGATGTGATAGGCCTCAGAAATCAACTGCATGTCGCCATATTCGATGCCGTTGTGCACCATTTTTACATAATGACCGGCGCTGCGTGGGCCGAGGTAGGCCACGCACGCCTTGCCATCTTCGGGCGCCTTGGCGGCGATTGCCTGTAGCAGGTCAGCGACCAGCGCCCAGGCTTCCGCGGTGCCGCCCGGCATGATGCTTGGCCCCCACAGCGCGCCTTCCTCGCCGCCGCTAACCCCAACCCCCATAAAGTTCAAGCCGCGCGCCGTCAGTTGCTTGCTGCGCCGCTCGGTGTCCTGGAAATAGCTGTTGCCGCCGTCCATGATCAGGTCGCCGGCTTCCAACAGCGGGGTAAGGCCGTCGATCACGGCGTCGACCGGGCTGCCGGCCTTGACCATAATCAGGATCCGTCGCGGCCGCTCCAAACTTGCCACAAATTCCTGGAGTGTGCGCGTGGGCACCAGCTTTTTGTCCGGATGGGCCGCCACAAACTCATCGGTGACCGTCGTGGTGCGGTTATAGACCGCCACCGTAAAGCCGTTGCGTTCCATGTTCAGCACGAGATTTTGACCCATCACGGCCAAGCCGATCAGGCCAACATTTGCAGATGTCATTGCGAAATCCTCTTTTCTTATTTGTCCATTACGGTTTGGCCGGTTTTGGCTGAAATACCGAGCGCAGATTCGACCGCGGCTTTGGGGGGGCAACTGCGGCTGGTTTGCGGGCAAACAGGCGCCCGTCGCGCACACGGCTCACCAACTGCGGCATACCCCAACTGGCGCCGGCTTCTTCCAACTCGATCGCGCGCCGTGCTTCGGCCATGGCGACGTCGACCGCGCCGAAGGCGGCCAGCGCATGATAGAACTCGTGTACGAAGGCCAACGAAGGCCGGTCCAGCAGCTTGGTAGGCTGAAATGCCGCCGCCGGCACCCCGCGTCGCACCAATTGCTCGACGACTTGTGCGGCCGGATCAATGCCGGGAATGCGTGCCGCATTGCGCGAGCCGATCAGCGCCAGGCGTACCGAATAGTGGTCGCTCAACAAGGTGCCGAGGTGTTGCCCGCTTACCGGGCGCCCGCGGCCGTTCTCATCCTCAAAGACAAGCACACCCTCCTGTGTCTGCGGATCATAGATGCTAAACCCAACAAAGTGCACCACATGGTACTCATGTTGGCGCAGGCGGCGCTGCAGATCGAGCAGCGTGGGTTTGGCCAGTCGCTCGAAGAGGATCCGGCGATCCGCCGCCAGGTAGTCGACCGTATCGATAAAGTCGCGCCACTCTCGCCCAATCGGCAAGGGTGGATAGCTCTCTGGCCCCGCCATGACGACAAGCACGCGCAGCGGACCTTCCACCGCAAACGGCAACACCTGGTGGGCACGCTCCTGGAAACGCGTCAACGGCGTGTGCGCCGACAGCGCAATGAACTCGTCCCGTGTGCCGTCGTGCAAATATTCCCAGGGCAGCGCGCGCAATTCGAGTACGCCGCCCAATTGCAGGCGCAGGTGCAGCGTGGCTCGCTCGGCGTAGGCTGCGCGCCAACTGGCCTGCCAGCATTCCAAGATTGCCCCGTGAAAGATCGTGTCAAACAGCCGTCCGCCGACCCGCCGCGCCAGCATAAACTGCTCGGAGCGCCGCGCGGCGTCCTGTCCGGGGTCGGCCAGCAACTGCTGAATAATCGTATGTTGTTCGCGTGGTTCAAACGGCGGGGTAAAGGGGGCCAAGGCATCGCCGCACGGCGATTGTAACACCGTCGCGCGGTAGCCATCCTCTGTATGTTCCAACAATAGATCAAAGCCCCAGTCTGTGGTCATCAGATCAAAATTGTACCTGTCACTGGGGGCAGCGTCAAACACTACCGCGGGTTAGCGGCAGTGAGGCGCGCGCACAGGCGCCCGGGCGCTCAGCATTTGGCGACTTTGCAGCAACATACCGGCAGTTTTCGAAGTCCCGCCGCTGAGAAATATCGCGTTGTTGCGCATGCAGCCCTTGTGAGATTTTTGAGACGCCCTGCGAATTCTCCCCAAAGCCATTGCGTGCAGTAAAATGGGAAGTCATGTATGTACTCTTTGTTAGCGGCCTTAGCGGCGATACGCGGCGCTACCGCTGTCTTCACCACCAAGAACAACTCGCGTTGTTTGGCTTCACCAGCGTTCTGCGGGAGGCTGGCGACCCGCAGCTCTATGTCGACGCCGCCCTCTGCGACCTTGTCATCTTGCACCGCGTACCGTGGACGCCGCTGATTGCCGACGTGGTCGACATTGCGCATTGGCGTGGCAAGCCGGTTGTCTTCGAAACGGACGACCTGGTCTTTGCGCCCGAGGTCTTTGACCGTATCGCCTTTCTTGACACGTTGCCGCCCGACCAGGCGCAGCACTTCCGCGCCGACCTGGCGCGCCAGGTCGAAACCTTCCACCACGCCGACTGCGTGCTGACGACCACGCAGTACCTGGCTGATGCGGCCACCGAGCGTGGCAAGCCAGCCTACGTCCAGCGCAATGCCTTCAGCGCCGAAATGGTGGATGCGGCCGAGCAGGCCTATACCCTGCGCCAGCAACATCGGTCAGCGCAGCCGGATGACCCGCAGCGGCCGGTTTTCATCGGTTACTTCAGTGGTACCGGCTCGCACAACCGTGACTTTGCGCTGGTGGCGCCCGTGTTGGCCGACCTTATGGCCCAGAATCCGCGCCTGTGGCTCCACCTGAGCGGCCACTTGGAAACTGGCGGCGTGTTGCTCGCCTTTGCGGATCGCATTCGCCGCGCCCCCTACGTTGCCTGGCAGGAATTGCCCAGCCTGATCGCCCAGGTCGACATCAATCTGGCTCCCCTCGAGCTGGATAACCCATTTTGCCAGGCGAAGAGCGAGATCAAGTTCACCGAGGCCGCGTTGGTGGGCGTCCCCACGGTGGCAAGCCCAACCGAAGCCTATGTTCACGCCATGCGTGATGGTGAGACCGGCCTGCTCGCCGCGGATGCGGGCGCCTGGCGGGCCACCCTCAAGGCGCTGAGCGAAGATCCGGAAGCCAGACGACGGTTGGGTGAAGCGGCGCGTCGTGCCGTGTACGCGACTTATCTGCCGGATGCGCGTGGGCGCTACCTTGTCGATACCCTGCGTACAGTCGTGGCCCAGCATGCGCCGCCGGCGGCCGACCCCGCCGCGACGTTGGCCGCCGTGACCGTGCGCATGCACACCCAACTGGATCGCATGCAAGGCGAGCGGGCACAACTACAGCGCCAGGTGGACCAATTGCGCCAAACGTTGACGCAGTGGGATGGTCAGAGCGGTGGCAAGGACGCATCGTTCTGGCGCGCCAGCCTGGAAGAAACCCAAGCGCGGCAGAATACCGCCCTGCGCGAAATCCTGGCCCGGCTGACGCGGAGCGGCGCATGAGCGAACCGCGCATTCTGATTGCCGCCGGCTGTTCGCACGCCACAGTGACCCGCTATCGCTGTCGGCATCTGCAGGAGCAATTTGCGGCCAATGGCATTGCCGCCACGGTGGAGGAATGGTACGACGGCGCCCCCCCGGCTCCCCAATCTCCGTCAGAGCCACGCACGTCAGTAAGTGGCCTGGCGGATGTGTTGATCCTACAACGCGTGCCGATGACCGTTGCATTGGGCGAGCTGATTGACGCCATGCACGCGGCCGGCCGGCCGGTTATTTTTGACGTCGACGACCTGGTTTTTGAGCCACAATTGACGGCATGGCACCGGGGTGTACAGAATCTGCCGGTGGCGGAGCAGGCGCTCTACGACGCCGGCGTGCGTCGCTATCTGGGCACGCTCACCCGGTGTGACCGCGTGCTGACCGCTTCGCCGCTGTTGGCGGAACTGGCCCAGCGTCACGGCCCGCCGGCTTTCGTGCACCGCAATGCCCTGGGCCACGCCATGATGGCGTTGGCCGGCGAGTTGTACGCGTTGCGCAGCATGCGCCCGCCTTCCGATCGCGTGGTGCTTGGCTACGGCAGCGGCACGCCCACGCATGATGTCGATTTTGCCGAGGCGGCGCCGGCGCTGCTGCATGTGCTGGCGCGCTACCCCCAGACCGAATTGTGGATTGCCGGGCCGATGCAGTTGCCAGTCGCGTTCGCCGGGTTCGGTGCGCGTGTGCGGCGTTTCCCGTTGCTCGACTGGCGCGGCTGGTTCGAGTTGGCCAGCCAAATGGACATTGCCCTGGCGCCGCTGGAAATGGACAACATTTTCTGCCGCGCCAAAAGCGAAATCAAGTTCGTCGAGGCTGGCGCACTGGGCCTGCCCACCGTAGCGTCGCACATCGATCCCTTTGCCGGTGCGATCGTACAGGGGGAGAATGGTTTGCTGGCGGGCAACCCTGCGGCGTGGATGGCCGCCGTGGAGCGCCTGGTTGAGGATGCCGACCAGCGCCGCCGGCTGGGCGAGGCGGCGCGCCAGACGGTGGCGGATCGCTACAGCCCCAGCGCGCGGGCCGCCGACCTGGCGCGGCTTGTGCCGGAATTGCTGGCGGCGCGAGAGGCAGGGATTCACGGGCAGGCAGGACGAGCGGGAAGGACAGCATTGCCGATGGTCACCGAACTACCCACAAACGCGGTCGCAGCGGGTGCAGTGGCGCCGGATGCAATCGTTCCCCTGACAATCAACTGGTTGGTCACCGAACCGTTCCCCGGTTCGGGCGGTCATACGGGCATCTTTCGCATGATCCGTCATCTGGTCGACTTTGGGCATGTCTGCCATATCCACCTTATCCCGGTGAACTTCATGCAGAAGTATACGCCGGCGCAGATTCAGGCGTATGTCGACCACAATTTCATGCCCACGGGCGCGGTTTTTCACCAGTGGGATGGGCAGACCGGCCCGGCCGACGCTACGGTTGCCACCTATTGGAAGACCGTGCCGCTATTGCTCCAACTCCCCATGCCGGGGCGCCGCTATTACCTGGTGCAGGACTTTGAGCCATATTTCTACCCGGTTGGTTCGGAGTCGATTCAGGCCGAAAACACCTACCGGCAAGGACTGCACTGCATCACGTTAGGGCCATGGTTGGCGCAGCTCATGCGGGAGCACTATGGCGCCGACGCCGACCATTTCGACTTCGCCGTGGATCCAGAGGTCTATACGCCGGTGCCGGTGGCGCGTGCCGGTCACCCACGTGTCGCTTTCTATGCGCGTCCCAGCACACCACGGCGCGCCTATGAATTGGGCATCAAGGCGCTGATGCTGTTGAAGCGCAGCCAACCTGCGGTCGAGGTGGTCTTCTACGGGGCCGACCGCCTGGCGCCGCCGCCGCCTTTCCCGGTGACCAATATGGGGATTCTCAACCCGTGGGAGTTGGCCAAGCTCTTTTCCTCTTGCGACATCGGCCTGGTCTTCTCGACGACCAACCCGTCGTTTGTGCCGTTTGAGATGATGGCGTGCCGCTGCGCGGTGGTCGATATTCGCAGTGAGCGCGTCGCCGGCCTGCTCGAAGACGGTGTCAACTGCCGGCTCGCCGACCCCACGCCGCAGGCGATTGCCGACACAGTGCTTGACTTTCTGTGGGATCGGAGCAAACGCGCCGCCGTTGTGGAGCGCGCCTATGCACAAGTAAAAACGATGTCGTGGCGTCACTCGGCGCGTCAAATCGAAGCAGTGCTGCTGCGCCACGCGCCGGCGGATGTTGACCGGGTCGCGTATGCACAGGCCGGCGGTGACGATGCCGACATGATCGTGTGGCAGATCCATCAACTGCTGGACGCCGGTGACGGGACGGCGGCGCTGGTCGATGACCTGCGCAGTGCGTTGTATCGGACCCTGGCCGAAAAAGCCGCCTTGGCGCAGCACGTGCAGGAGATCGAGCGCAGCTACGACGCAACGCAGCAGGCCCCGGCATGGCGCCGGCGCGTGCAGCCGCTCGCCAACAAAGTGATCGGCGGCGCGCCCGTCTGGCTGTTGGGCACGACGCCGCTGTCCAAACTCACCGTGGACCCAACGCCGTACCGCCAGATTTTTCGGGCTGACCGATCGCACTTGTGCCGGATCGAACTCTGTTTTACAGCCCAGCATGCGCTGCATACGGGCACGATCCGCCTGGCGCTTTACGACGGCGACGGCGCCGGGCGCCTGGTCGCCGCCCAGGTACTGCGCGTGGCCGAACTGAAGCTGGATGTTGCCTGTGCGATCGACTTCCCAGTCGAAGTGGATTCATTTGGCAAGATCTACACCTTGGTGGTGGCCGCCGGCGAAATTCACCAACAAAGCCCCGCTTTGTGGCGCTTCTGGCAGGTGCAACACGCCGATGCGGCGCTTGAGCACGGGGAGCAGGCGCTGACCGGGCAGTTGGCGTTCCAGCCATTGTTCCGCGAACGCGCCACCTTGCAGCCGCCCCGTCGCGGCCCGGCTGCGTGGGGCGCGCCAATTCGCCTGGCGCCGTCGTTTGCGCGTGACGTGGCCGCGCAACGTAGCCGTGAAGTGGCGCGCCTGGTGACCCTTGCGCGCGCGGCGGTGCGCGCGCAAGGGGTTGGCGGGCTGGCGCGTGAGGTGATCAACTATGTCGAGTGGCAGCTCAATAAGGGCGGTGGATCGTCCTGATGGTGAACAGCTCTGCGGTCACGCTACCCCGCCTTCTGATCATCAGCCACGACATCGTCGGCCCAGTGATGGCCGGCCCCGGCATCCGCTATGCCCATCTGGCGCGCGTGCTGGCGCAACACGTGCCAACGACGCTGGCGGCGCCGGGTGACGCACCCCCGGCCGGCGAGTATCCCTTTGCCGTTGTGGCCTATCGCCGGCGCGATTGGGCATCGATTGCCGCGCACGTTGGCGCCGCCGATGTTTGCCTGTTTCCCAGTGACGTTGCCGATGAACTGCCGCAATTGGCACAGAGCCGCGCCTGTCTGGTGGTGGACGGCTACGATCCACTGATGGCGGAGTGGCTGTCCCTCAGCCGCAACGCCGATCCGGCCGAGCGGCGCCGCGCGTGGAATAACCGGATGGTGACCTTGGGCCGCCAATACCTGGTCGGCGATTTCTATCTGTGCGCCAGCGAGCGCCAGCGCGATTGGTGGCTCGGCTTGCTGGAAGCCAGTGGCCGGATCAATCCTGCCACCTTTGACGCCGATCCAAGCTTGCGTAGCCTGGTCGACGTCGTTCCCTACGGATTGCCGGAAACGCCGTTGCCATCGCCCCATCCTGTGATCAAGGGTGTCTGGCCCGGCATTGCGCCCGGCGATCGGCTGGCGCTGTGGGGCGGCGGTTTGTGGCCTTGGTTGGACCCGGTAACGGCCATCCGCGCCGTGGCGCAGGTGCAGGACGCCCACCCGACGCTTAAGCTGGTCTTTCCCGGCACGCGCCACCCAAGCCAGGCGATGGCCGGCATGCCCAACCAAACGGCGGCGGCCCGCGCCGTCGCGGCTGAACTGGGTGTGATCGATCGCACCGTCTTCTTTGGCGACTGGGCGCCCTATGCGGAGTGGCCGCATGTGCTCCAGGAGTGTGACGTGGCATTGACCTTGCACTTTGATACGGTGGAGACGCGTCTGGCTTTTCGCAGCCGGGTGCTCGAATACATCTGGGCCGATTTGCCCACGGTCGCCACGGCCGGCGATGCGACCAGCGAACTGATTGCCCGCCATGATCTGGGTGTCGTTGTGCCGGAGCGTGATGTCACGGCCGTTGCTGCTGCCCTTGACCGGTTGCTGCGCGCACCGCGTGACGCGCGCACCGCCCAATTTGCGGCAGCGCGCGCCAGCCTGACCTGGGCGCACGCCGCCATGCCGCTGGTGGACTACTGCCGCGCGCCGCGGCGCGCAGCAGACCGCCTGCCGGTGGACGGCGCCTCTTCACTGGCTGCGGAAGCCTACTATGACCCGCTCTTCGTCTTGCGCACAGAGCGTGACGAATGGCGTAGCCTTGCCGAGAACTATGCCCGTGGCCGTGTCATGCGTGCCTTGCAGTGGGTAGGCGAGACCAGGCAGCGGATTGCCCGTCGTTGACCGAACTACCTCTGGCTGCCCTACGAACTTCTAGTTTCCGGCGGCAGTGAATTCCCTCCTCTTGTGGTTCCCCAGGCTTATACGCCGGTGTTACGTCTGTTTTTCGTCGCCCACCAGCAGTCAAATAGCAGTCAAATAGCCGACTGTCCGCCCTACATTTGCGCATTGATTGCGCTACTTAATCGTGCTACATTGTAATTAGGAGGCATTACCATGCGAACCAATCCCATACGACGTGTATGGCTCGATCTTTTTTCGTTGACTGCGTGCAAGTACTTGTTGATGGCGAGTCTTTCGGCTGCCCTGGTGGCGGTGGCGCTGCCGGCGTACGCGCAAAACGTTCCCCCCTCGCCCCAAGTTTCGGGCGATGCCGTCGCCGTGACCGACAGTGCGACCTGGTATGTAGACGCAGTGACGGGCGCCGATAGCGCCAATTGCGGCGCGATTTCTGCGCCCTGCGCGTCCATCCAAGCGGCGGTCGACCGCGCTGGCAACGGCGACACGATTCTGGTGGCGGCCGGCACGTACACCTATCGGCAGGCCGGCTCGTGCACCAACAGCACGGGGAGTCCGTCCGTCATCTGCGTCTTGAGCAAACAAATGACGATCCGTGGCGGTTATGCGTCTGGGAATTGGGGTACCAACGATCCCGCGCAATATGTGACGACTATCGACGGCGAGAACAAGAGCCGCGGTGTCTTCGTGCTCAGTTATTCCGCTGGTGGGGCGGGCCTGAACCTAGAAGGGTTTTCGGTGCGCAACAGCTATGGGGGTGCGATCACCTCGCGGCCGGGTGAGGATGGCTATTTTGCCTTTGGCGGCGGTATGTTTGTCGAGAATGCCAGTTTTCTGACGTTAAAGAACATGGTCTTTGCCAACAACCGCGCGATCGGCGCCGATCGCGGCTCCGGCAAGGGCGGCGCCGGTTCCGGCGGCGCGGTTTCCTTGCGCAAGGTGGCATCCGCCACGATGGATAATGTCGTTTTTGAGAACAATCTGGCCCAGGGCGGCACGGGCGCCACACGCGGTGGACGTGCCCACGGCGGCGCGATCTTTGCCTATGAAAGCACCCTGGTCGGAACCAATCTCACCTTTCGCGATAACCTTGTGCAAGCAGGCAACTCGGGTGGCAACGGCGAGGATGGCGGCCGTGCGGACGCTTTGGGGGGGGCCGTCTCGTTCCAGGAGCGCTCGAATGGCACGCTGCGCCAGGTTACGGCCACCGGGAATCGGGCAATCGGTGGCAATGCGGCGGTCAATTCGGGTGGTGGGTATGGCGGCGCGTTTGAGGGGGAAGAGGCGACTCTCACCCTTGTTGACGCCAATATTCGCGACAACCTTGCCCAAGGGGGCAATGCCCAGAACGGTTGGTTCGCTGCCGGCGGCGGCGTGATGACCATCAACTCGATTGTGGTCGTCGACCGGGTTCAAGTCATCAATAATGTTGCGCAAGGCGGCAACGGGACCAGCGGTAAGTTTGGCGTTCCCAATGGGGGCGGTTTCACCGTCAGTTGGGACAAGGATGGCACAACCTCGCGGTTGACGATGTCCAATAGCATCATTGCGGCCAACCGCGCCAGCACAGGCGACGGCGCCCAGATCGAAATCGGCGGCGGCGGCGGTCTCTGGATCCAGGCCACCGAAGCGGTCATCGACCACTCGACGATCGCCAACAATGTGGTGACGGGTCGGACCGGTCTCTTTGGACAGGGCTTCTTTATTCTGAACACGGGGGATCGGCGCGGCGCCGACGTTACGCTGCGGCGTTGCATCATTTCGGGCCATGCAAACCCGATTGGCTCAGCCGTCGAGATCGTGATCAAAAACAAGGTCACCTTTGACAACGGGCTTTTCTTTAACAACACGTGGGATAGCAGTGCGAGCAACCCCGTAATCGGTGTCAATACCGGTGTCATTGTTGGGCAGAGCACGATGCAGCACGGCGACCCAACCTATGTGGCCGCTGCGGCTCCTGGCTACGACTTCCATATCAAAGCCACTTCGCGTGCGCGCAACCAGGTGGCCGGCAACACGTTGCCGATGGACTTTGAGAACGAAGCGCGCGCCGACGGCAACTCCGATTTGGGCGCCGATGAGTTCGTGGCGCCCTTGCGGCCGGCGCTGCGTTTCTCGATGGTCTACGGCGGCCTCTACAACATTTCTGTGCAGTGGAACCTTGACCCCGACGCCGGAATTCAGGTTGCGCGCTATCGCCTCACTGACAAGTATACACCGGTCGGCGCCGCCGCATCGCCGGTGACGGATGTGATTGACCTGGGGCAGCAGACGGGACGCGCTACGGACAACCTGGATCCCTACGTGATGCATGAGATTACGGTGGATGGTCTCGACGGCAGCGGGGCGGTGGTCGTGTCGACCGGCCCGCTCTATATCATGACCTCGGATCGCAAGGTGCACCTGCCCACCATCCTGCGGCGGTAGCGGCAGCCGTTGTGCTGGAATTCGTCGAGATGTACCCCCGCACTTTGCATCCGCGCGCTTTCTGGCTACACTAGGGGAAATGTCCGAAGACCGCGCACGCACGAGCATCATCATCCCGGTTTGGAACGGCGCTGCTGTTCTACCGGCGTGTCTGCGCGCGGTCTATGACCACAGCGATCCTGATCTGCCGGAGGTCGTGGCGGTCGACAACGCTTCGTCCGATGGGTCGGCCGATCGGATCGCCCAGGATTTCCCGGCCGTCCGTCTCATTCGCCAGCCCTTTAACCTGGGATTTGCCGGGGGGGTCAACGCTGGGATGGAGGCCGCCGCCGGCGATCTTTTTGTCCTGCTCAACCAGGACTGCATGGTCGAGCCGGGATGGCTGGCGGCGTTGCACGCGGGATTTTCGTCCGATCCGTCCGCTGCGATTGCGGGCGCCACGATCTTCGATGCCAGCGGCGCGGTCAATCACGCCGGCGCCGTCTTGGAAATGCCGCTGGCGTTCTCGCACCATTTCACGACCATCACCGAACAGCCGCGTCCGGTGGACTACGTGACGGGTGCGCTCTTTGCCATCCGCCGCACGGCTTGGGTCGATCTCGGTGCGCTTGACGACGAGTTCTATCCGGCCTACTTCGAAGAGGCCGACTACTGCTATCGGGCGCGCCGTCGTGGCTTGAGCGTCCTCTATGTGCCGGCTGCCCGCGCGCGCCATTTGCAGAGCAGCCGCGCCTGGCGGGAGGACCCGTTGCTCCACGCGGCTCAGCAGCATCGCTCGCGCTATCGCTTTGTGGCCAAGCACTTCACCGGCCCGCAGCTTGCGGCCTTTTTCCCCGCCGAGCAGGCCAGCCTGGACGCCGAAGCCTGGTTCGACCAGGCGCTGGGCCGGGCGCTGGCCGCGCGCCAGACCAGTCGCCGCCTCGCCGCGATCCTGGCGCGGCGCCAACAGGAACTGGGGGAATCCCTTTCGCCTGCATACCGTCGCTTGCTGCAAGCTGGTTTTGCCGAATTGAGCCGCCATGCGCTGGGCCGTGCGGCACTTTTGGCGCAGCGGGATTTTTCAGAGAGCCTGCCGCGCCGGGTGTGCCGGCGTCTTGGTTTCCTGCCTGCGCCGGCGCCGCATCAGCCGCCGCTGGCGGCCCAACGCGCGGCCCAACTCAAGGTGCTGGAATTGCTGGCCGCCTATGATGATCGCTGACTCCACGACCAGCCCATCCGTGTCGGTCGTGGTCAACACGATTGACCGTGCCGCCTCCTTGCCGATCCTGCTGGCTGCGCTTGACACGCAGAGCTATCGCGACTTTGAAGTGATCGTGGTCGTCGGCCCGACGCGCGATGCGACGCTGGACGTGCTCGCGCCCTATGCCGGTCGGGTGCGTGTGCTGCATTGTCCCCAGCCCAACTTGAGCCAGTCGCGTAATATCGGTCTCCTGGCGGCAAAGGGCGTGATCGTGGCCTTTGTCGACGATGATGCCGTGCCCTGCCCGACCTGGGTGCAGCAACTTGCCGTTGCTTTTCGGGATCCTACCTTGGATGCCACCGGTGGCGCCGTCTACCTGATCCACCCTGCGCAGCCGGCCATCCAACATCGGTTGGGTGTTGCGTCGGCGCTTGCCGAAATGCAGAATGTGCGCATGCCAGGCGAGGCGCCGCCACCGGGCGCGCTTGCCCATTTTTGGGCGGGCCGCCCGATGGGAACCAATATGGCCTTTCGGCGCACCGCATTGCTGGCGATTGGCGGCTTCGACGAGTTCTTCGAATGGGTCTATGACGATGCCGATAGCGCGCTGCGGCTTGCCTTGAGCGGTGGCCACTTCCGTGCGCTCGCAGAAGCGGTCGTCTACCACGTGCCGGCCTCCAGCCGCAATCGTATCGTGCGCACCTTCAGCGGTCGTTGGTGGGTAGGTTCCAAAGCAACCGCCTATTTCGCCATCAAAAACGGCGCGGCTGCCGGTGAGACCGTCCCCCACATCATCAGACGCCTGCTGATCGTGGTGCACAGCGACTGGTTGCTGAGCGGTGAACTGCGGCGCAACGGCAAGATTTCGGCGCGGCAGGCATGGTCGATGCGTCTGCGCGGCATGTTTGGGGTGTTGCAAGGCGCCTTGGCGGGGCTTGTGCGCCAGCGGCGCTTGCTCTTGGCGTCACAGCGGGTGCCACGCACTGGCGCCGCGCCGCTGCTGCCTTTTTTGGGTGCAGAGGGTGCAGAACCGCCGCTGTTCGATCCAATCGAGGGCGTGCGCTCGCCATCGCCGGTAGGACTCACCGGGAGGCGGGAAGGGGGAAACGGAGGAGCGCCTGTAATGCCGCTGCGCATTGCCGTGTTGGCGCCCTTCTACCCTGCACCTGGCACAGGGTGCTCGCCTGGCGACCCGGGCTATGCGATCAGTTGTCTGGTGCAGGGGTTGTTTGCCTTGGGCCATACCGTGCATGTGGTTGCGCCGGGTAAGGCCGAACTGGTGGCATTCTATGGCGGCGCGTATGTCCACCGTGTGCCGCAGCCCTTGAGCACCGTGACGCGCGACATGCCGGAGGACCTGGTTGCCGAGCTTAACTACAGCCATCTCGTCTACGGACAGGTGCGTCGCCTGGTCTTCAATGATGCGGTTCAGATTGTCCATGCACCCGCGCCGGGCCTGGACGGCCTGGTGACCGCGCGCAGTGGCGACATCCCGTTGGTCGTCGGCCGTTGGCCAGATACGCTGAAGCAGGCTGCCAATCCAGTCCTTTTACGCGCGCAGGCGGCGCGGCAGGCGCTGGTCGACGAGTTGTGGCATAGTGCGTGTCGCGTCGTGGGCGATGTCCCAGCGCTTGCCGCGGGCAGTGATGGTTCGTACCGGGAGGTAGCCCGCCGTTTTGCAGAGATATACCGCGGCTGTATCATTGCAGAGTCGGTCACGCCTGTGTCGCCGACCATGCGCAGCG
>Ga0105047_10009691_pt1 | contig 15826 bp, 8 predicted proteins | sample MAT04_FD_78384 | JGI IMG/M metagenome (GOLD analysis project Ga0105047, IMG submission 78384) | Freshwater microbial communities from Lake Fryxell liftoff mats and glacier meltwater in Antarctica - MAT-04 (megahit assembly) | ecosystem: Environmental > Aquatic > Freshwater > Ice > Liftoff... | reverse complement strand
TTTGATAAAGTAAAACAAGGTATTCCTCAGGTTTTTGAATTTTGGGGTAAAAGAAAAAACGGGGAAATATTTCCCAAAACAGTGGCTCAATATAAAGGCACTTACTTCGGTCAAGATATTGTTATAACAGTAGCCAGAGATATCACCGATCGCAAGCAGGCAGAGGATGCGCTAAAAGAAAGTGAAAAAAATTACAGAATTTTAGTTGAAACAATGCCCGATGGTGTGTATAAAAGTACGCATGCTGGTACATTTGTGGAAACAAATCCTGCAATGGTTAAAATGCTTGGATACAATTCTAAAGAAGAATTATTAGCGGTAGATATTAAGAATGATCTTTACATAGACGATTCTGTACGTGATAATATTATTTTAGATGAATTAAATCAGGAATTAGGAATTTTTCAACTAAGAAAAAAAGATGGGTCAGTAATTTGGGTTGAAGATCATGGATGGTATTCTTTTGATGAATCGAGTGAAATTATTTATCATGAAGGTATAATGCGCGATGTCACAGAAAGAATAAAGAAAGAACAAGAACTAATAAAGGCCAAAGAAAAAGCAGAAGAAAGCGACCGTCTTAAATCAGCCTTCCTTGCCAACATGAGCCACGAAATTCGCACACCCATGAATGGCATCCTGGGTTTTGCCGGATTATTGAAAACCCCCGGACTTTCAGGCGAAACACAACAAGAGTACATCCAAATTATCGAAAAAGGCGGGGAACGGATGCTCAATATCATCAATGATATTATTAGTATTTCGAAAATAGAATCGGGACTAATGGAGGTTAAGATTCAGGAAACAAATATTAACGAGCAAACCGAATACATTTATGCCTTCTTCAAACCCATGATGGAAGAAAAAGGAATCCGGTTTTCATTCAAAAATTCGTTGCCTTCAAGTGAAGCCATCCTAAAAACCGACTATGAGAAAGTTTATGCCATACTTACCAACCTTGTTAAAAATGCCATCAAATACACAGAAAAAGGTTCAATAGAATTTGGTTATACCCTTCGACAAGCTCAGGGTACGGTTGGTGAGCCTGTCGAACCAGCCGAAGTGGAGTTTTATGTAAAAGATACAGGTATTGGAATTCCAAAAGACAGACAGGAAGCCATATTTGAACGGTTTATTCAGGCCGATGTTGTTGATAAAATGGCTCGGCAGGGGGCAGGTTTGGGTTTGTCTATTTCCAAAGCTTATGTTGAAATGCTGGGTGGAAAAATCTGGGTGGAATCAGAGGAGGAAAACCTGTCTGCCCTGCCTGCCGGAAGGCAAGGCGGAAAGGCAGGAGGGAGCACCTTTTATTTTACACTTCCATACCAATCTAAAACGATAAAAGATAATCTTCGCAAAAAGCATATTTTCACTCCTGTTGAAGCAACTCCTGCAAACAACTTGAAAATATTAATTGTCGAAGATGATGAAGCATCAGAAATGTTCCTTTCAATTGCTGTTAGAAAAATTGGAAAAGAAATAATCACAGTAAATACTGGAACAAAAGCGGTGGAAGCCTGCCGTAAGAATCCCGACATCGATTTGGTATTTATGGATATTCAATTGCCTGACCTGAATGGTTACGAAGCCACCCGGCAAATCCGGCAATTCAACAAAGACGTTATTATTATTGCACAAACAGCCTTTGCTCTTGAAGGCGACCGTGAAAAAGCACTGGCAGCCGGTTGTAACGATTATATTGCGAAACCAATAAAAACTGAAGAGTTGAGGATAACAATCAGTAAATACCTGAACAAAAAATGATTATTCAACGTGGAAACGATTTCAACTATACCAGAAAGAAGAAGAGAGGCCATTTTGGATCTCTTTTTTTTGTGCCTGAATTTTTGAAAAATCAAAAAGGTATTTGTAACCAGAATATGCCTTAAATTGGCATTTTCTTGTCTTTTCGATGACTTAGCGGAAATAAAAAAAAGCTGTGTAAATTCTTGATTTACACAGCTTTTCATCATTTGACAGTGATTTGTCTTTTTTGTGCTGGCTCCCCAGGTAGGACTTGAACCTACGACCTACGGATTAACAGTCCGCCGCTCTAACCAACTGAGCTACTAGGGAATATTTGTTTTTCGAGAACGTTTGCTTTTTCTAAAAGCGTTGCAAAAATAACAGCTTTTCCTTAAAGAAAAAATTTTTTCAAAAAAATATTCAAAATACCTTTTGCGGCTTAATATTCGGGAATTCTTGCCATTTTCTAATTAGGAATAGTGCGCGAAAAAATAGGGAATTGCCTTAAAATCAGCAAAAATATTACCTTTAACGATTACAAAAAACAAACATTTACTACGATATGAAATCAAAATATTTTTCCTTCTTTCTTCTGATTATTAGCTTTTTATCATTTTCTGGAAGATATAGTTTTGCCCAAACTTTTACTGTTGAGCTGCAATTAAAAAACCAACCTGATAACACAATCGTTTTTGGATCGGTGAAAGGGGATGATTTCATCGCAATCGACAGTACTTCGCTAAAACAATCCTTCGGAAAAGTAAATTTCACATTCCCCCAGGATGCACATCCCGGCGTTTACCGCATTAATTTGGGTACTACAACAGCAGGTAAAATATTAAACGAACCTCCGCAATTCCTTGATTTTATTTTCGATAACGAAAACCTTGTTTTTGACACCGATTATAAAGTACCGGTTGGTAATTTGAAAATAATCAAGTCGAAAGAAAACACAGCGTGGTTTGGTTTTCTGGCAAAAGACAAAGTAATAAGGCAAAATATCGAATTGTTGGCAAACGAAATCGACAATTACTGGTTGAAAGGCGACACCGCAAAAGTGATTTCAAAAGCCAATGATTTCAACCAGCTTCAAATGGAGCGCGACATGTTCATTTCAAAAACCCTCGACGAAAACCGCGGTTTGTTTGCTTCGCTGATGATCAAAAACTTGCGCGAACCGCTGCTCGACGGTTATTTAACGCCCGCCGAGCGCAAACAGGCATATAAAAAGGAATTCTTCAAAACAGTTGAATTTACAGATCCTTTGCTGATCAATTCTTCAATTTATACCGACAACATTTTTAAATACTTGGTCAATTATAATCAATACGATTTTACTCAGGAAAAGCGCAAAGCTGAATATATTCAAGCACTTGATTTGATTGTGCCGAACATAAAATCGAACGACGAAGTGTACAGGTTTTTGATGGCGTATTTGGTTCATGGTTTTAACGTTTTGGATATGGACAATGTTATCAGTTATATTTCGAAGAAGTACAATTTTCCGCAGTGAAGTAAATTAACACCCAATTCTTCAAACTATTCTGAATTAGATTATTAGTCCAACGCCGTGGCGTTGTTGCCGTCCACCAAACGGTTCATACAATAATCCAACGCTGAAGCGTTGTTTACCATTCTCCTTATTTTTCTGCATTTATAAAATCATCAATTAATCAATAGATGATGCAGCACATAACTTGTTTTTTGCAAAGTTAGAAAAACGTAGTTTTTCGATTTTTGTATAAAAAACGTGCGGTAAGCACCACAACCGAGTATCGGTTGGATTTTCCTGATTATAAATTTATCCTTTTCATTTCCCTCTTTATCCCCCATTTCGACAACTAAAATTTAATATATTATTTTAGCCAAAAAAATAACAGACATGATTCCAAAAATTTCACAAATAGCAGAACTGCAAAAGAATACTTCAACAGCAGTAATCTTTGATAATACAGACCAATTTTCGTTTTCTGGTTTTTCTGATGAGGAAAAAAACTATGTAACCCACAAATTAGAAAAGGGCAACGATTGCACCGTAAATAAATATCCTTTGGTGCATTTCTTTTTCAAACCAAAAAATGAAAAAGAAAACCATATCGAAATGGAGGAAGCCCGGAAAGCCGGTTCAAAACTGTTTGATATTTTGAAGGAGGATAAAATTGAATCTGTTCAAATTTCGGATTTCAGCAAATTGGAGTTGGGTTTGGCATTTATTGAAGGGCTACTTTTATCCTGCTATTCGTTTGATAAATACAAAAAAGAAAAGGAAGAATTTCGGCTGAAAAATATCTTCATTGGAAAAGGCAATATCTCTGATATTCAAATCGAAGAAATCATAAATGTTACTCAATCAGTTTTTTATGCGCGGAATTTGGTAAACGAACCACTTTCGTATTTAACTGCCGTCCAATTCTCGAAAGAGATTGAAAAAATGGGAGATGAAGCTGGTTTTGAGGTAGAGGTTTTCCACAAACAGAAAATCGAATCCTTGAAAATGGGCGGTTTGCTGGCTGTTAACAAAGGAAGTATCGATCCTCCAACGTTCACAATTTTGGAGTGGAAACCCGAAAATGCCAGGAACTCAAAACCAATTATTTTGGTTGGAAAAGGTGTAGTGTTCGATACTGGCGGCTTGAGTTTGAAACCCACGCCAAAATCGATGGACTATATGAAATGCGACATGGCAGGTGCCGCAGTTGTGGCAGCCACAATTTATGCGCTGGCAAAAAATAAAGTTGCGGTACACGTAATCGGTCTTGTTCCGGCAACCGATAACCGCCCCGATGGAAATGCTTATGTGCCTGGCGATGTGATTACAATGTTTGATGGCACAACAGTTGAAATTAAAAATACTGATGCCGAAGGTCGCCTGATTCTTGCGGATGCATTGAGTTATGCAAAAAAATACAATCCAAAATTGGTAATCGACATTGCAACTTTGACAGGTGCAGCCGATATTGTTGCCGGGAAATATGCTTCGGTTGTGATGGGAAACACAAAAGCTTACCTGCAATTGCTGAAAGACACAGGGAATGAAACTTACGAACGTTTAATCGAGGTTCCGCTTTGGGAAGAGTACGCATTGGCACTAAAATCGCCGATTGCTGACTTGAACAACCTCGGCTCCCGTGAGGCACAATCAACAATCGCGGGCAAATTCCTCGAACATTTTACCGATTACAACTGGATGCATCTCGATACCGCCGGAACTCCTTTCCTCGATGAAAAAGACAGTTACCGACCAGTTGGCGGAACTGGTTTTGGGACCCGGCTGCTTTATAACTTTTTGAAAAAAATCAATTAAAAAATTAACTTTGCGGCTCTTTAAAAGGAATTTCGATCAATAAGAAACTGGACAAAATGGGAAATCAAGATACAATCAGGGTAGGTATTACACAAGGCGATATTAACGGGATTGGTTACGAAGTGATTATTAAAACACTGATGGAGCCGCACATGATAGAACTGTGCACACCAATCATTTACGGCTCGCCAAAAGTTGCCGCCTACCATCGCAAAGCGCTGAATATCGACAATGTGAGCTTCAACCACATTCGAAATGCCAATGAGGCACATACAAAACGGATAAATATTATTAACTGTATCGATGAGAATGTGCGGGTTGAACTTGGGAAATCCACACGCGAAGCTGGGGAATCGTCGTTCAATGCGCTGGATGCGGCTTGCATTGATTTGGAACAAGGGTTGATCGACGTTGTGGTAACCGCCCCAATCAACAAAGACAACATTCAAAGCGAGCATTTCAGTTTTCCGGGCCACACCGAATATTTGGCACAGCGGTTTAAAATAAATAATTATGTGATGCTGATGGTCAGCGAAACCATGAAAATGGGTGTTGTCACCACGCACATGCCGCTTTCGGAAGTTTCAAAAAATATTACAAAAGAAGCAATCCTTTCAAAACTCAGGATAATATCACACTCGCTGCAACAGGATTTTTCGATTACAAAACCACGTATTGCAGTTTTTGGGCTGAATCCACACGCAGGCGACAACGGTTTGCTCGGGAACGAAGAAAATGATATAATTCTTCCAGCAATCCTTCAAGCCAAAAAAGAGGGGATAATTGCTTTGGGCCCATATCCTGCTGATGGATTTTTTGGTTCAGAAGATTACCGGAAATTCGATGCAATATTGGCTATGTACCACGATCAGGGTTTGATACCTTTCAAGATGGCATCATTTGAGCATGGTGTTAATTATACTGCCGGTTTGCCAATTATCCGCACTTCTCCAGCCCATGGCACGGCATATTCAATTGCTGGAGAAGACAAGGCATCTCCGGTATCATTTCGTCAAGCCATGTTTTTGGCAATCGATATTTTTAAGAACCGGATAATCCATGAAGAAATAAGCAAAAACCCGCTCAAAACATACAATGTCAATCCAAACCAAGTGGATGAAAGTGTGAACTTTGAAGAGGATGACGATCACAATTAAACAGTAAAAAAATGTACGAGTTTATCCGGGGGATTATTGTCGAACGAAATCCGGCGCACATTGTTTTTGAAGCCGGCGGAGTGGGCTATTATATCAATATTTCACTAAATACTTACACCAAATTCAACAACAAAAAAGAGGGCTTAATTTATCTGCACCAAGTAGTCCGCGATGATGCGCATGTTTTATATGGTTTTGCCGACAAAAGTGAACGCGATCTTTTCAGGAACCTGATTTCTGTGAATGGAGTCGGATCAAGTACCGCAATCATGATGCTTTCGTCCTTGACGCCCGATGAAATTGCTGTCGCCGTTACAACCGAAAATGTTGCAGTGCTAAAAGCTGTAAAGGGAATCGGTATTAAAACCGCCCAGCGCATCATTATCGATTTAAAAGATAAACTCGGAAAATTGTACGAAACCGACCAAATTTTCCTTTCGCCAAACAATACTATTCTAAATGAATCGTTATCAGCATTAGTCATGCTAGGATTCGTAAAAAGGGACGCAGAAAAAGTTGTATCAAAAATACTTCAGGAGCAACCGCAATCGACCGTTGAAGGCGTGATAAAACAAGCGTTAAAAAGGTTATAAACGGGAATGGAACTAGGCCAAAGTTTGCAAAAAATATACTACTTTCTAATTTTCACATTTTTACTGCTCCTCGCCAAACCGGGCGATGCCGTAAATAGTGTGGAAAATTCTTTTATTACAAATATCCAAGTGCAGGATACGGTTGAAATGGATACAACTGGGCCGCTCCCTTTTCCATTTAAAGATCAACCTGCTTTTGGTTCAACAAAAACCGATTCGTTAAAACTCTTCCTGAACCAACCCAGCAATATTAAATACGAAGTAGAATACGACCCAATTACAGGTCAATATGTGTTTTACGAAAAAGTGGGGACACTTAATTACAGGCTCCCGCAAACCATGTCGCTGGATGATTATATCGATTATGATTTTGACAGATCGATAAAAAGTTATTGGAAAGAGCGCTCGCAAATCCAGGCTGAGGATCAGAAAAGGTCGTTAATCCCGGAATTAACAATTGGCGGGGAATCATTTAACCGAATTTTTGGGGGGAATACAGTAAATATTGTTCCGCAAGGTTATGTTGAAGTAAGTTTCGGTTACCAGATGAATGCCACCGAAAACCCTGCAATACCTGAGCGTTTGCGTAAAGTCCCGACATTTGATTTTGATGAAAAAATCCAGATGAACGTGATGGGGCAAATTGGCACCAAAATGAACATGCGGGTAAATTACAACACCGAGGCTTCTTTCGATTATGAGAATAAAATGAACCTCGAATACACGGGTGAAGACGATGAAATCCTTAAAAAAATAGAAGCGGGTAATGTTTCGTTGCCTTTAAATGGTTCGTTGATTACCGGTGCTTCAAACCTTTTTGGGGTGAAAGCTGAAATGCAGTTTGGAAAACTTTCGTTAACCACCATTTTCTCGCAGCAAAAGGGCGAATCGCAAACCGTTGAAACCGAAGGGGGTGCGCAAATTACGAACTTCGAAATATCGGCTGAAAGCTACGATGCAAACCGCCACTTCTTTTTGTCGCACTATTTTCGCGAAAATTATGACAAATGGCTCCGGAACACTGCTGTTCCGCTAACTCCCATAAGCATTAACAAAATTGAAGTTTGGGTAACCAACAAATCAAGTAATTTCCTTGAGGCACGAAATATATTGGCTTTGCAGGATTTAGGAGAACACAACCCAAATATCTACAACCAAATTCCGCAATTTCAGGAAACGGCAGGATTGCCTTACCCGCAAAATATTTATCCGTTCAACGATGCAAACGGCTTGTATTACCAAATGGCAAACACTTACAGTGATGCCCGTTATGTAGAAAATATTACCGCTGTGATGTCGCAGTTTGGAACTGAATTTGTTGGTGGCCGCGACTTTGATAAAATTGAACAGGCACGAAAACTCCAACCTTCAGAATATACAATAAACGAGAGGTTGGGTTATATTTCTATAAATTCAGCATTGAATACAGATGAAGTGCTTGCGGTGGCTTACAACTATACATCAAATGGTGTAACGTACCAAGTTGGCGAGTTTTCTACCGATGGGGTTACAACTCCACAAACACTTTTCTTGAAGCTTTTAAAAGGCACGAACCTGACACCAAAACTTCCTACCTGGAAGTTGATGATGAAAAATATTTATAACCTAAATGCTTACCAGTTAACAAGCGAAAATTTTGTATTGAATGTTGTTTACCAGAACGACTCCACTGGAACCAACATCAATTATATTCCCGATGGCAGAATCAACGGGCACATTCTTTTGGAAGTGATGAACCTCGACAAACTCAATAAGCAGTTGGACCCATACAAAGACGGTGTTTTTGATTATATAGAGGGAATAACGGTACAATCGAGCAACGGAAGGATAATTTTCCCTGTGCTTGAACCATTTGGCAAACACCTGGCCGATTCGCTACAGGATCCTATTTTGATAGATAAATATACGTTTCAATCGCTGTACGATTCAACAAGGACTTATGCCCAGCAAGATGCAGAACACAACAAATTCAGGCTTATCGGTAGTTATAAAGGGGCTTCAAGTTCTGAAATAATGCTGAACACACTCAATCTCACCCAAGGTTCGGTGAAAGTTACCGCCTCCGGGCGCGAATTGGTTGAAAACGTTGACTATACGGTTGACTACACTTTGGGAAGGGTAAAAGTGATAAACCAGGCATTGCTTGAGGCTGGAACGCCCATTTCGGTTTCAACTGAAAGCGAAGATATGTTTAGTATGCAGCACAAAACGTTGATGGGAACGTATGCAAACTATGCGTTTTCCGACAAGCTGAATATTGGGGGAACCATGTTATATGCCTACGAAAGGCCATTGACAGAAAAAGTAAACTATGGCAGCGATCCCATTTCAAACTTAATGTTGGGAATGGATGTCCGCTATTCAACCGAAAGTAAGTTGCTTACAAAACTTGTTGATGCTCTGCCGTTTTATTCCACAACCACTCCTTCTTCAATTAATTTTGAAGGCGAGGTGGCAAAACTAATCCCGGGAACATCAAGCCACGTTAGCGAAAGCGGAACTGTTTATGTTGACGATTTTGAAGGCACAAAAACTTCGATTTCGTTAAAAGCGCGGCAAGCATGGGTTTTGGCAAGTACACCACAATTCCAGGACGACCTTTTTCCTGAAGGTGGAATGACAAACAGTTTGGAATATGGTATGAACCGCGCCAATCTTGCATGGTACACAATCGATCCATTGTTTTTGAGAAACAACACATTAACACCTGATTATATCAAAAACGACCTCGACATGCAATCGAACCATTTCATGCGCGAAGTTTTTGAAAAAGAAATTTTCCCTGCTAAAGAATCGCCACCGGGACAACCAACAAACATCCCAGTATTAGATTTTGCGTTTTATCCAAAAGAACGCGGCCAATATAACTTTGACGATGGAACAGGAACTTTTGCGGCAGGTATCAACCCCAATGGAACTTTAAAAGCACCCGAAACCCGTTGGGGCGGCATCATGCGGAAAATTGAAACAAGCGATTTTGAAACATCAAATATCGAACATATTGAATTTTGGTTGATGGACCCTTTTGTGTACGATACATTGGGAGTTCATCAGGGCGGTGATCTTTATTTCAACCTTGGCGATATTTCGGAAGATGTTTTAAAAGATTCGCGAAAGGCGTTTGAAAACGGGCTTCCAATTGACGGATCGTTAAGAGACGTAGATACAACCGTTTGGGGAAGGGTTTCTAAATTACAATCGTTAGTGAATGCTTTCGATAATAACCCCAGTTCAAGGATTTATCAGGATATTGGGTTTGATGGATTGAATGATGACGACGAAAAAACACATTTTGATAAGTATTTGAAAGAATTGAGTTCAAAAGTAACACCCGAAGTTTTGAATAAATTTTCCGTTGACCCAGCAAACGATAACTATCATTATTACAGGGGATCTAATTACGACATGGAAAGGCTGGATATTTTGGAGAGGTACAAAAAATTCAACGGTCCCGACAAAAACTCGCCGACCACCGAAATGTCGCCTGAAAGTTACCCAACTTCGGCATCCACAATTCCTGATGTTGAAGACATAAACAGCGACAACACATTAAATGAATACGAGCGCTACTATCAGTATAAAATCAGTATCCGGGAGAAAGACATGGTGTTGGGTCAAAACAACATCACCGATATAAAAAGAAGCCGGGTTCAACTTAAAAATGGACAAGTTGGAGAAGTGAATTGGTACCAGTTTAAAGTGCCTGTGCGCGATCCCGACAAAGTGGTTGGCAATATCAGCGACTTTAAGTCGATCCGCTTTTTGCGCATGTTCATGCGCGGTTTCCAGGATTCAACATTCTTGCGTTTTGCCGAACTCGACTTGGTACGTGCCGACTGGCGGACTTATACCCGTCATATTGGCGAGCCGGATGTCATTTCGCCCAATGCCGAATTTAATGTGTCGGCAGTTAGTATCGAAGAAAACGGTAGCCGCGAACCTGTTAACTACATTTTGCCGCCCGGTATTTCGCGGACAATTGACCCTGCCAACCCACAACTCCAGCAATTAAACGAACAGTCGATGTCGTTAAAAGTTGCCGAGCTTGAACAGGGTGATGCGCGCGCTTCGTACAAATCTATCAACATGGATTTCAGGAGGTACCAGCAATTGAAACTTGAAGTACATGCCGAGCAAATTGAAGAATTTCCGCTAAAAGACAATGAACTTTACTTTTTTATCCGTTTGGGATCCGACTATAATTTCAACTATTACGAATATGAATTGCCACTGAAACTCACACCATTCGGACGGTATAACGGCGATATTGCAAGCGACCGCTTTATTGTGTGGCCAGATGATAACAGGATTGACGTTCCGTTAGGATTATTTACCGATGCAAAAATTGCAAGGGATGATGAAATGCGGCAGGCGGGATCCACTGTTTCCATTCAGGATATTTACGAAATTGTGCACCAAGGCTGGAATAAAAACAGGAACAAAGTCAGGATAAAAGGAAGCCCAAACCTTGGCAACGTTCAGGTGATGATGATGGGTATCAGGAACAAAAAGGGACAACTGAATACCGGACCGAAAGGAGTTGAAGTGTGGGTAAACGAATTGCGTTTGACCGATACTGATGAAAAAGGGGGTTGGGCATCGAATGGCCGGCTTTCAACTCGTCTTGCCGATTTGGGAAGTGTTACTGTTGCCGGACGTACAAGTTCGCAAGGATATGGCGGCATAAACCAAAGCAAAAACAGCCGTCAATTGGATGATATTAATGAATTTGATGTTGCAGCATCACTCGATTTGGGCCGTTTCTTCCCCGATAAATTAGGGGTGAGGTTGCCGTTTTATTATGGTTATTCCCGAAGCGCACAAAATCCAAAATACGACCCGCTGAAACCTGATATCGAACTTTCAAAATCATTGGAACATGCCGAAACTCGCCAAGCAAAAGATTCGATAAAATTTATTTCGCAGGATTTGGTAACACGAAAAAGTATCAATTTCACAAACGTGAAAGTTGAACCACAATCGAACAAGGACCAAACACATTTGTGGGATCCTGAAAACTTCGCGGTTACCTATTCCTACAACGAAACTGCTCGAAGGGATATCAACACTGAAATAAATGGCGACAAACAGCATCGCGCCATGTTTTCATACAACTTTAGCAGCAGGCCTAAATTGATTCAGCCTTTCGGCAAAGTAAAAGCCTTGCAAAAAGGGCCTTTAAAACTGATTGGTGGGATCAACTTTTATCCGCTTCCAACGCAAGTTTCATTCAGGACCGACTTGTACAGACGCTATCACGAAAGAAAAACGCGGAACATTACCAATCCCAATTTTATACTTCCGCCGACTTATGAAAAAGATTTTCTTTGGAACCGCTTTTTCGATTTGCGTTATGATGTTACAAGAGCGTTGAAAGTAGATTTTTCGTCGAGAGGTGTCAACCGGATTGATGAACCAGAGGGTAGGATCAATAAAAATGACGATGATTATCAATGGAAAAAAGATTCAATTCTTAATAATCTTTACGATCTGGGGCGGCCAACAATTTACGACCACAATATAAATGTGTCGTACAACGTGCCCTTAAACCAGATTAAATTTTTGAATTTTATATCGTCAACCGTCCGTTACCAGGGAACTTACAACTGGCTCGCCGGACCAATTACCGCTGACACTATTAACTTGGGGAACCGTATTCAAAACTCGCAAAACTGGCAGGTTAATGGGAACATGACTTTTTCTAGTTTATACAATAAAGTGCCTTATTTTAAAGAAGTAAATAATAAATTCAAGAGGACCGGACGTGCCAGGGGAAGTATAAACCAGCAGCAGGGAGGCAACCGTCAAAATCAGCAAAAAGAAGAGACTCCAACAAAAATACAGGAGCAAACCTATACTAACAACATAAAATTAGAGGCGAATACTCCTCAAAAAGTAACACATAAACTCAATACAAAAAAAATCAAAGTTATTGTGACCGATGTCGATGGAAAAGTAGTCCCGGTTAAAGTTGATTTTGTTGATGCAAATGTAATTGAGATTACTCCTTTGGCCAGTGCTTCACAAGCCATGCTGACTGTTTCTGGAAAACCGGGCGACCAAACTTTTTTAAAAGATGCGCTTGACTTAACCACCCGTATTTTACTTGGTGTTCAGAATTTCTCTATAACCTATAACAATAGCGGTGGAACAGTTTTACCGGGTTATCTTCCCGAACCGGCATTCTTTGGCGGCGGGAATTACACGCCCGACCCCAGTTTTGGCTACAATGTTCCTTCAAGTTATGCACCCGGATTCCCGTTCTTAATGGGTTGGCAGGATCGCGACTTCGCAAAAATAGCATCATCAAACGGTTGGATTACCAACGATTCTACATTAAACACACCTTATTTATTTACTAAAAGTGAGCGGTATAGTTTTAGGACCACAGTGGAACCTCTGCCCGATTTAAGGATCGATATTACTGCCGACCGCGCTTTTGCTGTAAATACAACCGAATTCTACAATTACGATTATTCTACCGGAAATTTCAATGCAAATAGTTATACCGAATCGGGGAACTTCAGTATGTCAACAATTACTTGGGGAACTGCGTTTTCAACTTTTGGGAAAGGGAATAATTACAAGTCGGAGCCGTTTGAACAATTAAAGGCAAACCGCACGGTCATCGCTAACCGATTGGCCTCACAAAGACCAGCAGATAATGGTTTCGGATACGATCCCACTGCACCAAACCCCAACTTCCCCAATTATCCCGATGGTTATGGCCCTAACTCGGTGGAGGTTCTTGTACCGGCTTTCTTGGCAGCTTATCAAGGCAAAGACCCTGAGAAAGTTTCGCTGGGCATGTTCCCGTCAATGAGGTTTATTAGGCCAAACTGGAGTATCCGGTACGAAGGTATGGTTTCAAAAATCCCGGGATTGAATAAATATATCCGCTCACTGAACTTTACCCATGCCTACCGTTCAAGCTACACAGTAGGTTCATTCATAACCAACCTGAAATACCAACAGGAAAATGACGGGTTTACATACATTCGTGATATTGCTGATAACTTCATCTCGGCCTACGATTTTAATTCCGTAAGTATCATGGAATCATTCAGCCCGCTTATCAATGTTGACATTATGTGGATGAGCGACCTCACAACCCGTGGTGAAATCAAACGTTCGCGGAGCCTGCAACTTGCTTTTGCCAACAGCCAGCTCACCGAAACGCTGAGCAACGAATATACAGTTGGCGTTGGTTACAGATTTACACAAATGGATTTGATTATAAAAACCAAGAAATCGCAGCAAGCATATTCGAACGACCTGAATATCCGTGCCGATTTTTCATACCGGAAAAATCTAACGGTACTTCGCCAGTTGGACGAAGACAAAGATCAGCTTACCGCAGGGCAAAGCGCTTTTTCAATAAAAACCTACGCCGACTATATGTTGAGCGACCGTTTCCAGATGCGGGTTTTCTTTGATAAAATCATTAACACACCATTTACTTCACTTTCGTTCCCAACCTCGAATACAAATATTGGAGTTAGTTTCAGGTTTACGCTGGCGCAGTAGTTTTCTGGATGTTTGCTACCTGCTCGCTCGCTGGTAAGCTCGCCTGCTTGCTCGCTCATCGCTGGCTCGTCCATGTGCTCGCTCAACGGATTGAAATCCGTTGTTACAAAATGGTTCGTCGCTACGCGACTTTTATGTCACAAAGATTTGTGTGTGTTTTTAAGAGCCGTAGGCTCGACCCATATTGTAAGGACGGACTTCAGTCCGTCACTCGTGAGTAATAAAAAATCCCAAAACAATTTTGATTTTGATTTTTTTTTTCATTCTTTTGAAACTTGTAATGAAAAACATGATTAAAAATACAAATACAATATGGCTTCCGTGGTGGGGTCTTCTTACGTAAGTCAGGAGTTAATAGCCATATTGGTATTTTTTTAAAATATTTCAAAATGAGCCTGCTCCTGTAAAGAGCAGGTTTTTTAATTTTATAAAAATGAATTTGAATAATAATTTTTGGTGGTGGCAAAACAACTTTTTACAACCGTGAAGAGAGGGAGTGCCATTGCATAAAAGCAAAAGAAAACGGCTCATCGAATTCACGGTGAGCCGTTTTTTTGTAAGCCTCCCCCGACCCCTCCGAAGGAGGGGAGGAAGAAAAAAAAGTAGAACAAAAAAATAAAAGATTAACATCGTTTCCCAGAACCCCCTTAGGGGGGCAGGGGGGCTTAATTTTACAAAAATGAAATTAAAATTTAAACCCGCAGTACGAAAGATTCTGGCTGACACGGTTACGCCAGTCAGCGTTTACCTGCGATTGCGTACACTTTACCCGAATTCGATATTGCTCGAAAGCTCCGATTATCATGGAAACGAAAATGCCTATTCGTTTATTTGCTTTAATCCGGTTGCCGATTTTACAGTAAATAATGGCGAAGTGACAAAAAAACTTCCCGGTGCAGAAATTGAAAAATTTGCACTTTCAAAAGAAAGGAGTTTAGACAACGAATTGGAAAGCTTTTTCCAAACTTTTGATGTCGATTCAAACAAAATCGAATTGCCTGCAAACGGACTGTTCGGGTATGTAAATTTCGATGCTATCCAGCATTTTGAAAACATAAAATTTACGGCTGAAAAGAAGGCTGAATACCAGATACCCGAAGTGAAATACTGTTTCTACAAATACGTAATTGCCATCGACCACCACAAAAATATTATTCACATTGTCGAGAATTTGATGGACGGTGAAACGTCGCAAATGGATTATGTCCACCATTTATTGGTAAACCTCAACTTTTCAACCGCTAAATTTGAACCAGTTGGAAAAGAAACGTCAAACATTACCGATGAGGACTACAAACAAATGGTTACCCGTGGAAAAGAGCATTGCTACCGTGGCGATGTATTCCAGATTGTTTTGAGCAGGCAGTTTGCCCAGGAATTTCAGGGCGATGATTTTAATGTTTACCGTTCGCTGCGTTCAATCAATCCTTCGCCTTACTTGTTTTATTTCGATTATGGAACATACCGCATTTTTGGTTCCAGCCCCGAAGCACAAATCC
>Ga0105047_10009690_pt1 | contig 15827 bp, 5 predicted proteins | sample MAT04_FD_78384 | JGI IMG/M metagenome (GOLD analysis project Ga0105047, IMG submission 78384) | Freshwater microbial communities from Lake Fryxell liftoff mats and glacier meltwater in Antarctica - MAT-04 (megahit assembly) | ecosystem: Environmental > Aquatic > Freshwater > Ice > Liftoff... | reverse complement strand
GCGCGCACTCTTCGCGCGCACTCTTCGCGCGCACTCTTCGCGCGCACTCTTCGCGCGCACTCTTCGGGTTCACTCCTCGCGCGCAACGTCGACGCACGACACGACGGAGCAAGGGTCGAGATTGCAGAGGCCGGAGCGTCCCACGGACAGTGCCCGACCGGCCGCGCGCGGCCGGATCAGGAAGCGTTCAACAGAGCGGCCACGACCGCGACGCGCGCGCCGACCTTGCGCACCGAATCCGCTTGCTTCGCATCGCGCAGTCGACCCTCGTCGTCGAAGGCCTCGTGGGCCTTCGCGACCGTGACCTGCTCGGGGAGCACGACCACGCGGATGTTCCCGAGGATCGAACGCAACGTGACGAGCCCGCGCAGTCCGCCGAGCGCTCCCGGCGAAGCCGCGACGAGTCCCGCGACCTTGCCGTCGAAGCACGCCAGCGCTTTCTCTCCCGGCTCATCGCGCGAGGCCCAATCGATCACGTTCTTCAGCACGCCCGAGATCGAGCTGTTGTACTCTGGCGACGCGATCAGGAACCCGTGGCTCTCGATAAACATCTTCTTGAGCTTTTTCGCGTTCTCCGGCAACCCTTGAGCCTTTTCCAAGTCTTCGTCAAAGATCGGCAGTGGATAGTCTTTCAGATCCAGGAACGTCACGTCCGCTCCGGCCGCGCGAGCGCCGCTCGCCGCCACCTTTACGAGAATCTTGTTGAACGAATCCTTGCGCGAGCTCCCCGCGAACGCGAGAAGGCGAGTGGTCTGTGACATGCGGTCCCCTTCTGCTTTCAAAGTCGACACACGAAAAAAACGAACAGCGAACGATACCTCACCGCTCGCTACCGAGCCAGCGACGTCAGCTCAACCTCGTCCCCATACGCTGGCAGCGACGCTGTCAGCCCGAGCTGGCCCGCCAACTGGTCTCGCAGCTTCGCGCGAGGCCCGTCTTCCCCGTGCGTCAGGAACACCCGCGGCTTGCTCGCTCGAAACGGCTCGGCCCACTTCAGCAGCCCCGACTGCCCCGCGTGCGCCGAGAACCCGCCCAGCGTGTGGACCTTCCCACCAACCCGCACCTCTTCACGGAAGATCCGCACCGACTTGGCCCCATCAACCAGCCGCCGCCCCAGCGTCCCATGCCCCTGGTACCCCACGATGACGACGTGCGTGCTCGGATTGGCCAGGTGATGGAACAGGTGGTGCACGATCCGCCCGCCCGTGCACATGCCGCTCGCGGAAATAATCACCATCGCCCCCTGGGCGTCGTTGAGCTTGCGCGATTCCTCGCTCGTCCTCGTGTACGTCAGCCCCGGGAAACTCAGCGGAGAGCCACTGTTCTTAAGCAGTTCCTTCGCCCGCTCGTCGTACACCTCCGGATGCCGCTTGTATAAGTCTGTCACCGACGTCGCCATCGGGCTATCCACAAAGACACGCGCAGCCTTAAGCTTCCCCGCCCGCAGAAACTCTCCGATATGGAACACGAGGTCCTGCGTCCGCCCGACCGCGAACGCCGGGATCAGCACCTTGCCCCCGCTCGCCTGCGACTCTTGCAAGATCCCCAGGAACTCATCGCGCGTCTCCGTCAGCGATCGATGGTCACGGTCGCCGTACGTCGATTCCAGCAGCACCACGTCGGCTGGCGTCGGCGTCGTCGGATCACGCAAAATCGGCGAGCCCGACATCCCCACGTCCCCCGAGAAAACGATCGTCAGCGTCTTCTCCTCTTCCTTCACCCGCATCAGCACGCTCGCCGCCCCAAGAATGTGCCCCGAATCCACGAAACGGATCGTGATCCCCTCGGCGATCGTCTTGGTCTCTTCGTACCCCATCGTCTCTAGGCGCTCGAGCGCGCCCGCCACGTCATCACCGTCGTAGAGCGGGGCCTCGCAAGGCTCGTCTCCACGCCGCAGCCGTGCGTTGAACCGCTTGCAATCCTCCTCCTGGATCGCTGCCGAATCACGCAGAATGATCCCTGTCACCTCCGCCGTCGGCGTGGTGCAATGGATCCGCCCTCGGAACCCGCCCTTGGTCAGCAGCGGCAGCCGCCCGCAATGATCAAGATGCGCGTGCGTCAGCACCACCGCGTCCAGATCCTTGGGGGAAATCGGCGGCATCCGCCGATTATGCTCGTCGGCCTCACGCTCCCCCTGGTGCATCCCCATGTCGATCATGACCCGCGCACGGTCCGTGCTCAGCACATAGCACGACCCCGTCACTTCGCCAGCGGCTCCGTAAAAACCGAGCTTAATCATGAAAATCCTCGCGAAAGAGAGCGAACGAACATCAGCCATGCCTGTATCCACGCCGCCGCCTGTGGGCGACCGTCCGGCTAGCAAGGGCACGGTCAGTGTACACGCTCAGTCTCAAGGCGCGCTCAGATCGCTCCCTAGCAACCTTCCCCGAACGCAGCCACAAACGCATCAAAGTCATCCCCGGTTACGAACCCGTCGCCGTCAAAGTCCGCGCTCGCGGCCCCCAGCTCGAACGCCGCCACGAACTGGTCAAAGTCGTCACCCGCCAGGAACCCGTTGCAGTCAAAGTCCGCCGCGCAAACCCTCAGCGCCGCCACGTTGCTCGTCACGCTCGCACACACCCCGCTGACCACGCAACGAACCTCGCCGGAATTGGCCCACGCGGAAGGCGAGTGGTTCACCGACAGCGCCACCGTCGAAACACCCGTCGCATTCAGCACGAACTCCCCGCCCACCGAGTTCACACCGTTCGCGAGGTTGATCCAGTCTGTCGCAACGCCGCCGCGGTATTGCCACTGGAACGACAGCGCACTCACGCCCGATGCCGCGATCGAGTAACTCGCGCTCCCCGTCGCGCACACCACCGCCTCGCTCGGCTGCGTGCCGATCGGGTTCTTCCGCACCAGGTCGAGCGCCGCCCGTGCGTTCACATGACCCCAGCCAAAGTTCGTTTCATACCCGGGCGCGCCCAAATCAGTCGCGCTCCGCTGCATCACCCGCTCGACCTCGATCGCTGTCAACCCCGGGCACTGCGACACCACCAGCGCCGCCACACCGGCCGTGTACGGCGACGCGAACGACGTCCCATTCACCACCGCATAATCGCCCGAAACATACCCCGGTGACCCCAGCCTATCTGTTGAGTTGATGTCCTGCCCGGGCGCCGAGAAATCCAGCCCCGGCCCCCATGTGCTAAAGCTCGCACGCTGTCCGAACCGGTTCGTCGCCGCGACCGCGTTCACCGTGGGCACGCTCGCCGGGTACCCCAAACCCGACGTGCCGCTATTGCCCGCACTCGCGAAGTGAACGATCCCATTGTTCCGCGTGCTCGCATACGCAGCCTCGATCGCCGATGACGTGAACCCGTACCCGTTGCTGTTGTTGGTCACTCGCGCGCCGATCGTCGAAGCCCACGTCAGCGCATCCACCGTCCAGCTCGCCGAACTCGTCCAGTTCCCGCTCGAATTGGTGGAAACAAACGTCCGCGCCGACGCGCTCCGCGTTCCCGGCGCGACGCCAACCACGCCCAAGCCGTTGTTGATCCTCGCGCTCACGCACCCCGCGACGGCCGTCCCGTGGTTGTCAAAGCTGTTCTTTGGAGTGCCGTCCGCCGGTGAAGCACCCGTGAAATCGTTTCCCGCTACCAAATTCAAATCTGGGTGAGCCACGTCAACGCCCGTATCGATGATCGCGGTGATCACGCTCGACGACCCCGCCGTGATATCCCACGCCTCCTCCGCGTCCATGTCAAAGTCCGCCAGCCCGCCGCTCTGCCCCGTGTTCCGCAATCCCCAGCACTGCGCGAACAACGGATCGTTCGGGATCAGCAAGCTCCGCCCCGTGAACACCGTGTCAGGCTCCGCGAACGCAACGCCCGGCATCGCCGCCAACGCCCGCGCGACCGCCAGCACCCGGAACCCGTCGAGAGATCCACCGCTGACAAAGTCCACGCCCGCGAGCTCGTTCCAATCTCGCGCGAGCAACGCCCCCGCGCCGCACGCCGCGAGCGCCGCGTCTCGCTTCCCCGCCGCCGTGCCCGGCTCAAACCCCACCATCAGGTCTGGCGCGATCAACAACGGCCCGCCAAAGTCATCGATAAACACCGGCGTCGCGTACAACTCCGACCTCGAAATCACCGCCACGATCGCGCGAATCGCGTTTAAGTCACGCGCCGCGACGCCCGGCACCGCCGGAAGCCGAACTAGAAACCATCCCGAAATTGGGTACGCCTCGACTACAGCGCCAACCAAACCCGCCGCAGCCACCGCTGCTTCCACGCGCGCCGCCGCCACGCCACGATCTGAGCGATCAACCCGAACAGCCACGCACGTCGCGTCCAAGTTCAGCACCTTCGCCTCGCCGTGGTACACGATGGCCGGTTCTGAAGCCGCCCCCGCCTGCCCGGCGAGCGCGGAAACGCTCGACACCGATATGCCGACGAACGCACACCCACCGCCAACCCAGACCATGCCGCGCGCGATGCTGAACATGAGATGCTCCTTCTTCTAAGTCTCCGCGAATCCGAGAGTAAGGAAGACAGAACCGACGCCTCGAAGCGCGGGCCAACCGCATTCTAACCGAACACGACCAAAGCCCCGCCAATTCTGCATCAAATCTGCGTGAAGATCTCGTAACCTCGCTCAGCCCGCCTCAAACCCTCGTTCAGTTCCAACGCACTCTTCCATCGGTGTACGCTTGGCCTACTCATGCCCTCACCGCCCGGCACCCTTCCAATTCTCGAACGTCGCGCCGAAATCGAGGACGCCGTGCGCACTCATCAGGTCGTCGTCGTCTGCGGCGAAACCGGCTCGGGCAAAACCACCCAGCTCCCGCAGATTCTCTTCGAACTGGCGAACAGTTCCACCTCGGCGACGCCCCGCCGTCATCCCGGCATCATCGGCCACACCCAACCTCGCCGGCTCGCCGCTCGCGCTGTCGCCGCACGCATCGCCGAAGAACGTTCCGAAAAGCTCGGCGGCCCAAACCCCGGCCTGGTCGGCGTCAAGGTCCGATTCCAAGACCAGACCACACCACGCACCGCCATCAAGGTCATGACCGACGGCATCCTCCTCGCCGAACTCGCCAGCGACCCACAACTACGCGCCTATTCCACAATCATCATCGACGAGGCTCACGAACGCTCACTCAACATCGACTTCCTCCTCGGGTATCTCAAACTCCTCCTGCCCAAACGCCCAGACCTCCGCCTCATCATCACCTCCGCCACCATTGACACTCGCCGTTTCAGCGACCACTTCGGCGGCCCCTTCATTGCCCCGGTCATCGAAGTCTCGGGCCGAATGTTCCCCGTCGAAACACGCTACCGCCCAACATCGAGCAGCGACGAACGCACCGACTTCATCAACGTCGAATCTATCGCCGACGCCGTCGAAGAACTCCTCCTCATCTCAGGCCCGCCCGGCGACACGCTCGTCTTCCTCCCCGGTGAACGCGAGATCCGCCTCGCGGGCGACGCCATCGCACGCCGCCAGCTCAATCTGCAAGTCCTGCCGCTCTTTTCACGCCTCACCAACGACGAGCAGGACCGCATCTTCCATCGCAACCTCGACGGCCAACCGCGCGTTATCCTCGCCACCAACGTCGCCGAAACCTCCCTCACCGTCCCCGGCATCCGCTTCGTGATCGACACCGGCCTCGCGCGCCTCAGCCGCTACGACCCCAGCAGGAAAATCCAATCTCTCCCCATTGAACCGATCTCGCGCGCCTCCGCCAACCAGCGCTCGGGCCGCTGCGGACGCGTGGCCGCGGGCGTCTGCGTCCGCCTCTACAGCAAAGACTCTTTCGACGCACGCCCCGCCTTCACCGACCCCGAGATCCGACGCACCAACCTCGCCAGCGTCATCCTCCGCATGAAGGGCTTGGGCCGCGAGCTCGGCAACATCGAAACCTTCCCCTTCCTCGACCCGCCCGACCCGCGCGCGATCCAAGACGGCTACGAAACACTCTTCGAGCTCGGAGCAATCAGCGAAGCGTCGCCCGAGGGAAAACTCACGAAGATCGGCGCCACGCTCGCGCAGGTCCCCCTCGACCCGCGCATCGCGCGCATGCTCCTCGCCGCCGAGCACGAACAATCTCTGAACGAACTCATCGCCCTCTCCGCCGTTCTTTCCATTCAGGACCCACGCGAACGCCCCATGAGCCGCCAAGACGACGCCGACCGCGCCCAGTCCGTCTTTCGGCACGAATCCAGCGATTTTCTCTCGCTCCTCAAACTCTGGGACCAGTACACCCACGCCGCCGATTCACTTTCCCAAGGCTCGCTCGTCGCCTGGTGCCGCGATCACTTCCTCTCACCTACCCGCATGCGCGAGTGGTCCGAAACCGCCCGCCAGCTCGCCGACATCGCCCAAGAACTCAAGCTCCAGCGATCACTCAAGCTCGCAACCGACGACGCAATCCACCGCGCCCTCCTCACCGGCCTCATTACCAACGTCGCCTGCCGCGAGGGCGACGGCTCCTTCGATTACCGCGGCGTCCGCGGAAACGTCGTCCAGATCTTCCCCGGCTCCGCGTTGTTCAAAAAAGGCCCGAAGTGGATCATGGCCGCCGAGGTCGTCCAGACCACACGCCTCTACGCGCGCACCGTCGCCAAGATCGATCCCGACTGGATCGAACAGCTCGCTGCCCACATGTTCCGTCACCAGATCACCGACCCGCACCTCGACGCCGACACCGGCCAGCCCGCCGCGTGGGAGCGCCTCAGCATGAGCGGCATCGTCGTTGTCCCGCGCCGCCGCACCGACCTCGCTCCCCACGATCCGCAGAAATCTCGCACCATCTTCATCCGCGAAGCGCTCGCCCAAGGAAAGTGGAACCTCGACGCACCGTTCATGCGCCACAACCGTGAAGCCCACGAACAAGCCCGCGCCGCCGCCGCACGCTTGCGCCGCCGCGACGCGCTCATCGACGAGGACCAGCTCGCCAACTGGTTCAAATCTCGAATCCCCGATCACATCGCCGAACCAACAGCCTTCGAATCTTGGCGAGCGGGCGCTGAAAAGAACAACCCGCGACTCCTCACGCTCTCCGTCGAAGATCTTCTCCGCCTCGACGCCCGCCACGCGCTCGACCCAACGCTCTTCCCCGATTCCATCACGCTCGGCCCCAGCAACCAACCGGTGCTCTGCCCGCTCGAGTTCGCCCTCGCCCCAGGCAAGGACGAGGACGGCCTCACCATCACCATTTCTCTAGAAAACCTGCACGAAATCACCACCGATTCAACCCAATGGGCCGTGCCCGGGATCCTCCCTGACATCATCCAGGCTCTCATCAAGTCTCTGCCCAAGGCTCAGCGTGCCGCGATCGACGCCAAAGGAACTCTCTCTCACATCGCCACTACGCTCGCCGCATCGATCACCTTCCGCGAAGGCTCGCTGCCGCGCTCGATGAGTGAAGCGATTGAAATCCTCTTCACGCTCCACGTCGATCTAACCGCGTGGTCCTTCAAATCTCTCCCCGATCATCTCCGCCCTCGCATCCGCATCATCGATCACCAAGGCCGAGAGATCGCCGCCGACCGAGACCTCGCCGCGCTCCAACAACGCCTCCAAGCTCGCGCCGAAAAAGCTCGCGCCGCACGCGAACGTCACCGCTTCGAACGCCCCGGCCTCACCACTTGGGACTTTGGAAACCTCCCCGACTCGATCGAAACCGAACACAACGGCACTGCCGTCGTTGCCCACCCGGCACTCACCGACCGCGGCGATTCCGCGGCCCTCACCCTCCTCGCCTCCGCACGCCAAGCACGCCTGCACACCAACCTCGGCGCACGCCGCCTCTACTCCATCGCCTGCCACGAGGAGGTCGGCTACTACCTCAATGCCCACCCGCAATGGAAGGACATGACTAAACAGTTCAGCCTCTTCGGCAGCGAACGTGATCTCCGCGACCACGTCACGAGCATCATCGCCGAGCGAACGTTCCTCGACGGCGAGCCCCCGCTCCGTTCTCAATCAGACTTCGAGTCGCGCCGCGCGAACTCTTGGGGCCGCCTCTCCTCCGTCGCTCGCGAGGTCTGCGACACCGTCGCCAGCTTCCTTGAACCTCGCGCCCGAGTCGCGCAGCGTCTCGCCGGCGGCACACCACGCCTCTGGGCCGAGAGCATCGCCGATATCCGCGAGCACGCCGCGTACCTCATGCCGCAAGGCTTTCTCTCGCTCGTCACCTGGGAACATCTCCAGAACTACCCGCGCTACGTCGAGGCGATGCGGCTCCGGCTCCTCTCGCTCCGCGAAGACGGCTCCCAGGCCGAGTCAACCTCGCTGCGTAAATTCACCCCTCATTGGAAACGCTTCACGGGCTGGGTCGCGGCCGAGATGTCTCGCGAACGAGCGGCGGCCGAGTCCGAAACAACAAGCGAGAGCGATCGCGAATCCAATCCGTCCTCGCCCACCGCTTCCAACACCAAGGCCAACTCCAATACCAAGGCCAACTCCAAGGCCCCGCTCCCTCTCGCGCGAAGGGCAGCCGCCGCGGTCAACCTCGGGGCAGGGGAATGGGCCATGCAACGAGGCCGATTCCCTCCGCTCATCGATCGCTACCGCTGGGCCCTTGAAGAACTTCGCGTTTCGCTCCTCGCCCCGGGCTCGTCCCACGACAACGGAATGACCACCGTCCAGCTCGATCAACTTTGGAAGATAATCTCACGCGAAGCACCAAAGTAGCCCAATCCGCAAGTCCCTCGCACGAGTATCTCGCACAACGCATCCATGAAAAAGGGGCGGGAAAGCCCGCCCCTCAATAGTCGAATGTTCAGCGGAACGCGGATCCGCTCGTTCGCCTCGTTCACACGATCGAGCCGAACGAATTGGTCAGGCCCAGCGGCACACCGTTGGTCGTCCACCCACCGCCCAGGAACAAGTCGTAGTGTGTCAGCGTCGCCGCGATCGGGACGATCGAGTCCACCTGGATCGAATAGAAGTTCAGCCCCGGCCGATCCACGATCAACTGCGGAAGCTCGTGCAACTTGAGCTGCGCGAACCCGCGAGCGGCGATCGGCACGCTCACCGTGATGAAGTCGTTCACGCCCGAGAACAGCAGCCGGACCGTCGCCGTCGTGGCCTGGCCCGTCGGGTTGTAGAACGCGAGCGTCTCGAAGTAGAACGAACCAGCCAGCGCGGTGTTCACGAACCCGTCGCCGAAGAAGAACGACGTCGCACCCTCCACCGCCGTCGAGGTCGCGTCCGCCTCGCCGTTCTGACGCTGACTGGCCGTGATGCTCACGGGCACGTTGGAGTCAAACCGCAGTCCGACCGTCTGATTCCTCACCAGGTTCAGGTCAGTGCCGCGAAGCACGAGCTGCCCGAACGCGGGGATCGTCAGCGTGCGGATCAGGTCCGGCAAACCCGTGGTCAGGTACTTGCCCGAGAGATTTACAATCGCCGCGGCCGACGTCGCGTTGAGGATGACGACCTCGCCCGTGACCGAATCGCCGTTGGTAAGCGACGCGATCGCCCCCGTCGTCGAACCGCCCTCGGAGTCTCCTATAAACCCGAACCCGCCACGATTCGCGGCGTCATAGTGCGACAACGCCGCCGTGATCCCCAGGAAGTTCGAGGCATCGGCGCTGTTCACCGGCACCGCCGTCAGCCTCATCCCGAAGATCCCGTTCGGGAGGTTCGAAACATCGTTGATGCTCAGCCCGAAACGCTGCAGCCCCGGCACGGTCTGCACAACCGAAGTAAACGCCCCGGTCGCCGTGTAGGCCGTAAACGTCACCTGCACCGCGAACGTGTTGGGGTTGTAGTACACGATGAAGTCACTCACCGCGCCCGGATTCCGCTCCACCCGCGCGAACGTCCATTCGGGGCTCAGCGTCTCGCTGAAGCTATCGCCAACCGTGCTGCTGAAATCGTAATGCGCCAGCGTCGCCCCCAGCGGGCCGGTGGACTGGATCACCAGCGAATACGGCGTGAACTGCTTAAGCCCGTTAAACGTCCCGTTGGCGGCGTCACTAGTTGTGATGCCGCTGCGCGAGCCCGCCCCGATCACCGCCTGATTCACGAGCACCGTCGGCGCCGATCCGTCCTCGTAGTACGCGAGAATCGAATACGTCACCGCGGTGGTGTTGTTGTTCGAGATAGACACAAACTCGCGGATCGCCGGGCTGGCATAGCCCTCGGGGTAGTACAGGTACTGTAACGCTGGCTGGGTGTTCACACGTAGCGTGTACGCCCCCACTCCCGCACCCAGACCGGTCACGATCACCCAGTACTGCTGCCCGCCAACGCTCGTGAACCTCGCGTTCGCCGTCGCGCCGGGGATGCCCGCCGAATCGCTCGTCACCACCGACACCTCGCTCGGAGCGTTCAGGATCGTCACCGCCGCGTCCAAGATCGAACCGCCCGGCGTCACAACCTGCACGAACGCCTGACCGTTCGCGCCCGCAGGCAGCGTGAACGTGAAGAGGTCTCTATCACCGGGGGCGTTGATCAGGTCGGTCGCAAAGCCGTCGCCCGTGCGCGGGCTCAGGTTCAACGCGCTCGGAGAGCTGAAATTGATCTCGCCAGGATCGCTCCCGTCCCCGCCCGTAGTCGAGAACGTGTCCACGAACACCCTGTACTCGCCCGTCAGCGTCGCCGGCGGTGCCAAGCCGTTCACCGCCGACACCAAGATGAAGTACGTCACGCCCTGCAGACCGTTCGTAAATGTGAACGTGACCTGCGACGGGTTGTTCGTGCTCGGGATCCCGGTCGCCGAAACATCGCCGCCCGGAAGCAGGTTCCCGCTCACGTCAAAGATCCGGATCCGCGGCGCAAACCGCCCCACCGAACCCGAGAAGCTGCTCACCAAAATCGCAACCGGACCGTCATCGATCGGCCGGAACTTGAACAGGTCCGTGTCGTTGCTGGGTTGCAGCCGCGGGTTTGTCAAATCCCCCACCACGCCACTCCCCAGCGTCCCGTCGCCTGTCGACGTCACCAGCGGGATCTCATACGCCAGCGAAAACTCCCCGATGTTCGGGTAATCATCCACCGCCGGAGCGCCCACGCTCACCGTGTACTGCCCGAATCGGCCCCCCGTGTTCTCCACCAGCACGTAGTACACCGAACCGCGGCCCACCTGGAAAATACCCGTGTCCGCGGGGTTGAAGTTCACCCCGTTCTCGCTCGCCGTGCCCGTCCCGATCACCACCGCAGAGCCGGTCGAAAGATCGATGATCGTCACCCTCGGGATCGCCGTGCTCCCCGTCGGCCGCGTCACCACCACCCCCGCCTCGCCGCCAGCCGGGGCCGTGAACTTGAACAGATCCGTGTCCGCCAGCGACTCGGTCCGACCCGTCGCCGTCCCCGCCCCCGTGGCCGTGTCCACCGCGATCGTGTCCGCGAACGTGAACTCGCCCGCGTCCGGGTGGTCGTCCGTCGCCGGGAACGTCACCGTGACCTGGTAGTTCCCGTAATCAACATTCCTGTCCGAACCGCTCACCACCACGTAGTAATACCGGAACGTCCGGCCAGCGCTTGTCCGATTCGGCGACACCGGGAACGAAACCTGCGCGTTCCGGTCCGAAACCGAAATGTCATCATTAAACCCGATCCGCAGCAGGTTTGAGTTCGGGTTCGCCAGTGCCGCCGGCGACCCGCCGTCCAAGCCCCCCTCATACACCGTCACCGTCGGGTTCAGGGTCGACGAAGAACTGGTGACGTTGATCGCCATCGTCTGGAAATCAAACGCCGTGAAGCGGAAAATGTCTGTGTCGCCCGGCTGCTCGATTCGGCCGCTGACCGTCCCCGACCCCAGGAAATCAAACTGCGGGATCAACGTGCTCCGCACGCTCTGGCCAAAGTCCGCGAAGTCGTCGCTCGTGCCGACGTTGCTGACCGCGATCCGGTAATCGCCCGTCGTCCCGCCGGAGCCGAACACCTGCACGTAGAACCGATCACCCGGAACCATGGTGAGGCCTGTCAGGCTCAGCGAGCCATCGGTCGCGGCCGCGCCGCTGCGAACCACCTGCTGCTGACCGTCGAGGATGTTCACGATTCCCAGCAGCGACCCGCTCGGGCGCGTCAGCGTCACATTAAACGTCCCGCGCGCAGGAGCGATGAACGTGAACAGGTCCGTGTCCGTGTTCGTCTCGACCCGCCCCGTCAGGAACGCCGACGCCGTGTTGTTCGCCTGCGTCGGGTCCGAGTTGATCGGGAACACCGTCGCGAGCTGGAACGAGTTGGAGTGATCGTCCACAAAGTTCAGATTCGGCATCGAGTGGATCAGCAACTCGTACGAACCCAGCGCTCGCGCCCAATCCACCGGCTGCGTCGAGTCCGACGCCCGCGCGGTCAGGTTCGCGAGCTGCCCCTGCTCGACCTGAATGAAATACGTATTCCCGGCCTCAATATTCAGCACCAGGCGCGCGTCACGCCGGTGATACTGCCGGTTCCCAAGGCTCCCCACCGACGCCACACCCTGCTCACCCTCGATCGCGCTGTTGTCGTTGTTATAACCAATCTGCTGGAAATCGTTGTCAAAGATCCGCAACGCCGAGTCTAGCGGGCTGTCGTAGACCTTGGTCTGGCTCGCGTTAATAGTAACTGTCGGCGGCTGCGCCTCTTCGCCGTCCGCCACAAACTCGTTGAACGAATCGTTCAACTGTGTAGTGTTCACGCGAACCTCGAACGTCCCGGAAAACGGCGCGATGAACGAGAACAGATCGCTGTCCGTGTAGGACTCGATCCCGCCCAGCGTGGACTCTTCCAGTCGGACCATGCCGGTCCCGGCCGCCAGAGGATTGAAGCCCGGTGCCAACCCGTTCAGACTGCCAGTCCCAATCTGATACCCTCGCTCAAACCCGCCGCTCCGACTGAACGTGCCGCTGAACCCGCCCCCATAGCGCGCATCGCCGGTCGTCGACCCGATCCCGAGCCCGGTCGCGAGCCCCGTGAAAATGGCGGGGCCGTCCAACTGATCGATCGTGACTGACTTGTTGTCCGTCCGAACATTGTTCTCCGGCGCAACCAGCGGCACCATCGTGTCCGCGAACACCGTCAACGTGTACCGGCCCTTCACCGAGCCGCTCACGCGAATAAAGTAAGTCTCACCGCCCCATACCTTTGGCCCCTCAGCGCCTCCTACCGGCTGCCAGCCGTTCAATGGAATCGTCATGGTCTGCGGAAAACTCGCCGGGTCCCAGAAACCGGCTGAAGCGCCCATCGGGAAGCCCGCCGGATTCCCGGCGAACACGCCGCTGTTGGACCCCAGCAGATTGCCCTGCGAATCGACGATTTCCACGGTGGGAGTGAAAATGAACCCATCGTTAGCCCTCAGAAGCACCTGAAGGCGTGTCCCGGGCCTGTGATCCACCCGCCACTGCCCGAACGGCGAAGCCGGATCGGGCTTGCCAGCGAAGTCGGCGAGCATGTCTACCGGCGCGATGATGCTGAACAGATCGCTGTCCCCCGTGTCGTGAATGCGCCCCGAAATCTGGCTGATGACAACCTTGTTCCGGTCAGTCAGTTGGTTCGTCGAGTTGATGTCCGTCGTCGCGAGCCAGTTGGGCATATTTCGCGGAGCACCCCAGGTTAACGGGGTCGCGTTCCCGAAGTCGCTCCCGCTCGCGTAGTCGTCCAGCGGACCGGCCGAGTTTGTCGAGTTGAACGTGTGATTCGCGTCCACGAACACGCTGATCGGCCCCGGGGCCGAATCACCGAACGCCTGAACGACGCCGTAGTACGTCCTGCCACCCTCAAGCGTGATCTCGATCTGTGCGTTGAGCGTCACAAGGTTGTCGTTGAACGCGAGGAACCCGCCTTCCACATTGAACAACCGCAACGCGTTGTTCACCGGAGGATTCCCGGACAACGCTGTAATGATCGCCAAACCCGTTCCCTGAGCCTGGAACGAGAACAGAGTCGTCGCTTCGTTGCCAGCCGTGCCAGAGGCAGCACCGCGCCGCGTCACCGGATCAACCGTGATCACGCTGGCCGCAAAGTCCGCAAACAACTGGAAGGGACCAGTCGCACCGTTCCCCGCCTGTAAACGATCGCTCCGCACCCGGATGTAATACGTCGAACTCGCCGCGCCCCTGAACGTCGAGAACGAATCGTTCAATCGGCCCGAGTCGTCATCGAACGTCAACAAAGTGCCAGCCGAATCGAAGATGTCCAGCCGCGGATCAAAGTCCGTCGCGAGCGGAGGGTTGCTCGATGCCTTCGCGATCGCGGTTGCCAAACTATTGAAAGAAACACCACTGGGCGTGGTGATCGAATACACAACATCCTCGCCAAGCTGCGTCAAGTTCCTGACCGCGGGGTTCACCACTCCCGTGCCCGCATTCGGCGCCGACACGTCCGTGATCCCGTCAATCAAAAGCGTGTACTGCCCGCTCGAACCAGCCCCCGACGCCACGTCCGTCTTCACCACCACGTAATACGTCACGCCCGGCGTCGCGATCAGACCCACCCACCCGTCTGTCGGCGTCCCGCTCGTCAATATCCCGTCGCCCGACGAACCCGCCACGAACACCGCCGTGTTCGCCACCCCCAGCGTGTACACCTCCACCCGCGAGTTCAGCACGTTCCCGAACGCCAGAGTGCTGGCTCGGATCGTCACGAGATCTGTCGCGCCCGTCGGCTTGTTGAGATTCTGCACCGCCGTGAACCTGAACAGATCGTTCTGCTCCGTGATCCCTGCGCCCAGCGCTTCGATAATCCCAGGCCTGCTCCCCAGGCCGGTCGTCGCGTTGAGAACAATCGTGTCCCCCGAGTTCACGTTCGGAAACTGACTGAAACTCGCATGGTCGCCAGCCAGCATCACCCTGGCCTCAAGCTGCTCGATCTGCTGGGCGAACTTCGCCCTCTCACCGACGCGTAACCCAACCCGCCCCGCCATCCGGCGCAGCCGCGAGGCCCGGCCCGTCGGAGTGTTCGTGTCACCCCCAAAGGAAAGGTTGGAACGGGCGTTGGAACGAATGTGAGAGCGAGTCATCGGACGCTCCGGATTGGTCATGCCAGAAGATGGCATTCAGGTTTGATCGGGCAGGTTCGAACGAGCAAAGCTCAAAGCACAAGGGTCAACGAGCAGGTAAACGAGAAGGTAAACGAGGCAGGTCAACTAGATCCACGGCGTGCTGCCGCCGCGGCCAAGATATTTCAATACTCGGCCAGACGGTTCTCAAACGGCTTGCAGGACGTCACCGCGAACCCTTGCCCTTCACGGGGCAGTGTTCCCAGCCTACCACCCGCTAGTCCAGCATACCACCAATGTCGCCGGGCCGTCCAGCGCGAATTTTCGGATGAACTTCACCCAACGACGGCGCCCCGGCCAACACCAATCCATCCGCTTCGCTCCGGGCGGCACGCCGGTTCCCGCGGTCTCGGAGCTTTCTCAGAGCAACGCTCGGGTCGCACTGCGCAGCCAGACCACGTCCCGACTCGTGGTCGTGAATCGCTGACCGCCCCCAGAGCGGATCCGTCATCAACCGCCGGTTCACCGGCAATTCAACGCGAGGTTCAACTAAGCCCGCCCTTGAACTTCATCTGGTGCGATTTCTCACGCATCCGGCGCAGCTGCGGGGTTTCCTTCTGAATCTCTTCAAGCGAGCGCCCCTGCAAGTTCCTGTCGCCGCGTCCCCCAAACCCGCCTCGACCGCCACCGGGCCCGCCACCTGACCCGCCACCAGGCCCGCCACCAGGCCCAGCACGTCCGCCGCCCGGCCCGCCACCTGAACCACCACCCTGACCACCGCGACCCACCTCGAGCTTGTCGCCCTCGCCGATCTTGATCTCCGGCAACGGCTTCAAGGCCTTGAGGCTCAGCGAGATCCGCCGCGTCTCCTTGTCGATCTTCAAAATCTTGGCCTGGATCACCTGATCCTGCTTCAAGACATCATCGACCTTCCCGACGTGCTTGTGGT